>Ga0209540_10001077_pt1 | contig 21833 bp, 18 predicted proteins | sample BarGraIncu01121A_FD_184501 | JGI IMG/M metagenome (GOLD analysis project Ga0209540, IMG submission 184501) | Arctic peat soil microbial communities from Barrow, Alaska - Barrow Graham LP Incubations 011-21A (SPAdes) (version 2) | ecosystem: Environmental > Terrestrial > Soil > Wetlands > Peat... | reverse complement strand
AATGTAATCAATTTCTGATTTAGAACTAGATATCTGTTTTATTAATTGTGCAAGCATTGCGATTGTTATGGTTCCTCTAGGATTCCCAATATTAAAAGAATTTCCAACAGCCTCTTCTTTATCAAGACATAATAATAATCCATTAACAAAATCATCAATATAGCACCAGGATCTAATTTGGTCCCCATCACCATGTATTTGTATTTGTTCATTATTTATTGCTCTTATTATAAATTGATGAATTGCGCCTTCACCAACTTGGCCTGGACCATATATATTAAAGGGTCTAATGGTAACTGCCTTAAGGCCATATTCCTTATAATAGCTGTGAGTTAAATGCTCTGCTGCTAGCTTACTTACTGAATAAGTCCATCTAGCTTCACCAACAGGAGCTAGATTTGTTGTACATGTCTCATCTACTTTATAAGCATAAGAACCAAAAACTTCACTAGTAGAAAGATCAATAAATTTATCTATAGAGTTAACATGGGGTTTCAAAACCTCTAAAATGTTTGCAGTTCCTATCATATTAACCTTCATAGTGTTAACAGGGTTTTTAATAACAGTCTCTATACCCGCAATTGCAGCAAGATGAATCACAATATTAGGTTTGAGATCATCTACAGTTTTTTTGAGATAAGAATAATCTAAAATATCTCCTTTAATTAAATTTACATTTTTGTTGCCTAGCAGTGAAGTATATTTAATAGAATTTCTTGTTAAATTATCATAAATGAATATTTCGTTGTTATGACATAGCCGTTTAATTATTTGAGAGCCTATAAAACCCGATCCTCCAGTTAAAAAAATCTTTTTATTTTGCATTTAAATATCTCCTTTATAAGTGAATCTGAGAAAAAAATGGTTTATTTTTATTGATTATCAGGAGTAGATTGCTTAATAATATTAAATAATTTAACAGTATCTTCAAAATAATACTCATTTTTATAGTATTCTGCAAAATAATTTTCAAAATTTTCCATGTTAATATCTATTTTATTATCAATAATACGTTTATACCATGGTAGTAAAGTTGTTTGCAATATTTGTAATTTGTCTCGGCTTATAATTTCTTCCTTCAGTCCATACTGAGTAAAATAAGACAAGATATCTAAATAATTTTTTATAAACACTTCACCAAAATTATATCCAGAAGGGTTAGTACCTTCGTAATTAAAAATAGAACGATTTATTATAGTGAATATAGGGTTATTTAGAAGGATACTATATTGTATATATAATTGATTAAATCTGGTATCAATAAATTTGAAAGGATCTTTAATTTTATTAAAAGCTTCTCTTTTTATTATGATGGAGGAGATAAAGCTTGCACCTATGGAGGTTTCTTGTAGGAATTCATTAATTCCATTATAGATTACGACATCATTTTTATTACTAAGAACATTAATAAATAATAGAGAGGATTCAATGTTCTTATTAATAGTATCCATTAGCGGATATATTGTATTTTCTTTAAAATAATCATCGTCACCATGAAGAATAAAATATTTCCCTTTTGATTCTTCTATAGTTAAAGCAATATTTTTATCCATTCCAATATTAGTTTCATTTTTATTATAAGTTAAGTTATCATATAAATTTAAAAACTTATTAATTACATCGCCTGAACTGTCAGATGAATTATTATTAGACACAAAGACTTCAAATAAACTATCATTTCCAATTTGACTATATATAGAATTCAAACACTTTTCTAATTGGGATACTCTATTGTAGCTTGCTATGCAAATTGAGATTAATGGGTTGTTTTTTCTATCATCTAATACTTTTTTTATTTCACTCTCACTTCGAGTTCTAATCCATTGCTGCGTGATAGTATCATACATTTTAATTATTGTAGCAGGACTTCCGGCTACAATGCTGTAATCTGGAATGTTTTTCGTGACAAAACTGTTAGCAGCGATTACGCAGCCACGTCCAATATGGACATCACCAACAATTGAGGCGTTTACACCTATCCATGAGTTTTCGCCAATTACTATTTCATTTGTTATTGAGGTTATTCCTTGATGCATAATTGGAATGCCAATACTTTCAAAATTGTGACTACAATCTGATATATATACGTTAGGAGCAATTATAACATTTTTTTCTATTGTGCCTTTATTAGCAATAGAAATTGTAAATCGGCTTCCTATTTGACACCCGTCCCCTATAACAATTTTAGGTGCATTATTATTCTCATATGAACATATATTAAGCCAACTATTATCTTTTATAAATGTGCCTGTACCGATATGAGTATAACTAAAATTACTTATTTTATAATCTTCTAGAATTATAGAATTGTTGCCAAAACCATAGAATAATTTTGATAGTGGACTATTACTAATTATTGCGGGTTCTCCCATAAAATTTTGCCTCCATTTTTAGAATATATTTTAAATCTAATAGTTATATGGCAGTTCTTTTATAATATTCTCTATTTGAAATTACTGCTGGAGAGTTAGGTTTATATTCTGCAGCTTTATTATTATATTTAATTGACTCATCTCTATTACCTAACCTATCATAGCAAACAGAAAGCTGTATATTGGGTATATAACCCCAAAAATCATGAGATACAAAACCCCAGCCATTAACTGGTTTATCAAGTGCTGCTGCAATTTTATACCAGACGATAGCCTTGTTATAATCGAAAGATTCAAAATAACAAGTTCCTATATTGCAACATATTTCAGCCCTTGGAGTATCATATTCAAAGCTTCTTAGTAGTATTTTTAACATGCTTTTTTTATCACCTACAATGTTATAACACTTAGAAAGATCAAAACAGGAACTTATATTATCCTCTACCCAGCCTTTTCCTGTATCTAAAAATTCATTGAAATATTTTATTGCATCTTCAATAAATTCATTTTGGAATAATTCCCTTGAATAGTAAAAAAGACCTCTTGGACTCAGAGGTTTTCCCTCTGAGAGTATTTTTTTATAGATGGATATATTTCTACCGGCTACAGATGCATGTTCTTTTCTATGTGTTATGCAAATATCCACGTTTTTAATATTTCCACCCATTACTAGACATTCGTGAACAGGTTCCGTCCATTTAGAATTATTTGTTCTTTTTGATAAACGTTCTCTAAAATATGATAAGGTAACTGTTCCATTTGCATCAAAACCTACATTATACATAAGCATTACATGATCTACATCCAAAGTTAAACTTTGCTTAAATTCAATAAATTTTTTAATATCTGCTTCTAAAATGACATCATCCGCATCTAACCAAAGTATAAAATCCATTTTAGCTTTAGAATATGAGAAATTTCTAGCAGCAGAAAAATCGTCTATCCATTGGAAATCAAATACTTTGTCCGTATATTCTAAAGCAATTTTTTTTGTATTATCTGTAGAACCTGTGTCTACAATAATTATTTCATCAGCAATATCCTTAACACATTCAAGACATCTACCTAAAACATCTTCCTCATTCTTTACAATCATACATAAACTAATAGTTACCATATTGACCTCCTAAAAAAATCTACAGTATATAATATGCTACGGTTTAAAATAAGAAACATATTTATAAAGTGGAAAATATAATTATTCACCGGATAATTATTTATAGGTCCATTAACCATACATTTATGCCTAGGACAGGTACACTTTTTAATACTAAGAATATTATGTAATTGAAGCGTAATTTGTAGCACTAAGTGATAGAGGAAGGGATAAAGTAATGATTGTAAATAAAAAGACTTCAATAATAATTTTAACTTACAACAATCTTATTTATAACCATATTTGCATTGATAGCATTAGAAAATACACAAAAGAGAATACCTATGAAATAATTGTTGTGGATAATAATTCTACTGATGGAACGAGAGAATGGCTTAAAGAGCAAAAGGATATAAAGACTATTTTAAATGATGAGAATGTAGGCTTTCCAAAGGGATGTAATATTGGAATAGTAGCAGCTGATATAGAAAATGATATTTTGTTATTAAATAATGATACTGTAGTTACTCCAAGGTGGCTTGATAACCTTAAAGCATGTATGTATAGTGATGATAAAATTGGAGGAGTTGGATCTATAACTAACAATTGTTCTAATTATCAGTCTGTAATTGTGCCTTATATTGATGTTCAAGATATGATTCCATTTGCTGAAGCTAATAATATTTCAAATCCAGATAAATGGGAACAAAAAGCTAGGCTTGTGGCATTTTGTATGCTTATAAAGAGAGATGTTCTTAATAAGATTGGTATTATGGACGAAAGGTTTTCGCCTGGTAATTTTGAAGATGATGATTTATGCATGAGAATTATAGAGGCAGGATACAAGATGATGCTTTGTAATGATAGCTTCATACACCATTTTGGTAGTTCATCTTTTAGTAAGGATTGTACTGAATTTGGTAATGTCCTATCTATAAATCGTAAAAAGCTAGAAGAGAAGTGGGGTTTTAATTCTAATGTGGGCAGCATGGTTAAATTTGACATAATTGAGCGCGTAAATGAGCCAAAAGATAAGCAATTAAATATACTTGAGTTTGACTGTGGACTTGGGGCAACATTACTTAAACTAAAATATAATTATCCTAACGCTAAGATATATGGTATAGAGACAGATGCTAATGTAGCAAAGCTAGGTGGGAAGATTTTAGAATTAGTCACAGATGACTTTGAAGAAAATTATAGAATGAGTTTTGAAAAAGACAAGTCGAATTTTTTTGACTATATAGTTCTTGGAAATAGACTTCAACAAAGTAAGGACCCTCGGACATTATTAAATGAAATAAAAAGATTTTTGAAGCCAGGAGGATATATAATTGCGACGATTCCGAACGTAATGCACCACTCAGTTATAAAAGGGTTATTAAGTGGAAGTTTTATGTACAATGAAAATTCAATTCTAGATAGAAGTAATAATAAATTTTTTACGTTAACAGATATATACAAAATATTCAATGAGTGTGGATATATTAATCCATTTGTATTTCATTACTATACTGGATTAACACCAGAAGAGGATAAGCTATTAAATGATATTTGTAGTATTGTGGGCATCGACATGAAAGGACATTTTTTATCTTATGAATATGTAGCTAAGTTTCAGAAGAGTCTATAGAGCGCTTCAAATGACTGAGGAATAATATGACTAGGAACTATTATTTCCCATTTTCCATATGATGAATTGTATGAAAATTATAATTTAAAAAGGAGAAAACCATATATGGAAATATTAGTAACAGGAGGGGCGGGTTATATTGGAAGTCATACTTGCGTTGAACTATTAAATTCAGGATATGATGTTATAGTTGTAGACAATTTTTCTAATAGTAACTCGGAATCAATAAAGAGAGTTCAAGAAATAACGGGAAAACATTTGAAATTATATGAGGTAGATCTTTTAGATGAAGTTGCTCTAGAAAAGGTATTTTCTGAAAATAATATAGAAGTCGTAATACATTTTGCTGGATTTAAGGCGGCAAACGAATCTATGCAAATTCCAATATTATATTATTATAATAATATTACAGGAACACTTATACTTTGCAAAGTAATGAAAAAATATAATGCGAAAAAATTAGTTTTTAGTTCTTCTGCAACAGTGTATGGCTTAGCAAAGAGTGTGCCGATTAGTGAAGATTTCCCTTTAAGTGCTACTAACCCCTATGGGAGAACTAAGCTAATAATAGAAACAATTCTTCAAGATATATACGCATCAGATAAGCAGTGGAGTGTAGCTATATTAAGATATTTTAACCCTATAGGAGCTCATGAAAGTGGAAGAATAGGCGAGGATCCAAGAGGTTTACCAAATAATTTAATGCCATTTATAACCCAGGTTGCAGTGGGGAAAAGAGAGAGCTTAAGCATATTTGGTGGCGATTACGATACACATGACGGTACAGGGGTTAGAGATTATATTCATGTTGTAGACCTTGCGAAGGGACATTTAAAAGCTTTAGAAAGGATTTTAAAAACTAGAGGTATCGAGCCATATAATCTTGGAACTGGAGTGGGATACAGTGTTTTAGATGTTGTTAGAAATTTTCAAAAGGCTACGAATAAAAATATACCCTATGTAATATCAGAACGTAGAAAGGGAGATATAGCTAAGTGTTATGCAGACCCAATAAAAGCAAAGACTATTTTAAATTGGAGCGCAGAAAAAAACATTCAAGATATGTGCCTCGATGCTTGGCGCTTTCAAGTTAATAATCCAAATGGATATTAGAAGGCTTAGGGAAAGGAATGATAATTAAAATGAAAAAAAATTTTACATTATACTGGCCTAGTTTTGTAGATGCAGAATTATGTAAAGATTTGGGCATAATTACTATGATTTTTAATAAGCATTTAAACTATAACAGTCACATTTTGTGTAGTAAAAATCAAGAAAATTACGATGAAGTAACAAAGGAAAACATCGAGATGCACTATATTGTTGATGACGATTCAATTAATAAAGTTTTGGAAAATACAGATGTCCTTTTTCTTATAGGATTTTATGATTTTAATTTACTAATGATACAAAAATTTAAATCAATTAATCCAAAAGGAAAAGTTTATTTAAAACTTGATATAAATGTGCATTGGCTAGGAAGAATAGTATTTGGACAGGATACTGCTAAATTGTTGAGTGAGGTTACTCTTATATCTGCGGAATGTAGAAATATCAAGAAAATACTTGATGAGAAATGGCCAGTAAAAGTTGAATATATACCAAATGGATATTATAACACTGGTATTAACAGAAATATAGAATACAAAGAAAAAGAAAATACAATTATTACGGTAGGAAGATTAGGAACATATGAAAAAGCTACGGAGATTTTGCTTCAAGCATTTAAATTAGCGTCAAGTAAACTAACGAATTGGAAGTTAAAACTCGTAGGGAGTATAGAGCCACATTTTCAAGTTGTTATTGATAATTTTTTAGATAGTAATCCCGAATTAAAGGATCGAATTATTTTCACTGGAAGAATTAACGATAGAAAATTAATTGAGGAAGAATACCTAAAAGCAAAAATTTTCTGCCTTACTTCAAGGTGTGAGGGATTTCCAAATGTGTTTGGAGAGGCTGCTAACAAAGGTTGCTATATAATTTCGTCTGATATAGATCCTGCATGGGATATTACTGATGATAAAAAATATGGCAGTATAACTCCTATAAATGATTATGTCTCACTAGCAAATGAGCTGATAACAGTATGTTCCAATGAAGCAAGACTGGAAACAGTATGCAGGGATATACAAATTTATACAAGAGAGAATTTTGAATGGACAAAATTATGCCAAAAGATAGATTCTTTTTTAAATGAAAATGATTAAATTTTGAGTGAATATTATAAATGATGGCATAGGAGGTTGTTTTATGGATACTAGTAATCTAGTCAGTGTATTGGTACTATCCTATAATAATTTAAAATATATGAGTGATTGTCTAAATTCAATTCTACTGCAGAATTATCAGTATATTGAAATTGTTATAAGTGATGACTTTTCTAGTGATTTTAAGAAAGATGAAATAGAACAATTTATACTGGATAATAAAAAAGAAAATATAGTTAATTATGTAATAAATCAAAACTCATGCAATTTAGGAACAGTTAAGAATTTAAATAATGCAATTAGCTTAGCTACTGGTAATTATTTTATTAATCTTGCTTGTGATGATATATTATTTGATGGCGAGGTCATAAGTAACATTGTAAAATTCTTTTTGGAATCAAATTATCTAGTATTAGCCGGATATGTAGCTCAGTATGATGAACAATTAAAGGAATGTTTATTAATAACGCCTACATGGCATTATATTAAACATATCTACGGAAGTCCTATTGATTGTTATAGACTGTTGTGTGCTGGTAATTTTATACCTGCGCCGGGTATGTCGTACAAACGAGAACTTATAAATAGATATGGCATGTATGATGAAGAATATAAGTTGCTAGAGGATTATCCAAGATGGTTATACTTATCAAGAAACGGATGTAGTATTGGGTTTTTGCCACGGTATATTGTTAAATACAGAAAGGGGGGTATCTCACAAAATGGAGATGCTAAAACTGATAAAATGTATAATGATGATTTAGCCCTAGTTAAAGAAAAAGAAATATCACCTTATGTGAATATAATCAAAGATGTTATGTATAAGCAAAAGGTAAAATAACATGTAAATGAATACAGTAATGTTCCAATATTGATAGATGAAATATTTTATTTGCTAAATGAAAATAAATTTTCACACAAAACTTATGTTTATTAAGATGGGGTGCTCTAATGAATGATAGTAAAATTTCAAAAAGTGCAATAATCAAAGATAATGTAATGATTGGTGATAATGTAATAGTAGAAGATAATTGTTATGTAGATTATGGAGCAATATTAAGAGACAATGTTCATATAAAAAAGGGGAGTTATATTGGAGTAAGATGTGTCCTTGGAGAGTATTTAATGGATTTTTATTTTGATAGAATAAATAAGGTTCATCCTTTAGTGATTGGAGAAAATGCATTAATTAGAAGCGACACAATTGTTTATGGTGAAACAACTATAGGAAATAATTTTCAAACTGGGCATAGGGTAACTATAAGAGAGAGGTCAACTATAGGAAATAACGTTAGAATTGGAACTTTGTCTGATATACAAGAAGATTGCAGCATAGGGAATTATGTTAGTCTTCATAGTAACGTATTTGTGGGAGAGAAAAGTGTAATAAAAGATTATGCGTGGATTTTCCCACATGTTATATTAACTAATGATCCGACACCGCCATCACAAACATTGTTAGGAGTTATCGTAGAAGCTTATGCGGCAATTGCTGCTGGAAGTGTAATTTTACCTGGAGTAAATATAGGTGAGGATTCATTAGTTGGAGCGGGAAGTGTTGTAAGTAAAAATGTAGAAAAAGAAACACTGGCAGTTGGTAATCCAGCAAAGAGGACTTATCCAATACAAGATATAAAAAATAAGCAGACAGGTGAGCAAGTTTATCCCTGGAAATATACTTTTTCTAGAGGAATGCCATGGGCGGAGCTAGGATATGAGGAATGGTTAAAAAGTGAGAGTTTAAAATAAATGGTTAAATTGAACAATATTATATATTATGACATTCTAAAAAAGGAGGAATCGCTAAATGAACATTGAAAAGAGATTAAAGAATATTACATGTAAAGAATATTGTAAAATTCATAATTTCAAATATTCTATTCAACAAAAAGAATATTCTCAGAAAATTTATATACCAGATTACAGAGATAATCCTCAAGTAAATAATTATATATATGTTAAGTATCCCGAAACTTATATAGCTGAATTATATAATGTAAATTTGATCGGAGGAAATAGTATAATTTTTGATGAGAATGATGATTGTATTTATGACTTGCCGCTGATGGATGATGAAAATAGGTTTGAGCTAATCTGTGGTAATGCACTTTTTGTAGATAAGAATATCACTTCAGTTTGCTATAATAATTCAAATGAGATAATTGAACAAGGAATAATGCTTGTAGCAAATGCTTCTTTTAATTATTTCCATTTTAATTTGGAGTCATTGTCTAAATTATGTTTAATTAATGAAATAGAAGAATACAATAAAGTTCCAATACTAGTAGATGAGAGATGCCTTAGAATTGAATCCTTCAAAGATGAATTAGATATGTTAAATCTGCATGGTAGGGAAATTGTTTATTTAAAACAAGGATATTGTTATAATGTTAAAAAATTAATATATTTATCTGACCTAATTATTTCACCTATGAATTTTAAAAAAGATGTATTGATAAGATATGATGATTATATAATAAATGAGGTAGCTGTGAATCAACTTCATGATAAGTTATCCATTAATAGTAATATCTCTAGAAAATTATTTATCTCTAGAAAGAATTGTGGTCTTATCAGATTAACGAATCATAATAAAATTGAACAAATTTTTAAAGCGTATGGGTATGAAGTAATATACCCAGAAGAAATGTCTTTTCAAGATCAATTAAAAACTTTTTCTGAAGCTGAATTCATAGCTGGCGCTAGTGGCGCTGGATTTACAAATATTTTATTTGCTAATAAAAATGCAAAAATTATATGTATATTGCCTAAACAAATAAAACTTACCTGCTATTCAAATATAGCTGGCATATTAGGACAACAGTGTTATTATTTAAACGCAAAAATTCATTCTAATACAAGCACGGTTTATTATCAGAATAGCTTTGAATTAGAAGAAGACTATTTAAATAAATTTTTAGAAAATTTACATTAATATTTAGGAGTGACAACATGTATAATTGTTCATTGCTTAAATTTATGAATATAAATAGTAAATATGGTGATTTAACACCTATAGAGGAAATGGTGGATGTCCCTTTTGATATAAAGCGTATATATTATATTACAAAAGTACCAAATGGGATTGAAAGAGGTTTCCATGCACATAGAAAACTTCATCAAGTGCTCATATGTCTTAATGGTTCTGTAAAAATAAAGGTGAAAAATCCAAAAGAAGAGAGTGAATATATATTAGAAGATTCGTCAGTTGGCCTGTATATTGGGACATATATTTGGAGGCAAATGTATGATTTTAGTGAGGGAGCTGTTCTTTTAGTACTTGCATCGGACTACTATGATGAAAGTGATTATATAAGGAATATTGATTTTTATATGGAAGAAGCAGTCAAAAGATATTAGGGAGTGATTAGGGTGGAGGTACCATTTATAAATCTTGAACCAATGCATAGCGAAATAAGAGATGAGATTATAGAAGCTTTTAAAAAAGTATATGATAGAAATTGGTTTATTTTAGGACAAAGCGTAGAGAATTTTGAAAAGGATTTTTCAAAGTTTTGTAATACTGATTATTGTATAAGTTGTGGTAATGGATTAGATGCGCTTTGTCTTATTTTAAGGGGTTATGATATAGGTGAGGGCGATGAAGTAATTATACCATCCAATACTTATATAGCAACCGCTTTAGCGGTATCGAATGTTGGAGCCAAGGTAGTTTTGGTGGAGCCAGATATTAAAACATTTAATATAGATGTAAATAAAATTCAAGGGGCTATTACCAAAAGAACAAAAGCAATTATTGCTGTTCATTTATATGGCAGACCTATCGATGCTGATAAAGTGAGAGAGTTATGTAAAAAATATAATTTGAAATTCATAGAAGATGCAGCGCAAGCTCATGGAGCAATGCATAAGGGTGAAAAAATTGGAAGTCTTGGTGATGCGGCTGGGTTTAGTTTTTATCCAGGAAAAAATTTGGGGGCATTAGGTGATGGAGGAGCTGTTGTCACTAGTGACATTATTTTGGCACAAAAGGTGAGGGCATTAAGAAACTATGGTTCATTTATTAAATATCACAATGAATTTAAAGGTGTTAATTCACGACTAGATGAAATACAAGCAGAATTCTTAATAGTAAAGCTAAGCCAGCTTTATAAATGGAATAATGATAGACAAAAAATAGCAAAACTATATCTTGAAAGAATAAATAATAGTAAAATAATTCTTCCAGACGTAAACCTAGTTAAGGATTCCATATGGCATGTATTTGCTGTGAGGACGAAGTACAGAACTGAATTAGAGCAACATTTAAAAGATAGTGGAATAGGGACTTTAATTCATTATCCAATACCGCTACACCTTCAAAAGGCTTATAAGGATTTAGGCTATAAGTCAGGAGATTTTCCAATTGCCGAAGAAATCTCAAGGACTGTATTAAGTTTACCAATGTGGTATGGAATGAGTGATGACGAGATTAATTATGTAATAGGTGTGTTAAATAAGTGGTAATTTATGTACAATTAAAAATCTATTTTGAATACAAGTAATAATAAATTTTTACATTATAATATATATAGATGGAAGTAGTCCATGCTTGTTGAGAATAATCCGAAACACTACAACCATGATTGAATTATAAAAAAAATAGCTGTAGCAAAAGTTAATTTTGCTACAGCTATTTTTTTATTTAGCTTTACTTATGTTTGTAAATTGATATTTAGAGGTAAAGTCATTATAGTGAAACTTATACACATAAGTAAAAGGACTATTATGAGAAGTACCATCCTTGGATATAATATTATAAACTTCGGAGGTCGTGATAGTTCCCGATTTGTTGTCATCACTAATGTTGTACTTTGTAATATCGGTAGAAATAATATATTCTCGTATACCAGCTTTATATGTAGCTGGTATATATGATTGTTGCTGTTTATATAGTTCGGTTCCAGAAGCTACATAAGGATCAATTAATGAAACAATATTTGTGTTAATACCTTGCGTAAAATAATTAGTATAGTCACTTAAAAGAGATTTTAATTGGTTTTTAACATCTGCTAGATCATTGGTAGAATTTGCAAAACTTAAAAAAAGATCTGTTTGTCCGCTTGTTATTGAATATTCTTCACTTTTAAGTGTTTTACCGTCTTCTACGTAGGTGGCATATATTTTTGAAGAATTGTTTATGGGTCCAAATTGCGTAGCATCTTGTACATTTACATTAACATCTTTTCCATCAACATAAATTTTAGCTTGGGGATAATCAGAAGATATATTTATATAATTTATATCCTCAAATACACTTAATTCGGCTGTGTCATTAGTAGGTTTTACAAGATCAGCATTATAATCCTTACTTAAAGTAACGTATTTACCTTTGTAATTTGCTAGTATTAAATAATTACCAGGAATGTATGGACCGAATGATTTGCTGAAGGTGTCACTATCGCTTTTACCTATTTGAGTATTGTTAATTGAGAAAGTAACATCTTTAATTGCAGATGTTATTTTAATAAAAGACGGCCTAATATTTATTTTATACTTAGGAAAATTTAAAAAGTTTTTTCCGTCATTAACTAAAGTTAGTATATTATTGGATGTCTTGCTTGAGTTTTTAATATCCTTAGGACTAATGGCATCATCCTTTAAATTTTGTACCACTTGATTTAAATATTCAGGAGTCTCTTCAAAAGAAGCTAGTAAAGGTTCGACGCTTTTTTTATCTACTTTAATTCTAGAATCATTAGAGTATAATATATTTGCTAAATCAGAAACATTTTTTGATGCAACATCTTTTTCGAATCTCGTTACAAGTTTATTAGGATCTGACAAAGAATTACCTACTTTAATAATAGCAATTATTGCTATTATTAAAACTGTAAATATTAACATTACAATTTTTGATTTTTTCGATAATTTTAAATCAATTGTATGATTTAAAGCAGGTGTATCAGTGTCTGGACTATGGTTTTCAATTGATTTAATTTCCTGAATTGATTCAGTTTCCTCAATTGGTTTAGTTAAATCAATTGGTTTAGTTAAATCAACTGATCCAGTTTTTACAAATACATTAGCTTCATTAGAAGATTCGTTTCTTAAGTCATTACCACAATAAGTGCAAAAAGGTTTTTCACCCGTAATCTCATTGCCACATTTAGTGCAAAATTTCAATTTAAATCCCCCAATCCTTATTAATAATTACAAAGAGTTTTGATATTTGTCCATTGCTTGCTTAACAATATCTAATAAATCAGAAAAAATAAAATTTTTAGATGTTATAAATAATGCTACTAAAGCGAGTAAAGAAGATATAGATACAATTAAAACACATAGATTTCGTTCTATTTGCAAACTTTCTTTAACTATAATAGCGAGTGTAGTAACAGAAATTAATGCGCCTAAAATAATAAAACCTATTCCCAAGGATAAAGAAAAGTAAGATATTAAAATAGAAATAATTTCACAAGTTAAAATCGGCAAAGTAGAAATTAACACGGCTTTAAATAATGTGAATGGCGTGCATTTTGATTTTAGTATTATATGTATTCCAAGATACATAAAACCAAATAATACAAATATGACTATTAAGTATATTGCACAATTTTCAATAAATATTTTGGGATATGGTATAGTAATTGAAAGCTTAAATCGGTTAATAGTGTCGGCCAAAGTTTCTAGATCTCTAGTATCAAGAATATTAGATGAACCTTGTCCAAATAAACCGGTTACGTTGGGTAAATTCTGAACAAAACTTGAAACAATACTTTGTAACATGTTAAAAATTTGATCGATTTTCCAAATGCCAAGTATACCTTGTAAAAATGCTAGAATAATGGTAATAGAGATAACAGTGTTTTTCTGACTTTTGGCCACAAATTCTATACCACCAGAAACTGGATTTAAAGCCGAATTTTTTAAAGTGTTAATTATTTCATCAAAGTTAATTTCATTTGCTATTGATTTAACATGATCGAATGATTTCTCTGCTTTTTCTTTGTTTTGATTTTCGCCTGAAGTTTGACTTAGTTTTGTCCCACAACTTGGACAATATAAGTCATTCCCCTCGATTTTACAACCGCAACTGCTACAATATGACATGTTGTTCCCCCTTAAATGACTTAATAATTTATTAATAGTGATATAATGATTATTATTGCATATACCATATATTCGCTGCTAAGTCTAATATTCCTTCATTATTTATTAAAAATATTATAATTGGAGATTATGAAGCAAAGCTTTGCGAAAAAATAGATGTAGCAAATTTAATTTTGCTACATCTATTTTTTTATTGTGATCTATTAATAGTTGCTTTAACTATATTTAATAAATCAGAAAAAATAAAATTCTGAAATGCCATAAATAACGCTAATAAAGCCATTAAAGAAGATACAGATACAATAAGTAAAACACATAAAACATATAAGGGCCTTTTTATTTGCAAACTTTTTATAACTATAATAGCTAGTGTAATAATAGAAATTAATGGACCTAAAATAATAAAAACTATTCCCAAAAATAAAGAAAAGTAAGAAATTAAAATAGAAATTAGTTCATAAGTTAAAATTGGTAAAGTAGAAATTAAAACAGCCTTAAATAATATGAATGGAGTGAATTTTGCTTTTACTAATATACTTATACCAAGATATATAAAAACAAATAATACAAATATACCTATTAAATATATTGCACAATTTTCAATGAACATTTTACCATATGGTATAGCAATTAAATGCTTAATAATAGTCTTACTCAAAAATTCTAGATTACTGGATTTAAGAAAGTTAGATAAACCCGCTACTCCAGATGAATTTCGAACAAAATCTGAAACAATAGCTTGTAAGTTGCTAAAAATTTGATTAATTCTCCAAATACCAAGTATACCTTGTAAAAACGCTAGAATAATGGTAACAGTGATAACAGAGTTCTTCTGAGTTTTGGCTACAAATTCTAGACCACCAGAAACTGGATGCAATGCAGAAATTTTTAAAGCCTTCATTGTTTCAGCAAAGTTAATTTCATTTATTATTGATTTAACATGTTGGAATAACTTGAGTGCTCTTTCTTTGTTTTGATTTTCACCTGAAGATTGACATGATTTTGTCTTACAACTTTGACAATACAAGTCATTTTCTTCAATTTTACAACCACAACCTTTACAAAATGACATAGTGTTCCCCCTAGATGGCTTTATAATTAGTGCGATAATTGTTATTATCGCACTAATTATAATATTCGCTGTTAACTTTAATATTCCTTTACAATTAATATACTTTTAAGTTAATTTGATTTAAACATGCCATAATTTTAATAAATAGGGAATTACGCCTATTGAAGTCGCTATCATATTATATTTAAATCACTTCTAATAATTCCTTAGGGGACATATATTCGATTAATTCCTTAGGGCACTTATACTCAATTCCTAGGCTTTCAGATACGGCTTTGTAAGTTACAAAACCTTTATAAGTATTTAAACCGGCGAGTAGTGACTCATCTTCAAGTATAGCATTTACAACCCCTTTGTTAGCAATGTCTAATAAATAAGGAAGTGTTGAACCTGTAAGTGCATAGGTTGAAGTTTTTGGAACAGCTCCAGGCATATTTGCTACTGAGTAATGAATAATTCCATATTTTTCAAAGCATGGGTCATCATGAGTTGTTATTCTATCTATTGTCTCTACTGATCCGCCTTGGTCTATTGCAACGTCAACAATAACTGATCCTTTTTTCATTGACTTAACTACTTTTGTTGTAATTAGTTTCGGTGCGCGAGCGCCGGCTACTAAAACAGCACCGATTAATAAGTCTGCTTTTTTTGCCATTTCTGCAATGTTATATTCATTGCAAACAAGGGTAGAAACTTTACCGAGAAATATATCATCAAGGCACGCAAGTCTTTTTTTGTTAATATCAAGAATTGTTACGCGAGCTCCAAGGCCAACAGCCATTTTTGCTGCATTAAGGCCGACAGCTCCACCGCCAACAATTACAACTTCACCAGGAAGAACGCCAGTAACTCCACCAAGGAGTATACCAAGTCCACCATAGTATTTTTGTAGAATTGTTGCACCGACTTGAATTGACATTCTACCTGCAACCTCACTCATTGGAGTTAAAAGGGGAAGGTTGCCTTCTTTAGGTTGAACAGTTTCGTAGGCTATACCTGTAATTTTCTTTTTAAGCAATGCATTTGTAAGTGCTGGATTTGGTGCTAAGTGAAGATAAGTAAATAGAGTTTGGTTTTCTTTAAATAAATCATATTCACATTCTAATGGTTCTTTAACTTTTACAATAATGTCAGCTCCATCAAAAATTTCTGTGTTTTTATCAAGTATTTTAGCACCAACTGATATATAGTCGTTGTCGTCAATGCCACTTCCAACTCCAGCGGACTTTTCAATTAAAACCTGATGTCCCTTAGCAACTAGTGCATGTACACCAGCAGGGGTTATAGCGACTCTATTTTCATTGTTTTTAATTTCTTTTGGAATTCCAATTATCATAATAAAAACCTCCTTGTATAATATATAATTTAATAAATAATTTCACTTGGTGTAACGGAATAATTATTTTTTATTGTTGAAAGAGAAACATTAGTCTTAGTTTTTTGAACACCGGGGATGTTTTTTATCTTATTCAATATCTTTTCTAAACTTTCTGTACTTTCCGTAATAATTTTTAAAACATAATCGAAATCACCAGCAAGGTAATGACACTCTACAATTTCATCATCTACTTGAATAGTATTAATAAAAACGTCTGTAAATTTTGGCGATTCAAGAGATACAAACATTATTATCATAAGACGTTTGTTGAATTTCTTAGCGCTTAATATTATAGTATACTTTTCGATAATGCCAGTAGCATCAAGTTTTTTTAACCTATCGCCTACTGCAGGTACGGATAGATTAATTCGGGTACTTATTTCAGAAGCAGTAACTCTAGAATTTTGCTGCAATAGCTTAAGTATTTTAATATCGATATTGTCCATACATGACCACCCCATAAATAATATTATTAGGTATATTATAGCATATGAATAAATAAATTAAATGGCTTGTCAGTAAATGCATAATTAATTAAGAATTTATTGATAATTGGTTAATTAATTAAGCATTTTTCTTTGTGGGAGATGATTAACCTAAAAAAATTAGGTGGTTTAATTATAATTGGATAGTTTATTATATAATTGTAAGGTTTATTAATTAGTTTTTCTTAGAATTAATTAGAAAAAGGGGTTGCATCTTCAAATGATTTAATCATTTGAAGATGCAACCCCTTTTTAATGTTATATCTTTAATTCAACACCACTAATTTTTCTACTCATCATAAGATTCACTAAAGAAACTATCTCTGCACCAGCCTCAACTGGTGGGGTCCCATTTCTATGTATGTTAGACACTACAGTTCTCTGAGACTCCGGTTTTAAAGTGCTAGATTCATAAGCCATGTAGGAACTCATGCTATCTCCAGTTGCAAGACCTGGTCTTTCACCTACGAGTAATATGGTAACTTTAGCGCTTAGGACTTCACTAATTATATCCATGGTAGCAACTCTACCATACTTAACGAATATAGGTGTTCCTAATTTATAGCCTTTAGCCTCTATACCATCTACAATAATAGGGTAGATATCTTTAATATTTGCATCTATTGCATGAGAACTAAGACCATCTGCTACAATTATCTGAACATCAGGTTTATGTATACATTTAGCTTTTATATTATTAATAGTTTCCTCAGAAAAAGATCTTCCAAAATCAGGTCTTGTAATATATTCTTCTTTATTTTTTATTAAAGTTTGAACTTTAATAAATCCAAGTTCATCTATGATAGTTTCATCTACCAGAGACCACACTGAGTCTATAGCCACTGCATGGTCGGCACTAAATCTTAAAAGAGTCTCTGTTTTAAATCTATTTCCGGCTCTTCCTAAACATATTCTCGCATTAGTAGTTTTTTTAAGCCTAACACAACTTTCCATATCGACAGGATTGTCTATAGTTACTCTAGATGTATAATCAATGCTGGATATATCTCGTGCAAATTCTTTTTCCATAATATTCACTCCTAAATTGTAAATAGAGAAGGGTCTCCTGCTTTTTGCGTGAGCCTTTCATTTTTCATTATACCAAGAGCTTCCATTCTATTTTGAAATTCTTTAATGGGACCATTACCAGTAAGTTGTCTAATAGTACCAATATCATGATAGCTAGTAGTTTGATACATAAGCATAACATCATCACCACCAGGAATTCCCATATAATATGTGCAATTAGCTAAGGAAAGTAGTAGGGCTAGATTTTCTAAGTCATTTTGATCTGCCTTCATATGGTTTGTATAACATACGTCTACACCCATTGGAAGACCTGTTAATTTACCCATAAAATGATCCTCTAGACCTGCCCGAATAACTTGTTTTCCATCATACAAATATTCTGGTCCTATAAAACCAACAACTGTGTTTACTAAAAATGGATTATACCTTTTAGCAAATCCATAACATCTAGCCTCGAGGGTGAGTTGATCTGCGCCATTATGGCCTCCCGATGAAAGTTCAGACCCTTGTCCTGTTTCGAAATACATAAAATTAGCTCCCTTTGAGCTTTTATTTTTTTTCATTAGTTCATAGGCTTCATCCATAAGCCCTACACTAATGCCAAAAGCTTCATTGGATTTTTGAGAACCGGCAAGGCTTTGAAACATTAAATCCATGGGCGCACCTTTTTTTAGAGCTTCCATCTGAGTAGTTACATGAGCTAATACACAGTTTTGAGTAGGAATATCCCACTTAATCATGAATTCTTTGAATTTTTTTAAAATATTAAATACATTATCTGTAGAGTCAACTACTGGGTTTAAGCCTATAACCGCATCTCCAATGCCATAACTTATACCCTCCATTACAGAAGCCATGATTCCATCTAAATCGTCTGTAGAATGGTTAGGTTGGAGCCTTGATGAAAAGGTACCTTTTATGCCAATGGTAGTATTGCAAGTGGCGATATTTTCAATTTTTGCTGCGGCATATACTAAATCCATATTACTCATAAGTTTGGTAACGCCAGCTATCATCTCAGCTGTTAGACCATCTCTTATTTCCTTTATAACACTGTCATTAGCCTTTAATATAAATTCTCTAAAATAGCCTACACTCATATCTTTAATTTTATTGAAGGCAACAAGGTCTACGGCATCTTGTATTACTCTAGTTATCTCATCAGTGTTATAGGGAACTACGGGGTTATTTCTTAAATCTTCTAAGGTCAGTTCAGATAATACAATCTTTGCAGCTACCCTCTCAGCAGCATTTTCAGCGGCTATACCAGCTAAAATATCACCTGATTTTTCTTCATTAGCTTTTGCAAGCACTTCTTTTACATCTTTAAAGGTGTATGTATTTCCAGAAAGTTTTGTTTGCATTATCAATTAAATCACCTGCTCTCTTTAATTAAAGATAAATTAAATTTTAAATATTAATGTTTTTATTACCACAGGCACCACCTTTGATATTGACTTGCCGATGTCCACATAATCTCCATTATCAACCTTGATTTTATCTAAGCAAATCACCCCTTTAGAACCTTTTAATAGATTATTAATGGACTGACCAAGTGCCTTTGCAAAATCATGCTCGACAATTACGATAATAGGTATATTTCTATTTTTAAAAGCTTCAACAATAGATTTAGCCATAGATTTTATTTCTAAATAGCTAGGAGATTTAGGTCCTCTAAAGGCAATGGCTGTTGCGGAGGTATCATATAGTTTAAGTTTTTCACAAATAATATCATACATATTAGGCAAATTCTCATCTTTATTAAAAAGCTTGATAATTGGAATGTTTTTAATAGGTAGTAAATTATCATCATATACTATTGTGTTACCACTAAGCTTTAAGGAATGAGAACCAGCGCCAATTACTGTAGCTCTTATTTTTTCTTTAGGCTCTAAAATTATATATTTGCTATTTTCAAAGGCTTTTCTAATAGAATAGCCTAGAAGGGGACCAATATCGCCAAAGCGTGTAATAGCATTCAAGGTTGTTATTTCCTCTTTGCAGTAAATAAACTCAGCGACCCCGCCTGAAAACATAATAAACTCCGCGGTTAAACCTTTATGTTTATGCTGGATAAAAAGTCTTTCAACTTCCTCATCTAAGGTATTTTTACCATTTATTTGTGAAAACATTCTTGCAAAAGCATCAGTAAGAAATTTTAGAGTTTGAAAATCAGGAATACAGCCCAGAGATAAATTTAGTTTTAAACTTTTTATAAGTGGTTTAATTTTCTCCGACACATAAGTTATTCTTCCCAGGATATCAAATTGTATAAGTCTTCCACCAATATCTAGTGCAAAGGAGTCTATAGCTTGGCCATCCCAAAACACAGAGGCGTTAGTGGTTCCACCACCTATATCAAAGTTAATTACTTTTGAGGTAGAGTTTTTAGAGGCCAATGCACAACCAGCACCAAAACCCGCAAGAATTCCTTCCAGGTCTGGACCAGCGGTTGCAACTACGAAATCCCCTGCAAAGTCTGAAAGATATTTTAGTACTTCCTCTGAATTTTCTTTCCTGCAGGTTTCACCTGTAATGATAACAGCTCCGGTTGAAATTTCAGTTTTGAGAATATTCGCTTTTTTATATTCGAGTGTGATTATATCTTTTATTGCTTTTAAATTGATTTTTTCTTTTGAGATTAAGGGTGTGAAATATATATCGCTTTTATAAATTATCGTTGTATCAGCGATTTTTACTTCTGGAACTAGAAATAAACTAGCGGTATTTTGAAGCGTTATTTTGCTGAAAATTATTTGTGTTGTAGTCGTACCAATGTCTATGCCTACGCTTAAAAGTGTGTTTTTCATAACGTCCTCCAATATAGACTGCACAGAAACCTTGTAATAAAAAAAAGAGCTTAAACCTATTTAGGTTTAAGCTCCATTGCTTTTTGATAACATTATTAGTTTTATGAATTATTTCTCACTTAATTTTAAAACCAAAACCTATATAAATAAATGCCTCTTTGCAATTATTTTAATAATTTAATTCATTTTATCATAAAATTTTGACATTGTAAAGAGATTTGAACTATTAGATTTGTTAAAGTAGGGTACTAATTCTCGAAATAGAATACAATTTTTGTACCTTCTTCATTTGATTCTATATTTATATGCCCATTTAATTTGTCTTTTACAATACTGTTAACAATATTCAGTCCTAAACTATCAGTTTTTATTGAATTCAAATCAAAGCCTGTTCCATCATCCGTGAGGGAAATACTAGAATACATAATTCCTTGTTCTATTATTATTTGTATATTCAAAGTCATATCTTCAGTGAAAGCATGTTTCACTGAGTTTTCAAGAAGTTCATTAACAATAATAGCAATAGAGGTAGCCTTATTCGAGTTTACATTTAAACTATCGCCTAAAAGCTCTACCTTAATATTTTTATTGTATTGAATACTATTTCTTATGGCATTATTTTTTATAATAGATAAAATATTTTTTATGTCTATATTATCAATTCCGTTTTGTGCTAGCACCTCATGTACTGTGGC
>Ga0209540_10001076_pt1 | contig 21837 bp, 19 predicted proteins | sample BarGraIncu01121A_FD_184501 | JGI IMG/M metagenome (GOLD analysis project Ga0209540, IMG submission 184501) | Arctic peat soil microbial communities from Barrow, Alaska - Barrow Graham LP Incubations 011-21A (SPAdes) (version 2) | ecosystem: Environmental > Terrestrial > Soil > Wetlands > Peat... | reverse complement strand
CACCGAAATATACCAATGAAGAAATTTTCACCATGACCGGGCTTGCCAAAGTGCTAAGGGCTGAAACCTTCAGCTTCAGCAACGTTGTAAAAGGCGAAGCCGACGTTCTTGGCGGCAATTATGAACTTCAGGATATGGATGAACTGCTCTCTGCCGACACCATTCTCGTTTTGGGAATGCTTCCGGTGAATAACCCCATTGTTAAATACAAATTGAGCCTGGCCTCTAAAAATGGCGCTGAAATATTTGTAATTAATCCGGAAGAATCCGGTTTTGACAAAATCGGTGATGAATTTATAACCGATGGCGACGACTTGGAATTCCTGGGAGAAGTGACTAAATATATTCTGGAAAATGGAAACATCAATCCCGATGCTAACAATATTGAAAGCCTCAAGGCTTCCCTTGAAGACTTCGATATCTGCCCTGAAGCCGAATTTATCGGAGCTGGACTTGTCAAAGCGAAAAACCCGGTGATTGTTCTGGGCGATAAATATGTGACTCCGGAAGCAGCAACTTTGGCCGGTGATATGATTGGCCTGTTAGGAAAAGCTGAGAATCCGAGGTCCGGTATTTTCAGAGTGGCCATTAAGAATAACAGCCTTGGTCTTAACGCATTAGGTGTTGTTAATACTAATGCAGTCCTGAAAAATGCCAAAGCATTACTCCTCTTTGGAGAAGACCCGAATGCAGATTTAAGCATTTATGAATTCCTGATGGTACAGGATACCCATTTGACTCAAGCCTGTGCTATTGCGGATGTTGTATTGCCTGCACTGGCATTTCCGGAAGTCGACGGCACATTTATAAACACTGAAGGACGACTTTTAGAAGTTAGAAAATCCGTTAATAGCCCATTTGAATTGTCGAATATAGAAATGGTACAAGCCATTGCAGAAATTCTTTCCAAAGATTTGGGATCCGCTTCTCCGGGCGAGATTTTAATAGCTATTGGCCAGGTTAATCCGGCTTTTAATAATGTTGGAGTTGGCAAAAACCTTAAGGTTAACTCTGCCGAAAAAATCACAGTTAATCTTAAACCTTATGTCGATGGAAGACTCTTTACCGAGATTCCCTATACCGATTACCTCATGAACGAAATACAGGGCGAATTGAACAAGGTCACTAAGCAATAGAAGTATGTAAAAAACGCCATCACAAATTCTGTGATGGCGTTTTTGTATTTAAAGCTTAAAATTATCTGGCGTTTTGCAACTGGCCACGCTGGTATTTAATGGCGTAAACTGAATATACCAGGGTTTGGGTGATCCAGAGAAAAGTAATCAGCAGATAGGGATAGATACCGATGTTGATAATGATTGAAATTAACAAAGAAACCACCATGGCACTGCTATAGGCATAGTTCATGAACTGATAACATTTGTAGGCAGCTTTATAAATGACGTATTTCTCGGCTTCATCACAGCTTTCAATCCATACTTTATCGAAATTAAAATCCAATGGGTTCCCTTTTTTTTCAGGATAGAGTATCTTAGTTAGTTTGATGCTTTTGGTGATCATGAAAAGGGTGAACGAAATGTTCGCTAAAAAGATAACCAGAGCCCAAGGGGAGAAACTTGATAAGAAGCTTGTAACAGAAATCCCAAAGAAACCAAAGCTTAGAATCATATCTATAGAAATAAATGGAAGCAAAAAGTTAAGCTGACGGTCAATGCTATCAAAGAATGCTTCATCATCCTCTTTGAAGTGGGAAAGCCTTTTTTTCAAAGTGAAATACATGATGATGATAATCAAAGCGGACACTCCGAGGATTACCCCTTGAATAACTAAATTGTTTTCTAGTATAAATGACTCAAGGCTTATAAAAAAGCCTGTGATCACCTCTTCACCCATGGAAAGAGTGGCGCCCAGGATGCCTCCGAAAATTCCGGAAATGATCATGATTACAAAAAACTTTGCAGTGGTATTTAATTTTTTCATAGTGTTTTCTCCTCTTTCTCTTCTTTAAATAAAAATAATGACTCGACCGTTGTATCAAAAACTTTCGCAATTTTTAAGGCCAAAACTACTGACGGAGAATAGTCCCCACGTTCAATGAGACTAATGGTTTGCCGGGAAGCTCCGACCAGCTTTCCCAGATCCGATTGATTCAGGTTATTTCGGGCACGATATTCCTTTAAACGATTTTCAAGTGCCATGAACTAATCCCCCTTCTATTTTTAGTGGAAATGATACTTGTCAACATGACAAACATTATTGTCAATATCAGTATAACTCTGACAAGGATCATTGTCAAGGCATAATAATAAATTTATTATGCTTTATTCAATGTTCACGAGTCAGGTCTTTTGGTATAATAATAAGATACAAACACACTGACCAAGAAGGGGGAACACATGAAAAGCATACTCATTGACGGCAATAGCCTCATATACCGGACTTTTTACGCCATACATGAAATGTCCAACTCAAAGGGAATACCAACCAACGCGATTTATGGTTTTGTTAATATTTTAGTGAAAATACAAGAGGAGTATAAGCCGGATTATTTAGGTGTCGCTTTTGATTTAAATGCTCCAACCTTCAGAAATCTGGCCTATGCTGATTACAAGGGCGGCCGCCATAAAATGCCTGAGGGTTTACAGGAACAATTTCCAATCCTCAAGGATCTTCTTGAAAAAATGGGTATTGCCATTCTGGAAGTGGAAGGGTATGAAGCCGATGACATCATTGGCACCCTGGCCCGTATGGGTTCGGAAAAAGGCTTCGAAACCGAAATCATCACAGGTGACCGGGATGCCTTCCAACTGGTAGGACCCAAAACAAAAGTTCTATTCACAAAAAAAGGAATCTCTCAATTGGATGAGGTGGATGAAGCCTGGATAACAGAAAACTATGGCCTGACTCCTAAGGATCTCATTGATTTAAAAGCTCTCATGGGGGATAAATCCGACAATATTCCAGGGATCCCGGGAATCGGGGAAAAAACCGCACTGAAGCTTATTCAAAAATATACAACCCTGGAAAATCTCTATGAGCACATTGAGGAAGAAAAGGGTAAACAGAAAGAAAAACTCATCAATGGAAAGGAAAATGCTTTTCTGAGCCGGATGTTGGGAACCGTCGCATTGGACGTTCCCGGGTTTGAGGATTTTGAGTCCCTTGCCTTTGAACCTCTTTTTAATGAAAAAAGCATTGCTCTTTTAAAAGAGCTGGAATTCAATACCCTTCTGTCAAGAATTGAGGCCACAGATGTAGTTGAAACTATCCATAAGCCGGTAGAATATCAATGGGTGAAAACCATCCGGGACATGGATGGATTAACGGATGCTTTGTCAGAGGCCAAAGAGGTCACTGTTTATTATCACCAGGAAGAGGCACAAATTTATCTGGCACTGAGAGTGGCAGAAAACTATTATTACATCAATCCAAAGGGCGTGGAAGATCTCGGCTTCTTTGATAAAATAAGAGAGTTGAAAAACCTGAAAACCCTGGAATTTATAAGCCAGGATTTAAAAAATCTCATTCATATTTTCAATAAGCACGGGATTGAAGACATCAAGGATGCCTTTGATACCTATATTGCAACCTATTTGTTAAGCCCCGGGGATCAGCGCTATGATCTTAAAACGGCGGCGTATAAATACCTGAAACGCAATATTTTAAGTGATGAGGAGCTTTTTGGAAAAGGAAAAAGTCTGGTTGAGGCAGGGACTCTGGATGAAGCCCTGTTGGCGACGTATATGGTTAAAAATTGCGACACCATCTATCATCTCAAGGCTGTCCTCACAAAGGAATTAGAAGAAACAGGGATGACGACTCTCTATAATACCATTGAGATACCGCTGCTTCGTGTGATGGCGTCTATGGAAACCTTGGGCTTTACCGTTGATTTAGAACAGTTGGAAGCACTTGCAGCAGATTTTGAAAACAAACTCAAATTATTAACTGAGGAAATTTACGATTTGGCAGGAGCCTCAGATTTTAATATTAATTCACCTAAACAGCTGGGAGAAGTCCTTTTTGAAGATTTGAAATTACCGGTGATTAAAAAAACAAAAACCGGTTACTCCACGAACATTGATGTGCTGGAGCAGCTGGTGCTGTTTCATCCCATTATCCAGAAAATCATTGATTATCGAACCCTTTCCAAACTGGATTCAACCTATGGCCGGGGACTGATGCCATTTGTTGATCCGAAAACCCATCGGATATATTCAACCTTTAATCAAACCGTTGCAGCCACCGGACGGTTAAGCAGCTCCAATCCAAATCTTCAGAATATCCCCATAAAAACAGAAATGGGCCGAGAAATTCGCCGGGTTTTTGTACCATCCGATAAAGATCATATTTTAGTGGATGCGGATTATAATCAAATTGAATTACGTGTTTTGGCATGTTTGTCAGGGGATGAAAATCTCATCGATACATTTAAAAAGAATGAAGATATCCACACCAGAACCGCTTGCGAGATTTTTGATGTGCCACTTGAGAAAGTTACAAGAAAACAACGTGGACATGCAAAGGCCATAAATTTCGGACTTATTTATGGGAAACAGGCCTTTAGCTTAGGAAAAGATCTGGGAATCTCAAGAAAAGAAGCCCAGGAATATATTGATCGTTATTTTTCCCGATATCCCAAAATCCAGGCTTATTTGGCAAATGTGGTAAAAGAAGCCAAGGAAAAAGGTTATGTTACCTCTATATGGGGACGCCGCCGTTATATTCCAGAGCTGAATTCAAGAAATGCCATTCTGGTTAAGGCCGGGGAACGTATGGCTTTAAACACCCCTATACAAGGAAGTGCCGCGGATATTATTAAGCTGGCCATGCTCAGGGTTTATAACCGAATAAAAAAAGAAAATCTCAAAGCACAGCTTATTTTACAGGTTCATGATGAGCTGATCATCGATACCCCAAAAGATGAACAGGCCCAGGTTGAACGACTCATTAAGGAAGAAATGGAAAGTGTTGCAGACCTATGTGTTTCCATGACTGTGGACGTTCACAGCGGATCATCCTGGTTTGAATTAAAATAGGCGGTTGAAACATAAGAAAGAACAGAGAGGATTTTGTAATAGAAATGAGAGTTATTGCCTTGACTGGTGGAATCGCTTCAGGAAAATCAATGGTTACGAAGATACTTCAAAAGCGTTTTAACTATATTGTCATCGACGCAGATGAACTGGCACGAGCAGCTGTTCAAAAGGGCGGCCAGGGCCTTGAAAAAATTGCAACAACCTTTGGAGAAAAATATCTCAGGGAAGACGGTGAGCTTAACCGGAGTTTGCTGGGGGAGCGGATTGCAGAGGATGAGGACGCCCGAAAAAAACTTAATGCCATCGTTCATCCCGAAGTAAAAAGGCTCTATGATGAACAAGTTGCAGTTTATGAAAGCAAAGGGATTCCAGCGATCTTTTTCGATTGCCCGCTACTTTTTGAAGCAGGGCTTGAGAATACCGTTGATGAAACCATGTTGGTGGTTGCGGATGAAGAAGTCCGGATCAACCGCATCATGGAAAGAGACGGGGTTTCCCGGGAATTTGCAATGAAAAAAATACAGATGCAAATGAAGGATTCCGAGAAAATTAAACGGGCGGATGTGATTATTGAAAACAATGGCACTCCTGAGGATTTGCTGATCACATTAAACGCATATTTCAGTCGCCGGAAGCTTTGGGTATAGCAATCATAAATTTATTAAAAAAATAAATTTATGATTGCTATTTACTGAGAGATCCTTTATAATAGTCATCAGGGTTAAAACCCAACCATTTGTGCGAGGGTGGTGGAACGGCAGACACGCAGGTTTGAGGGATCTGTTGCAGATAATGCAGTGAGGGTTCAAATCCCTTTCCTCGCACCAATAATAATGAATCATAAGTCGATTGCAAATGCAGTCGGCTTTTTTTATGTTTCCTGAGAATGTGTCAGGTGATTGATGTGTTTAAACCAACAATAGTAGGGTAAATTTATACCATAAATAAGAAAAGAAAGGCAGGACAAAGCATTGAAAAATGAGAAAGCAAAGGCATTGAGGTATTTTTTAAAAGATGATATCCGCCAGGAAACTGATTTTGGCAAGACTCCCCAGAACCTGGGCATAGAAGCACCACCCATAGAAAAACCCTGTTTACCGGAATCCGAAAAAATAAGTTTGCCCTTTCCAAAGGAATGGAAGAACATAGGGGAAATTGACCTGAAAACAGCCATTGCTCAAAGACAATCCCATCGGAAATTTAAAAGCCAATCGCTGTCCATAGAAGAATTGGCCTATCTGCTCTGGTCAACCCAGGGAGTCCGGAAATGGAGCCATGGAACAGCTCTGCGGACGGTTCCATCTGCCGGAAATCGCCATGCTCTGGAAACCTATCTTGTTGTTTTCAATGTGGATGGACTGAAACAGGGAATTTATCGCTACCTTCCTTCCCTCCATCAACTGGTTTTAGAATCCGCACCGGATCAGCTCAAAGAAAAGATGATAGAAGCTGCTTTACAACAAAATTTTGCAGGATCAAGTGCTGTCACCTTTATCTGGACAACCATTCCATACCGTATGGAATGGCGCTATGCAGAGGCTTCCTATAAAGTGATTGCACTGGATGCCGGTCATGTGTGCCAAAACCTTTATCTCGCCTGCCAAAGCATTGGAGCCGGAACCTGCGCCATCGCTGCTTACAACCAATCAAAGGCAGACCAGTTGTTGAATGTGGATGGGGACGAAGAGTTTGTGGTTTATATGGCGCCAGTGGGAAAAGTATAATTGTTATGCAACAATTGAGACTGTAGACAAACATATAAAGCAGCACCGACATTTGTTAAATCGTGTTGTGTGCCTCAAGGCGAACAGGCGATAGCCTTTACGAATTGCGCGCATACAACTGATTAACAATTGATCGGTACGGTGTTTGTTGACAACCTGAATTGTTATTCAACAATTTCATTACTTTGCTTAATGATTTCGTTATCATCCAAAAAACATTTGACAAAAATAAAGAATTGTCATATGATAAATCTAATTTAATAAGAGAATAAACCGTTGAAGTGGAGATAACGGTGTTTCGTGCAGTTACAGAGAGTAAGGAAAGCTGAGAGCTTACACAACGCAGATCATCAAATGGACCACCGAGGGCGCAGTCAAAGGAAATTTTAATTTCCGAGTACTCTGCGACGTAGCGCATACGTCAGTTGCAAGGAATATGATAGTATTCTGATAAGTGTACAGAGAGAAATCTCTGTAAATTAAGGTGGTACCACGGGTGAATTTAGTGCGCTCGTCCTTGACAATTTTATGTTGTCAAAGACGAGCGCTTTTTTTTATAGAATTAATTAGAAAGGATGGAAAAAATGATAAAACCAACCATTGATGAATCAAGAAAATATTGTAAGGAAAACAGGATACTGCCAATCAGCCTGGAACTGTATTCTGATATTAAAACACCAATCGAGGTGCTTAAATGTTTAAAAGCCACGAGCAAAAAGTGTTTTCTTTTAGAAAGCGTTGAGGGTGGGGAAAAATGGGGGCGTTATTCCTTTTTAGGCTATGATCCTGAGCTTACCGTCAAGTGCATAGATGGTCAGGTCGGAATTAAGAACGGTCACAGTACTAAAATCCTGGAAGAGGATCCTCTGGCGGTTTTGCGGGGAATCCTCAAAGAATGGAAAAGTCCTAAATTAGACTTCCTGCCTGTTTTTACCGGAGGCTTTGTGGGATACATATCCTATGATTTTGTTAAATATACCGAAAAAAACCTAAGGCTTGAAAATTCCAATCCTGCTGGTTTTGATGATTTGAATCTCATGCTTTTTGATAAAGTCATTGCTTTTGACCACCTCAGACAGAAAATTGTGGTGATTGTAAACATTAAAACCGATGATCTGGAAAAGAATTATATTGATGGGGTTATTAAACTTAAAGAAATTGAATCCTTAATTAAAAATTGCAACAGCACCCAAACCTTCGAAGGAAAACTCACCTCGGATTTTTCATCCCTTTTTACAAAAGAGTATTACTGTAACATGGTTGAAAAAACAAAAGAACATATTTATGAAGGGGATATTTTTCAGGCCGTGATTTCAAACCGTATAGAAGCGGATTTTCAAGGCGATTTATTGTCAACCTATCGGGTGCTGAGAACCCTTAATCCGTCTCCTTACATGTTCTATATTGATTTTGATCAAATTCAGGTAGCAGGTGCATCACCGGAAACACTGGTTTCTTTAAAAAACGGGAAATTATCAACATTCCCCATTGCCGGCTCTTGCCCAAGAGGAGAAAAACCGGCAGAAGACGAAGCCTATATTAAAGAGCTTCTCGAAGATGAAAAGGAATTATCCGAACACAATATGCTGGTGGATTTGGGAAGAAATGATTTGGGAAAAATCAGTGAATTCGGTACTGTTCAGGTTGATGGCTATCAACAGGTCCTTAAGTTTTCTCATATTTCCCATATTTGTTCAACCGTCACAGGAACCTTACAAAAAGGCCTGGACCAATTGGATGCCATTGCCGCATTACTTCCGGCAGGAACCCTGTCCGGAGCCCCTAAAAAGCGGGCCATTGAAATCATCAATGAGCTGGAAGGCGTGAAACGCGGGGTATACGGGGGAGCCGTTGGTTATATTGATTTTTCAGGAAACATGGATATGTGTATTGCCATTCGCATGGCCGTAAAAAAAGATGACAAGGTTTATGTGTCTGCCGGAGCAGGCATTGTTGCTGACAGCATTCCCGAAAACGAATTTATCGAATCCCGTAATAAAGCAAAAGCCATGTTTGAAGCATTAGAACGCGCACAGGAGGTGGAATAATGATACTACTCATCGATAATTATGACAGTTTTGCCTACAACCTCTATCAATACGTCGGGATCATCAACCCGGATATTCGTGTCATTAAAAATGATGAAATGAGTCTTGAAGAAATTATCAACCTGGACCCAGGCCATATTATTATTTCACCGGGACCGGGACGTCCTAAGGATGCAGGATTGTGTGAAGCCGTTATTGACCAATTTAAAGATAAAACGCCGATTCTCGGGGTTTGTCTTGGACATCAGGCCATTTGTGAAGTTTTTGGTGGGGTTATCATCTATGCCAAAACTTTAATGCATGGGAAACAAAGCGCCATTCATATTGCCAACGGCAGCCCGATTTTTCGAGGGCTACCTCCTATTATTGAAGGAGCACGGTATCATTCATTGAGTGTTGAAAGGGAATCCCTTCCAGATGATCTTCTGATTATTGCCGAGGACAACGATGGCGAGATTATGGCGGTTAAACATCGAAACTTTGATGTTTACGGGGTTCAATTTCATCCTGAGTCCATATTAACCAAAAACGGCCATGAAATCATCGAAAACTTTTTAAAGATTGGGTGCGAAAAAAATGATTAAAGCAGCAATTTACGAGTTAGTGAACGGAAACGATTTGTCTCTGGAACAGACAAGAGAAGTCATGAACCAGATCATGAGTGGGGAAGCCACCAATGCTCAAATTGGGTCATTTTTAACCGCCATGCGAACCAAAGGCGAAACCATCGATGAAATCACCGCCTGCGCCATGGTCATGCGTGAAAAATGCACAAAAATTCATCCTAAAACCGATGTTCTTGACATTGTGGGAACCGGTGGGGATGAAGTATCCACCTTTAATATTTCCACCGTATCCTCCTTTGTTATCGCAGCAGGCGGGGTTCCGGTTGCAAAGCACGGAAATCGAAGTGTGTCCAGTAAATGCGGCAGTGCGGATCTATTAGAGGCATTGGGAGTTAATATTAATTTAACGGCTGAACAAAGTGCGAAAAATTTGGATGAAATCGGTATTTGCTTTATGTTTGCCCCAACCTATCACGCATCCATGAAATATGCCGGTCCCGTGAGAAAAGAATTGGGGATTCGAACCATCTTTAATATTTTAGGACCATTGGCCAATCCTGCCGGAGCCAATATGCAGCTCCTCGGCGTCTATGACGAGAACCTGGTGGAACCCCTTGCCAATGTCCTCAACAAACTGAAAGTGAAGCGTGGCATGGTGGTTCACGGACATGATGGCCTGGATGAAATCACACTAACCGACACCACCACCATTTGTGAGATTACCGATGGAAAAATCAACAGCTTCTTTATTACTCCGGAACAGCTGGGGCTGAAACGGTGTCAGTTATCAGACCTCATCGGCGGGGAAAAAGAAGAAAATGCGCTGATTGCTTTAGATATTTTAAATGGGAAAAAAGGACCGAAACGAGATGTGGTGGTTTTAAATTCAGCGTTTTGTTTGTATATGTCCCACAATGATATTACCCTTCGGGATTGCGTAAAAATGGCAGAGAATATTATTGACAGTGGTTTGGCAAAGAAAAAATTGGATGACTTTATCAGATTAACCAATGAGGTTGAGTCATGATACTGGATCGTATTGTCAAGTCCACCGAAATTCGGGTGGCACAATTAAAAAAAAACTATCCCCTAAACATTTTAAAAAAACTGGCGAAAAAATCTGAAAATCCTTTTTCTTTTGAAAAAGCCCTAAGAGTGGATGACATTGCTTTTATCTGTGAAGTGAAAAAAGCATCCCCGTCAAAAGGCCTTATTGCCAAAGATTTTCTCTATGTTCAAATTGCGAAAGACTATGAAATTGCAGGGGCTAACGCCATTTCAGTTTTAACTGAGCCGGAATTTTTTCAGGGGGCCAATGCCTATCTTACTGAGATTAAGAAAAATGTGAGCATTCCTGTGCTGAGAAAAGATTTTATTCTCGAGGAATCTCAGATTTATGAATCAAGGATCATCGGTGCAGATGCCATCCTTCTGATTTGTTCAATCTTAAGTGAGGAACAAATCAGACACTACATTAAAATTGCTGATGATCTTGGCATGTCCAGTTTAGTGGAAGCCCATGATGAAGCCGAGGTGGAAAAGGCCATTAATGCCGGTGCCCGGGTGATCGGGGTGAATAATCGCAATCTTAAAACCTTTGAGGTGAATATCGAAAACAGCGTCCGACTTCGGAAATTGGTGCCGACCGAAATCGTCTTTGTGTCAGAGAGTGGGATAAAAACTCAGAAAGACATAAAGATACTTCGGAATAATGGAACGGATGCTGTTTTAATTGGTGAAACGCTTATGCGTAGTGGGGATAAATCCCTGGAAATCAAGAAACTAAAGGGATTATTAAATGACTAAAATAAAAATCTGCGGACTCTCTCGTTTAGAAGATATTGATGCCGTTAATATAGCCAAGCCGGATTATATCGGGTTTGTGTTTGCAGAAAGTAAACGGCAGGTTGATTTTGAAACCGCGAAGCGCTTAAAATCAAAACTGAATCAAGAGATTAAAGCCGTCGGTGTTTTTGTGAATCAGCCTGTAGAAGAGATCATCTCTTTAGTAATAGAACAAATTATCGATGTTATTCAGCTTCATGGTGACGAAGATGAAGAATATATTTCCAAATTGAGAGAGGCAGTTTCACTGCCCATCATTAAGGCCCTGCGCATCAGACAAAAAAATGATGTCAAAAAAACAAATGCCGATTTTGCACTGTTTGACACCTATGATAAAAATCAGTATGGGGGCTCAGGGGTGAGTTTTAACTGGGAATTATTAGATGGATATGAAGGAGAATTCTTTTTAGCCGGAGGGCTTCAGAGCGATAATATAGAAGATGCCATTAAATCGGTTAAACCATTTTGTGTGGATATCAGCAGCGGCGTCGAAACAAATGGCATAAAGGATCAGAAGAAAATCCTTGAAATAGTAGAAAAAGTTAGGAGAATTAATTATGAGTAAAGGAAAATTTGGGGTTTATGGCGGGCAGTACATTCCGGAAACACTGATGAATGCAATCATTGAACTTGAAAAAGCCTATGCATTTTATAAAACAGATAAAGACTTTCAGGACGAGCTCACCGCGTTATTAAACGACTATGCAGGACGGCCATCCCGGCTGTATTTTGCAAAAAAAATGACCGAAGATTTAGGCGGAGCAAAAATCTATTTAAAAAGAGAAGATCTTAATCATACCGGTTCTCATAAAATCAATAATGTTTTGGGTCAGGCACTGCTTGCAAAAAGAATGGGTAAAACACGACTCATTGCAGAAACAGGCGCCGGTCAGCATGGGGTGGCCACTGCCACAGCCGCTGCTCTTATGGGTTTTGAATGCGAAATATTTATGGGAAAAGAAGATACGGATCGCCAGGCCCTGAATGTTTATCGAATGAAGTTATTAGGTGCAAAGGTTAACGTAGTAACCTCAGGCACCATGACTCTGAAAGATGCAGTTAACGACACCATGCGGGAATGGACCAAACGGGTTGAGGATACCCATTACGTTTTGGGTTCAGTTATGGGACCACATCCTTTTCCGGAAATTGTCCGTGATTTTCAAAGCATTATCAGCAAGGAAGCACGACAGCAGATTCTTGAAAAAGAAGGAAAGTTGCCAAATGCCATTATCGCCTGTGTCGGCGGAGGCAGCAACGCCATCGGTGCTTTTTATAACTTTATTCTAGATAAAGAAGTACGTCTCATCGGTTGTGAAGCTGCAGGCAAAGGCGTGGATACGGCATTACATGCGGCAACCATTGCCAAAGGGAGCCTGGGTATTTTTCATGGTATGAAATCCTATTTTTGTCAGGACGAGTATGGTCAGATCGCTCCGGTTTATTCAATATCAGCAGGGCTTGATTACCCGGGAATCGGCCCGGAACATGCAAATTTGTATGATACAAAAAGAGCGGAGTACATGTCAATTACCGATGATGAAGCAGTGGAAGCATTTGAATATCTGTCCAAAACAGAAGGCATTATTCCGGCCATTGAATCCGCCCATGCCGTTGCCTATGCCATGGTTCTTGCCCCGACAATGAAAAAAGATGAAATTATTATCATTAACTTATCCGGCCGGGGGGATAAAGATGTGGCAGCTATTGCACGCTATAAGGGGGAAGATATCCATGAGTAAAATAACCGAAATTTTTAAAAACAATAAAGCATTTATTGGCTTTCTCACAGCAGGAGATCCAACCCTTGCAAAAACAGAAGAATTTATTTTAACCATGGAAAAAGCCGGGGCGGATTTAATTGAAATTGGGATTCCTTTTTCCGATCCCATTGCAGAAGGCCCGGTTATTGAAAAAGCAAATATCAGGGCCTTAAGCGTTGGCACTACTACGGATAAAATATTTGATATGGTGAAACGGGTTCGTACAAAAACCGCTATGCCGCTGGTGTTTTTAACCTATATGAATCCTGTTTTTGTTTATGGTGTTGAAAAATTCTTTAAAACCTGTCAGGAAATAGGAATGAACGGCATTATTATTCCTGATCTCCCTTTTGAGGAAAAACATGAAGTCCTGGATGTTGCAACATCCTATGGGATTGATGTGATCACCCTGATTGCACCCACATCAAAAGATCGGATCCAGATGCTGGCAGAAAACGCCACCGGGTTTATTTACCTGATTTCATCCATGGGGGTCACCGGTGTAAGAAGTGAAATCAAAACAGACATCAATGCCATCATCAGAGACATCAGACAGGTATCAAAAACTCCCATTGCCGTAGGCTTTGGGATCTCCACACCGGACCAGGCAAAAGAAATCTCGAAAACCGCCGATGGAGTGATTGTCGGCAGCGCCATTGTCAGAATTATTGCAGAACACGGTGAAAATGCTGGAGATGTTCTTTTTGACTATGTGAAGTCATTGAAGGATGCCATTTTATAGTCAATGAAAAGAAATGATAGTTATATTAGTACTGATATTAACTATCATTTCTCTATGATGAATAGAAGGACCAGGAATTAAGGTTTGTCAGCACGCTGAGCACCCTGTTCATTCAGGGTGCTTTTTAAATAAAGATAGAAAAGCAGTGTAAGCTGACAAAACTGCTTTGAATTTAAAACGCTGAGGATCGGTAGTCGTGATATCTTTTTTAAGAATCATAACTTAATTGTTAGATTGCCAGGGACCGTAAATTTATTTTCAATAAGCAATCATTAATAAAGCAGAAACGTGTTATTATAGTATGAACTAGGAAACTAACACTGTTTGTAGGAGGAAGTCTTATGAAAAAATTTATTAATGACGTTGAAAATGTAGAAAATGAAATGCTGGAAGGCATGGCCTTTGCATATCCTGAGTATGTGACCCGACTTGATGGATTTGATGTTCTGGTAAGAACTGAAAAAAAAGTTGGGAAGGTTGCTTTAGTCAGCGGTGGCGGGAGCGGTCATGAGCCAGCCCATGGCGGATATGTTGGAAAAGGAATGCTGGATGCTGCTGTTGCAGGCGCCATGTTTACATCCCCAACGCCAGATCAGGTGTTCGAAGCCATCAAAGCTGTTGATGCCGGACAAGGTGTATTATTAGTTATAAAGAACTACACCGGTGATATTATGAACTTCGAAATGTCAGAAGAGCTGGCAGAAGCCGAAGGCATCAACATTGTCAGTGTTGTTACCAATGATGACGTTGCTGTTGAAGACAGTCTTTATACCACCGGACGCCGGGGTGTTGCAGGAACCATTTTTGTTCATAAAATTGCAGGTGCAAAAGCTGAAACCGGTGCAAGCCTTGAAGACGTAAAAACCATTGCAGAGAAAGTAATCTCCAATGTAAGAACCATGGGCGTCGCCTTAAAACCATGTACTGTACCAGCTGCCGGGAAGCCGGGTTTTGAGTTATCAGATAATGAAATGGAACTGGGCATTGGTATTCATGGTGAACCGGGAATCGAAAGAAAGCCTCTCCAAAAGGCTGATGTAATCGTTGATTATCTTATGGCAAGAATCCTAAAAGATTTGGATCTCCCCGTAGATTCTGAGGTGGCGGTCATGATTAACGGTGCAGGTGCTACTCCTCCAATGGAATTATATATACTAAACCGTCGCGTTCACCATATATTAACAGAAAAGGGCATTAAAATATTTAAAACCTTTGTAGGGGATTATATGACATCCATTGATATGGCTGGGGCTTCCATTACCTTGTTAAAACTTGATGCAGAATTAAAAGAATTGCTATTGGCAGAAGCGGACACTTTTGCTTTAAAAATGTAATACAACTTGTTAAGCAGTTAGAGAAAAAGAAACGAGGAAATTCAATGGCAACAAAGGCTGAGATAATGGAATTTATCCAAATTTATGGGGATAAAATGGCAGAGCATCGACAGGAATTAACAGATCTTGACCAGGTGATAGGGGATGGAGATCATGGGATTAACATGAACCGCGGGTTTAACGCTGTGGGTGAAAAATTACCGACACTTGCAGATAAAAGTATTGCTGAAATTTTAAAATCTGTTGGAATGACTCTGGTTTCAACCGTAGGCGGTGCAGCAGGTCCCCTTTATGGCACTGCTTTTATGAGAGCAGGGGAATCAGCAAAAAACAAAGAAAAATTATCTGACCAGGATGTGATTCTTGCTTTTGATGAAGGTGTGGGCGGAATAAAGTATCGCGGAAAAGCAGTACAAGGCGAGAATACTATTTTAGATAGCATGATTCCAGCCATTGACGCTATGAAAAAAAGTATCAGAGAAGGAAAACCCATGACCGTCGCTTTTGAGGAAGCTGAAAAAGCAGCATGGGAAGGTGTGGAGTACACAAAAACCATTATTGCAACGAAAGGAAGAGCGAGTTACCTGGGTGAACGAAGTATTGGTCACCAGGATCCTGGTGCAACATCCATGGCCTATTTATTTCAAGCTGCCAAAGAAGCCGCTCAGAAATCTGGTGAATAGAGTATGGTAGGAATTGTTGTTGTTTCTCACAGCCGGAAGATTGCTGAAGGTGCATGTGAGCTTGCATTGCAAATGGCTCCTAAAGCCAATGTAGCCGCTTCGGGTGGTACTAAGGATGGCCGTATAGGAATAGATGTTGGAAAAATTTTAGCGGGAATCCAAAAAGTACAATCCGGTGAAGGCGTTGTTATCTTAGTTGATATTGGCAGCGCTGTTATGAGTTCAGAGACAGCCATTGAAATGATCCCGGATAACGAGAATATTGTGATAGTCGATGCACCTTTAGTCGAAGGAACATTTTTTGGTGCGGTTGAAGCTTCAGTGGGATCACCTCTTGCAAAAGTTATTGAGGTTCTAAAAGAATCGAAAAATTATAAGAAAATCTAGTTTAAATGGTGAAAATCATAGGGAGAACCAAATATGAATAAAGAAGAAAAACTTGATTATCTGGTTAAATCACTAACAGAAGAAAACCATGGGATTCCGGGAATAAAACTTTCCGAAAATAACTTTACCAAACGAAAATTACTTCGTGGTCTCATGAACCTCCGATTGTCAGGAAAAATAGATCCTGAATTTTTAAAAATTCAGGATGAGTTTCTTTCAAATGAAACCCAGGAAAAGGGAATTATTGATGGGAATAGTCTTACGACCATCAATAAGATGTTTCCATGTTCCAAAATTCACAATGGGGATAGAATCGTATTGTGGCAGGGGGACATTACCCGACTGAAAGTTGATGGGATTGTCAATGCAGCCAATAAAAGAATGCTTGGTTGTTTTACACCCTGTCACGATTGTATTGACAATGTCATACATTCTGCAGCAGGGATCCAGCTTCGGGAAGAATGCAATGAACTCATGAAAAAACAAGGATTTGAGGAACCAACAGGAAAAGCAAAAATAACAAAAGCCTATAATCTGCCAAGTAAAGCTGTCATACATACTGTGGGGCCAATTGTGGAAGGGTGTGTGACAAAATTAGAAGAAATCCAGCTTTGGTCATGCTATGAAGAATCTTTAAAATCAGCAATCGACCACCATCTTACAACGATTGCTTTTTGTTGTATTTCCACCGGTGAGTTCCATTTTCCAAACCAGCTGGCCGCAGAAATAGCAGTCCATACAATTGACAATTTCCTTGATAGTCACAAAGAGATAAAAAGGGTAATCATCGATGTCTTTAAAAAAACAGATTGGGACATTTACCAGAAAATATTTGAAAAATAGATGAAACTGAAAATAATTGTCCTGGGTTTAGTTATTCTAATACTTGTTTTTATTCTATTTTCTCCCAGCCTTGCCGGACTGAGAAGTGATTTGGCCCTTCAAATTCAAGGTCAAAGTTTTAAAGAAAAAAGTGTTTTCAATCAAGTAGGATTACAGTTGGATATTCCCACAGGCAAAGATGATAATAAAAGTGGATGGACCAGAAATATGAAGCTCTATCATCCCGGCAATAACTTTCCTCATGATGGGGGAGCAGGTGAAATGAGTATCCTCTATAATTTTGGTAATTTTGAAAAGGGACGTTCGCTTTTTTATGATCCGAATTCGGATTACTTTAATGCCCATTATGGTGTTTATGCCATTCAACTGGCAAATGGGGTTTTTGGTTTGGAAAATGGACAATTAAACGAAGAAGCCATTACTGATATTGTAGCCTTTGATCAGTTACAACTCGTGATGGAGTCACTAGGCTGTCCACCATCAAAAAGGCATTTTGATTATGAAATAACCAGCATCAAAGAAGGACCGGCAATGGCAGGTTTTTCTGACTGGATTCAAATCGATGGGTTAATTAATACCAATTCGCCACTTCATCATCAAACACAGAATCGTTTGGGATATGTTCAGTACGGCGAGCCGCCTAAAGATTACCTTGGCGAGGATTTTCCGGTAGTCTCCATGACAGGACGGCTTTACCTGCGCTATGATAATTTAAAAAATATAACGGTCATCTATTTTGTGGTTGGAAAAACACAGAAATTCATCGATGAAACGAGTGTTGATTATTTAATCCCAATTCAATGGAAGACCATAGATTAAGGTGGCCCAGAACAGTGCCACCTTAATCTAATCACTAAATAAAATAATCCCTTCGATTTCGAGTTTTAATCGAATCCGAAGGGATTATTGTTTTATGATCCAAAAGTTAGTATTTATCATTCTCCATATCAGTTAAGATAATTTTTGGTTCCGATGATGGACTGGTTTTTTTTTCAGATGGTTTTGGAGCGGATGTCGTTTTCTCACTATTTTCAGAGTGTGTTTTTAATTTAAACGCACCCACCATTTCCTTAAGCATTTCAGCCTGACCAGATAGCTCTTCACCGGCTGCAGCACTTTCTTCAGCAGTAGCTGAATTGGTTTGAACGACTTGGGAAACCTGTTCGATACCCTGTGTGATTTGAGCAATTTCCGAGGCTTGATCGTTGGAAGCCTGGGCAATGTTCCCGACCAAACCGGTTACTTTTTCAATTTCATTTAGCATTTCCTTCAAGCTCTCTCCAGTGTAATCGGCGATTTTTGTTCCTGTTGCCACTTTGTCAAGGGAGCCTTCAATGAGAACAGTGGTTTCTTTGACGGCTTCTGCGCTTCGTGCTGCCAGACTTCGAACTTCTTCGGCGACGACTGCAAAGCCTTTTCCATGTTGTCCTGCCCGAGCGGCTTCCACAGCGGCATTCAGTGCCAGAATATTGGTCTGGAAGGCGATGTCGTCAATGACTTTAATGATTTTAGAAATATTTTTAGAGGAATTATTGATTTCGCCCATGGCCAGGATCATTTTTTTCATTTGATCATTGCCGACTTCGGCGCTTGCCTGAACTTTCAAGGTTAGTTCATTGGCCTGATTGGCGTTTATTGCATTACGCTTCGTTTCAGCAGCAACCTCTTCGATAGAGGCGGTGAGTTGCTCTATGGCACTGGCTTGCTCAGTTGTGCCCTGGGCCAGTGCCTGTCCACCGTCAGATATTTGTCTGGAACCAGATTCGACTTGTCCCGATGCATTGTCAATTTCAGACATAACTTCGCTTAAATTGGTGGTGATGCCGTTGATGGCCAGCTTAATATTCACAAAATCGCCGTGATAGTAAGATACAATTTCCTGACTGAGATCCCCATTGCCGACTTGTTCCAACGTGCTTGTGATTTCGTCCACATAGCGTTTGAGGAATTTGATGGTTCGATTCATATCATCTTTAATTTTACCATGATGTCCTTTGAAGTCGCCTTCCATGGTAACATTTAAGTTGCCTTTTGACAGCTCTTTTAATGCTCCGGAGGCTGCTTTTATGGGTTCAATCACAACATCAAGGGTTTGGTTGAAGCCTCCAATGACCTTGGCATATTCTCCAGGGAATTTACTGGCATCTCCGCGATGATTCAAATCACCTTCAACAGCGATACGTGTCATTTCGTCAGCTTCGTCAACCAATGATTGAATATTTTCAATCATCTGTACCAGGCTCGGGGTAAAATTGTCCTGTTCGCTACGTTGTCCGACATTTTTCAATTCTTCATAGTCGCTTAAATTTCCGTTGGAAACGTTATTGACAATGGAGAGAATATGGGTGAGTTTCTCTTGCATATCATTTACCGATTTGGCAAGTTCACCGAATACACCTAAATAGTTGCCCTCCATTTTTTCATCAAAATTGTTGATGTCCAATTGATGCAGAACGGTTTTGGTTTCGGTTAAGGCTCCTAAACCATCGATACAGGTATTAATATTGTCCTTAAGCACATTAAAATCACCTTGGTAGTTGATTGAGAGCCGCGGTGGTACTTTACCCATTCCAATTCTTTCGATGGCCTTCACTGCAACCTTTAAGGGCTTAACAAATGAAGTGATTACAGCGTTTAATTCAACAATAAAATTTTTAAATGATCCAGGGTATCCTTCCGTGTTTCCCCTGAAACTAAAGTCACCATTCAAGGCTGCAGTTTCGGTTTCTTTCATGCCATCGTAAAGCTTATTCATTTCTTTTACCAGGGCAATAAAGGAGTAGGAAAAGACATCCTTATCCGATTGGGGTTTAATTTTTACAGTGAAATCGCCTTGAGATAAATGCTGAATCGCCTGGGCCTGGATTTTTCTGTTTTCAACCATCAGTTTAAACGATTTCATTAGATTACCAAGTTCATCATTGGTTGTTATCTCAGGTAACACAATATCTAAATCTCCAAGAACTAATTTGTCTAATGTGTTCTGCAGTGCGTGAATTGGTTTGGCCATACTTTTTGATACAAATTTGGCAATAATTCCGCCGATTAACAGAATAATTAGCATAGCAATTAGCATAATAGTTATCGATGCACCTAAGTTAATCGAGATGATTCCTAAAGGTATTACGACAAGCCCAAGAATTACAATGATAAATACAAATAATCTGTTGGAAAAACCCATTTTAAAGTGTTTCGTTAAAAGTTTGCCTCTCATTTCGTTCACCGCATTCCCGTTTGTCTGACTTCTTTTCATTTTTTCCCCTCTCAAATTGTAATTTCACTTTCTTTATGTAAATTAATGTTTGGGTATTCTGAATTTTCACACCTAATTGATAATTGGATACCCATAACTTTAATATCGTCATATTCTGATATAACTTTAGAAAGATATTGTTCTTTGATGGAAAAAATGAAAGCGTACAAAGCTAACGATACTGATGATTATGGATGCCTCACAACACCAATAAATAGAGTTGATCCAGTTTGGTTTTCCTGAATGACAAACATAAATGGGCGGTCACAGTTAAACACTTTGGGCTCATCGATTGGGACACTGGTAACACCCATTGTAATGACGGTAACTGCTGCCGCCTCAGTTCCTTTTTCATCGACAATGATTGAGGCGTTTTGAAACAAATCGCTGATGTATACATTCCCGCTAGCAGATTCAATCATATTTGAAAAATCAGCCTCATCCGGTGAAAAGGATGTTTTCATACCGGATAAAGAGAGGGGATCTTTAAGGTCATTGCTCACCTCGTATTTAAATTTCGGGAAATCCAGGATTAATGGTGATGAACTCTGTTTTGCATTTTCTATTTTTGCGGCAATTTCATCAAAAGAAGCGGTATTAATAAATGTTTCAATATTTTCTTTTGGCAGGAGAATGTACATGGTACTCCCCCCATAGTAAGGCAACCCGGCAATTTGACTGGATTCATCTTCATAGTATTCAAAACTATTCTCCTGCTGCATCATATCCACGTCAACCGATTCATTTTCGCTGAAAGAAAAAGGCTTCTTTGTTGTTTGAGAGTCATCAAATGCTTTAATCCAGGTACCTTTAAAATAAACAGTATTCATGAGATAAGCAATGGTGCTCGGATTGATTTCAGAAAGTGTGTTTTTCAAGAGATGATTTGTCTTTTCTTCCACCCAAAGATTGATTTGATCCACGGTTTTCGGGTCAGAGAAATCTGTTTTGTAGACTTCAGCGTCATAAGATGTTTTTAGTGTGTCAACAAAATCCTGCTTTGGAATGATGTCATCTTTAAACCAAAAGGAATTTGCAATATTGAGAGTAAAGGGTGGTGGCGTTTCATCTTCACCCTTTGTTTCGGCTGAAGAAATTTGGTTGAAATAATTCAGCAGGGTGTTAAATCGGCTGTTTAAGCCTGGATCCGAGTCCGCCATGGCAGTTAAAATGCCTTCCTTTGTCTGGCCTTCAGCGCCGTTTTGCACCATGGCCAGGGCAACAGAAAGACTAATAGGGGACATAAGGACATTATTTTCCGGGGAGTTCTTAAGCATGCCTTTCATCAGATTGTATCCGGTCTGATTTGAACCCTTAATGCTCAATGCAACAGCATCATTCATAACGATATCAGAAACAGTTTTGTCTTGAGTTTCAAATTTGGTTGTTGGATTAACTAATCCTTTAGAAACACTGTCTGGCAGCAGACTGCAACCGCTAAACAACAGAGTACAAAATAATAAAGTTGTAAATGTTTTAAGTTTCATCCAGACCACCCTTTTTTGTTTAATTATACCTTTTCAGATGCTGTTTTGTCAAAAAAATACGATATTGATTTTAAAAATCCATACATCGTAAATGCCGGTGCAGGTAGCGGATTTGAAAGCGTCATTGCAAAATTGCTGGGTGCCGGTATTTTTCCGATTGGT
>Ga0209540_10001075_pt1 | contig 21839 bp, 14 predicted proteins | sample BarGraIncu01121A_FD_184501 | JGI IMG/M metagenome (GOLD analysis project Ga0209540, IMG submission 184501) | Arctic peat soil microbial communities from Barrow, Alaska - Barrow Graham LP Incubations 011-21A (SPAdes) (version 2) | ecosystem: Environmental > Terrestrial > Soil > Wetlands > Peat... | reverse complement strand
TTTTTCGAAAAAACAAAGCTACAACTAGCCTAAAAAATAATTGAAAACAATTTAAGATTTATTTTTAAACAGTTTCTTAGTATTATCGAGCATGCATAAAGCAGGCCACATTTCTGCAGCCTGCTATCAACTAATACAACTTTAATCCAAACCTTAAAAAAACATCTACTCTACATTCATCCTTAAAATTTAACTCGTATTTTATCTTAATTGTACACAGACTGCTTGATAAGCATTCAATGTAACGACACTAGCATTTTTCTTTAATTGCTGATAGTTATTTATCAATATTTTATCGCTAAGTTTCAGCTGACTAGCAACCTTCCAATTCACCATATTTTTGGAGAAATTAAGCAGCACCAATATCTTATCAGATCCTGTGCCACGGGTGTAAGCATAAATCTCCGGATTGTTCTTATCCAATAAGGTATATTTTCCATACACCAAGGTTTTATTGTTTTTACGAAGCTGCACCATTTTGCGGAAATAATTCAGACAGGAGTTCGGATCCTTTTCTTCGGCAGTAGCATTAATAGTAGTACGGTTGTCATTGATTTTAATCCACGGAGTACCTGTGGTGAAACCCGCATTTGCAGTAGCGTCCCACTGAAATGGTGTACGTCCATTATCGCGCGCTCCCATTTTTTGACCAGCCAGAAAATCGGCCAAATCACCTCCTTTATTTTTTGTCATTTGATACATAGCAAGTGTTTCAATATCTTTATACTGACTAATACTGTCAAACTTGATATTCGTCATTCCCAATTCATCACCAAAATAATAGTAAGGTGTAGCACGCATGCTTAGCAAGAAAGTGGTCAACATTTTCGAAGACAGTTCACGATATGCAGGAGTATCATTTCCCCAACGGGTGACCATGCGGGGTTGATCGTGGTTACCAAGATAGATAGTTCCCCAACCTTTAGTGGCAAAAATACTGTCCCACTTGCTATAAATATTTTTAAAACCCACCAGATCATATCCTTTAGGGTCGGGAGTTCTAAACTTACCGGGCACCTGACCATAACCCATGCCTTCGAAATGATAAAGCATATTCAGTTCTTTCCGGTCGGCATCAACGAAGTTATGAGCAGTTTCTGAAGTAACACCGGCACCTTCGGCTACCGACATGCAATTGTATTTACTAAGCACCTGGCTATTCATTTCCTTCAAATACTGGTGAAGAAATGGTCCGTTACCCATGTATTGACTCCAATCACCGTTGTATTTTTCGTCCAAATCTTTCTGTGTGATGATAGGGAAAGTCACATCTTTCGAAATAAACGGAATCACATCCATGCGGAAACCATCAATACCTTTGTCCAGCCAGAACTTCATTATATCAAATACTTCGGCACGTACTTTCGGGTTCTCCCAATTGAGGTCAGGTTGTTTGAAATTGAAATAATGAAGGTAATATGCATTCGTCAACGAGTCATACCGCCATCCGCTACCATCGGCTTCGAAAGCACCCGGACGAAAAGCCGGTTTGCCTTTTTCTGCCGGCCACCAGTGGTAATAATCGCGATACGGATTGGTGCGCGAACTGCGCGATTGCTTAAACCATTCGTGTTCGTCGCTGCTATGATTGACCACTAAATCCAACAGCATTTTTATACCCCGGTCGTGCATGCCTTTGAGCAAAGTGTCGAAATCGGCCATTGTTCCAAACTCTTTCATGATACCACGGTAATTGCTGATGTCATATCCATTGTCGGCATTGGGCGATTCAAAAATCGGATTGAGCCATATAACATCTACGCCAAGGCTTTTGATATAATCCAGTTTAGAGATAATTCCTTTCAAATCGCCTACACCATCGCCGTTGCTGTCCTGAAAACTGCGAGGATAAATTTGATACACTACGGCTTCTTTCCACCAGATTTTATCTGTGGACTTTGGGGTAGTTTGTCCTACGATGCTTGTTATGGCAAGGAGACAGCCCAACGCTGTAAGGAAAAGAGTTTTTAATTTTTTCATGATTTGCATTTTATCGGTTATATCGAAACTGAACGATTCGGGGTTTATTTCAATTCGTAAATTGCTGCTTCGTAAGGTCTCAATTCAAATTGTCCCGCAGCATTAGGAGCAATGACTTTATCCATATAATTTGATATTTTCAACTCAGGGCTATTCACTGCAAGTCCGGTATTGGCAACAGAATTCGTTGTGGAAAAATTGAGCAACACCAATAACTGTTTTCCTTCATACTTCCGTACAAAAGCGTACACCTTCGGGTTTGCAGCATCCAATAGTTGATAATTGCCATACACCAGAATCGGATTATCTTCTCTGAATTTTACCATTTTGCGGAAGTAGTTCAGCACACTGCTTTGATTTTTTTCCTGTGCAGCAACATTCACTTCTTTGTAGTTAGGATTGATTTTCAACCAAGGTGCACCTACAGTGAAACCGGCATTCAGTTTACTATCCCACTGAAACGGCGTACGGGAGTTATCGCGCGAAAACAGTTGCATCCTTTCCATGTAAGCATTTACATCACCACCATGGTTTACGCAGTTTTTATATCCATTCAGCGCATCTACATCCTTGTAATCTTCAATCTTATTCATGTAAATATTACTCATGCCTATTTCATCACCGTTGTAGCAATAAGGTGTTCCGCGCATCGACAAAATAAAGGTTGAAAGCATTTTAGATGAAAATTCCCGAAACTGCGGTGCATCATTTCCAAATTTACTTACCATACGCGGTTGATCATGATTGCCTAAGAATACCGATGTCCATCCTTTCGTGGCAAAAGCACTGTCCCATTTGCTGAATACACGTTTAAACTCAAGCAGGTCGTAACCCTTCGGACTGCCCAACGACACTCCCTCAAAATGATAAGCCATATTCAACTCCCGGCGGTCCGCATCAACCATGGCATGTGCATCTTCCAACGTACTTCCCACACCTTCCGACACCGTCATAATATCATATTTGCTCAGCACTTTGCGATTCATTTCCTGCAAATAACCATGTATTCCGGTTACCATTCCATAATACTTGATAATATGTTTGTCGTAACCTTTTGGAAAGGCAGGGAATGTTGTGTCTTTGGCTACATATTGAAAAGCATCCATGCGGAAACCGTCGATACCTTTGTCGAGCCAGAATTTCATAATATCATACACTTCCTGACGTACCTTTTTATTCTCCCAATTCAAATCGGGCTGCTTGCGCGAGAAATAATGCAGGTAATAGGCATTGGTCAGCGAATCATACATCCAGGCGTCGCTGTTTACATCAAAATGACTCCAGCGTGGAGCAGGTTTTCCGTTTTCAGCCGGCCACCAATGGTAATAGTTGCGATACGGATTGGTGCGCGAACTGCGCGATTGTTTAAACCACTCGTGTTCGTCGCTGCTGTGGTTTACCACTAAATCCATCACCAACTTAATGCCCCTATCGTGCATTCCCTTTAGCAATTGGTTGAAATCGTCCATGGTACCGAAGTCTTTCATAATGTCACGATAATTGCTGATATCATATCCGTTATCATCGTTTGGCGAACCATAAATCGGGTTCAACCAAACAGCAGTAACCCCCAGACTTTTAATGTAGTCGAGCTTTGAGATTACACCTTGCAAGTCGCCGATACCATCGCCGTTGCTATCTTTGAAGCTGCGGGGATAAAGCTGATAAATCACAGCCTCTTTCCACCATTTTTTATCTGTTTGTTTATTTTCCTGTGCCACAGTATTTCCTTTCGCAAAGCTGCTTAGTGTCAACGCTGCAAATAAAATACTGATAATAAATTTGTTTTTCATAGGGAGTAATAATTGATCTGTTTCTATACTTTTAATGAGTAGTATTTACATACGTTCTTTTATCGATGCCTACGCCTTTTATCTCTAACTTCTTCCAGTTTTTTGGTAGTTTTACCGGCATTTGCATTAATCCGTTATCGGTGAAATGCAACCCTCCGAAGCCAAAAATAACCATCTGCAACATGCCTCCAGCACCGGTCGAAAAATAGGGATTATTACTGGTAGGCGATTCGGACAGCGCTCCAAAAGGGGGGCGTTTGTTTGGCACATAGGCTTTTTTGAACAGTTCATATGCTTCTTCGGTATTTCCCAATCTCGCATGAAGTATCGCCAACACCGAATATCCCATGGCAGGACCTTCCAGTGAAATTTTTGATTCGTAATACTTTAAATCGTCGACAATCTTTTTCTCATTGGTAACAATTCCAAGTGGATAGGCCAAAAGATTCACATCAGCTTGTTTGATTATTTCGCCATTATAGGTCTTGTGTTCTTTCATAATTCCGTTGTCGAAATAATTAAATTTCAGGTTATCAGCGACAACTTTCCAATCCTTATTCGGCTCCACCCCTACTGCCTTAGCTGCAGCGCCTGCATTTTCGAGAACCGTTTTTGCAGCACCGTTGGTGAATGCATTATCGTCTACATTGGGAGCAAACTCATCGGCTCCAACCACATTGTTTATCGAATAGGAACCGTCGGCATTGCGAACCGAGCGACTTACCCAGAAATCAGCAATCTCTTTCAGCATTGGATATCCTTTTTCTTTCAACCAGACTATATCTCCGGTAGTTCTGAAGTAATTCCAAACCGCAATGCCAATATCGGCTGTGATATGATGTTCGAAGGTGCCTGTAAGCGCGGGTGTCGGCGTAGCTTCTTCGCCCGTATCGTCCGATTCCCAGGGATACATAGCCCCTGCAAAACCATAGTTATGCGCTTTTTGCTTCGCTTTTTCAAGTCTGTTGAAACGATAATTTAAATATGACTTAGCCATTTCCGGATTAAAAACTAACACCGGTGGAAACATCCAAAGCTCGGTGTCCCAGAAAACATGTCCGTTGTACCCCTGCGACGACAAGCCCATGGGTGAAATACTCAGGTCTGATCCTTCTTTCGAAAAAGCATATAAATGATACAGTGCCAGGCGCACATCGCGTTGTGCGTCCATATCACCATCGATAACAATATCGCCCTGCCAAAGTGTTGCCCATTTGTTTACATGATCTATCACCACTTGTTTCAGATTGCCACGCATAATATAAATGGCCATCCGTTCCGATTCACTTTTCGGATCATTGAAATCTTTTGACGTGCAAACTGCTCCGACCCAACTAAAATGAAAGTTCTCTCCTTTCTTTATCCGTCGCGAGAAATCCAGAGACTGATCCGTAGCGGAAATGATACGCTGTGTTAGTTCAGGCGTTTCATTGTCGAAAATAAAAGTGGCGGTAGTTGATAGTTTAATTTTCCCCGTCTCACTATTGGCTACCGTCTGCAACAAAGGCATTCTGATTTCATTATCCCGCAGTGTTTTGAAAGAGTAATCTATATTTTTATATTCTTTGGGACTGGAAATTATTCCACCCACATTGATAGCAATATCATTTTTAGCAATCATATTCACGTCTATCAATCCACAATAGGGCATACCTCTGAGTGCAAGGGTGGTATAACTGATAAATGCTTTGTCCTTAAAATTAAAACTGGTGGTTAGCCTGGCTTCTTTCATATCCAACGTTTGCTCCCAATTAGTGATATTCTTTCCGGTAACTTTTTCGCCATCAATAACCATCTCCAGATTGGCAAAATTGATTCCTTTAATGATTCGACTCGTAACGCATTTGCCTATTGAGTCGAACATAAATTCATCGTACACATTGTTCAGAATAATGGATTCCACTTTGAAGGGCTTATCGGACGACAGTAACCCAATTTTTCCATTGGCTAACGCAATACCCGAATAGTCGGAACTGTATGCCGTCACAATATGCCAGGGAGATTTTCTCAAGTCTGGGTTTTGAGCATTAGCCACAAAAGTTGCAAAAAAGATAATTACTAAAAGCCAGGTATTTTTTATCATGATCTATTCTTAATTTGTTTATAGTCTTTTTATTGTTTTTTTTATTGGTATCCGATTGTTTTTTTAAACATTCCAATAAACTACCCACGCCGCAAGCGGACGGGGTATTAATTGTTCCCTTGTCGTTTTAATTCAAACCACATTTTCAGGAAAACACCGTTGGTCCAACCAAAGCCATCCTGAGCATCGTACTCTCCGCCGCCACCCGATTTGTTGGTATCTACCACATTGTATTTTTCCATCATCTTACCGGTGGCAAAATAGACTTTTGCATTCAGGCTGATCCACCTATGGGCAATATCCGTAGCCAGCGCATCGTATTTGTAATTTCGGAAAGCCACAAAACCAACCCATTGTAGTGGTGCCCATGCATTGGGATAATCCCATTGTTGCCCCGACCCCTGTACGAGCGTTGACACCAGCCCGCCTTGTTTCAAAAAGTCCTTTTCGATTTCGGCTTTCACTTTTGCTGCCTGTGCTTCGGTGGCAATATTGAAGTACATGGGAAACAACCCGGCAAGTGTATATTGCGACGTTTGCTTTCCTGTTTTTAAATTATAATCGAAGAAGAACCCTTTTTCTTCGTTCCAGCAGTATTGAAAGATCAATTTCTTTCGTTTCTGAGCTTGCGTTTCGTAGTATGAGCATTTCTCAACATTATTTCTCAACTTATATGTTTTGGCTAAGGTTAGTTCCAGATTATACAGCAGGCAGTTCAAGTCTAACGGTAGAATTTGAGTCGTGTTTATCGTCGTCAACGAAAATCCGTCATCGAACCAGCGGGTAGAGAAATCCCAACCCGACTCGGCCGCAGAGCGAATATCTCTGAAAATAGTTGAATCTCTTTTGGCTTCAGCAAATGCTTTTTCATCCTGCAGATACGATTCGGGGCGAGGTGTATTGGATGCATCCCAATATCGGTTTAGCATATCTTGCTTGCCGAGTCGCACAACCTTATTGCCATTCATCCAATAGCTATATTCCAATTCCATAGCTTCTAAATACTTTGAGTAAATAGCATTGTCAGCTTTTGCACCAGCAAGCAAACTTACCATTAAAGCAAAGAACGGCGGTTGCGAACGGCTCAGATAATACGCTCTGCTCCCATTGGGAATATGACCGTAAGTTTTGATAAGATAGGCAAAGTTATCGACCATATTTTCTATCATGTCTACCTTGCCGCTTTCCTGAAGTCCAAGCATGGTAAAGTAGCTGTCCCAATAATAGATTTCTTTGAAACGACCTCCGGGTACAATATACGATTTGGGCAACGCCAGTAAAGAGGAAGATGGATGCTGTGCTTTGGGTTCTCTGGCGAGATCTGACCAAAGATAGTTGAGGTGCTTCAGCATAGAAGCTGTGTCATTTTGCAAGGTGTCGAAATGCTGACCCACAAAATCTTTGAGACTAAAGCCGGGAGTATATTTTTGCTGCTCATAAGCCTTAAGGATGGTAGCGGGAACAGCTTTAGGTTCGCAGTCTACAAATCGCTTTTGATCTTTGAATATGCGAGCTCGCTGAACATCCTGAAACAATGTTCCAAGCTTTTCTTGCGGATTTATTTGTCCGTATACATTACCGAATATGCTGTTGACAAGCAATATCAGAATAAATCTGTATTTCAGTTTCTTGTTCATAGACATGTATCTTTTCAGGAAGTATGATAATTAAGGTATAGATTTGAAACGGAAGGTAAAAGTCAATACACAATAACAGCGGGATAATAAAACTTGTAACTTTTATATAAGTCGGCCGGCATTACTGCCGACCGACTTATTTATAGCAGTTGCTCTGCTTCAGGCCAGTTGAATTAATAGCCCGGGTTTTGAGTCAGGTTTTTATTCACATCTTTGGCAGATGTTGGAATAGGATAAATAACTTTAGTAGCAGCAGTTACAGGTTTTTCTTGCCATGCTTCACCGAATTTACCAAAGCGGATCAAATCCTGACGACGCAAGCCTTCCCAGTACAATTCGTAACCACGTTCTTTCAAAATATCATCCAAAGTTACAGAAGCCAAAGCCGGCAACGTTTTACCTGCAGCACTACGTTTGCTTCTTAAGTAGTTGATGTCGGTTAATGCACCGGCAGCATCTCCTGTTCTCAATTTAGCTTCCGCTCTGATCAGATAGATATCCGAAATACGCATAATCGGCACATCATTAGGAGAAGAAAACTGATGGGTGGTAGCTGGGTTTGGAGCAAATTTCACTACGCGGATACCTGCATTTTCGGGAGAGCTTTGGATGTTCACTTCAGGAACAAAGATTAATGGAGAACCATCACGTTGTTTCAAAGCTGTACCATCTACACCATATTGTTGACCAACAAGGAATCCCTGATTAAATCCACATTCTGCCTTGATTCTGTTGTCCTGATAGCGGGCATCATTTACTTTATCAAAAGTATTGTAAAAAGTAGAAGTGACACTCGGCCCATTCCATGTACTGGTTACATTACCAAATACCTGACTATAGTGCAATGTAAAGTTTACCCATACACTTCCGCTACCCATATCTACCATGTCATCCATTGGGATTCTCAAAATAAATTCAGGATGCTCCGTTACATTTTTTTGGAACATAGCCCAGTAATCGGTTGCAACAGCATAGTTCGGACTGCTGATAAGATCGTTACAAGCTGTAATAGCTTCGGTGTATTTCTTCACGCCTGTCCACACGTCATAATTGACATACACCTTTGCAAGAAGTGCTTGTGCAGCACCCACTGTAATGCGAGCAGATCCAACATCAGCTTTTGTTTTCAGATTAGGCATTATAGCATTCAGTTCAGTTATGATTTTGTCGGCAGCATCTTTTCTGCTAAGAACCGTTGGTGCTACTGAGAAATCTACATCATCAGCTTCACGAAACGGAACCTGACCAAATAAATCGCAAAGCAAATACATGTAATATGATTTCAAGAACTTTGCTTCGTTGATGTATTGAGTAGTGGTTGCAGTTTGTGGAAATTTACCAATATAATAGATAGCAGTATTAGCTCTTGACACACCCTGGTTTAAAACTTCCCACACGTTTTTCAACCGTACGTGGTCGGCAGTCCAGGTTTGTAAGTGAAGCTTTTGCCAGTCACCATTATCGTACCAGTCGGTACCACGGGCAGGAATAATTACCTCGTCTGTCGAAACTTCTTGCAAAGCCCAATAGTCAAACCATTCAATGGTGCGTCTTAAGCTGGCATAAGGAGGATTGATCAATGCTTCCACATTGTTCGGATCATTTATCAGATTGTTTCCGAGTTGTTCGTCCAGCACTTTTTCCTGTAAATCTGTACAAGACACTAAGCTTATAAAAGCAAATAAAGTGCAGTATTTAAGAAATCTATATTGTTTCATCGTATTATGTGTATTTAGAATTAAAATTGAAGGTTAACACCAAAAGTATATGTTGTTGATTTTGGGAACGAAGAGTAATCTACACCCATTGATGGTACACCATTGTTTGAAGCATCCGAATTAATTTCAGGATCAAACCCTTTGTATTTAGTGAATAGCAATAAGTTATTACCGGTTGCATATACTCTCAATTTACTGAGCCATTTAATTGATTTGGTATTAAAAGTATAACCAAGGGTTAAGTTAGAAAGACGAAGGAATGAACCATCTTCGACAAAGCGCGAAGAAAATGCATTTGAATTTCCCGGACTTTCTACTGAACCCATAATATCTGCTCTTACGTTGCTCGATTTATCAAGTGTACCTTTCACAAACAAGGCATTGGCAGTATTGTTATACACTTTATTACCTTGAGTTCCGTACCAGAACATGCTAAGATCAAGACCTTTGAATTTCAATGTAGAACTTAAGCTAAAAGTATAATCGGGTAAAGCAGAACCCAGGTACTCTTTTACATCTGCACCACTGGCATCTTTTTTATAGATACTTACTCCACTGGCATCAAAGCCCTGGAATACGTTACCATAGAAAGTACCGATAGGTTGACCATTGGTGATGATTTGTACACTTGTTCCCGACAAACCTTGTCCGGCAGCATTGGCAGTAAGGATAGAAGTAGGTAAACCCGAAACTTCATTTACAGTTTTGGCTACGTTTACGGTAACATCCCAGTTAAGGTCTTTGTGTTCAATAATCACGCCCGTTAAACCAAGTTCAAGACCGGTATTTTTAATCTTCAAACCGGGAACATTTTGCCATTGGGTAGCAGTAGGCGATGGAGCCAAAGCTGGGATATTCAATAACACATCGGTAGTTGTTTTGCTGAAGAAATCCATAGCACCTGTGATACGGTTTTTCAAGAATCCGAAGTCTAAACCAAGGTTGATTTGTTCGGTCGATTCCCATTTGATATCAGGGTTAGGCGTTCTTTTGAAAGTGATACCCGGTAGAAGTACCCCATTGCTGTAATAGTTAGCATCAGGTTGAGTTCCAACAGACAATAATGAAATTTTATCCGGAATTTCCTGATTACCTGTTATACCCCATCCCAGACGAACTTTCAAATTACTTATTGCCGCAACATTTTTCATAAAGTCCTCTTCCATCACGCGCCATGCAAGTGCAGCAGAAGGAAAATTACCATATTTATTATTGGCCCCGAATCTTGAAGAACCGTCGCGACGCAATGTAGCTGTCAATAAATATCTGTCTTTCAACGAATAATTTATACGTCCGAAAATTGATTGCAATTCACGCTCGTAAGCCGAAGAAGATACAATAGCTGAAGCAACGTTACCATATTGAAGGTTGTCGGTATATTTAACTCCTTCTACTGTAAATCCCTGCACATCTGTATTGTTTGTGATACCGTTGAAATTTTGGTATGAATGTCCTAAAAGGAAATTGAAAGTATTATTATCGTTTATCTTAGTCGCGTAAGTCAGGTAATTTTCAATCAGTCTATTATTGGCAATAATATTATTGATATTCGCTTCACCCTTGTTCGACAAGTAGGTCAACTGCTTGTTTTGATTCACACGTCGTTCGGCGTTTGTTCTGTCCAATCCAAAATTCAATTTGTATTTCAGACCTTTTATGATTTCATATTCGCCTGAGAAATTAGCCAACACGCGTAGCGTATTTACTTTATCATCAACCAGGTTCATCATAGCCACCGGGTTACGTTGATCGAGTGAATGTTGATAATAAGTACCATCGGCATTATAAACAGGGAATGTTGGATTTAATTTCAGAGCAGAAATAACCAAGTCACCTTCGTAACCCGATCCGGTTGCTTCTGAAATTGGAATACGGCTGTCTTGTTGTTGAGAAACAACCAAACTACCAGTCAATAACAATTTATCTTTAAATCCTTTTTGAGTAAACTTCAAGCTTCCGTTCATTTTTTTAAGACCCGAATTATAAACAATACCTTCCTGATCTACATAACCAAGAGAAGCATGGTAACTCGATTTATCATTACCACCGCTTAAACTTAAAGCATGATTTTGAGTAATAGCCGTTCTGAAAATCTGATCTTGCCAATTGGTGTTTGCACCTAAATCCAATAATTTTGTACCATCGGCTTTAGTGTATGATCTGAATTGGCTTGTATTCAATACATTCATTTTCTCACGAATGTTCGAAACACCTACATAGGCATCATAATTGATAGTACCTACACCCGCTTTACCTTTTTTGGTAGTGATAAGCACCACACCATTTGCTCCACGAGAACCGTAGATAGCAGTAGAAGAAGCATCTTTCAAGATATCCATCGATTCGATATCTTCCGGATTGATAAAGCTTAGCGGGTTTTTACTTGCACCACCGCCATAACCAGCAGCACTACCGCCCGAAGGTGTTAAGTTCGAATTGTCCAATGGAATTCCATCCACAACATAAAGTGGTTCCTGACCCGAGCGGATAGAATTGGATCCACGAATACGAACCGACATACCGGCTCCCGGCTCACCATTGTTTTGTGTAATGCTCACACCGGCAACACGTCCCTGCATCATTTCAATTGGCGAAGTGGCTACCGATTTGTTCATGTCCTTATCCGTCAAACGGCTGGAAGCACCTGTCAAATCACTTTTCTTCTGAACACCATAGCCAATAGCAACAACTTCTTCGAGCATGCGCGAATCTTCAACCATTACAATACTGAAAGTACGTTGGCTTCCAATCTGCACTTCTTGTGGTTTATAACCGATATACGTAAAAGCCAGTGATTTGGCATTTTCGGGTAGTATAATGCTAAAATTTCCGTTTATATCGGAAATACTACCTGTACTTGTGCCTTTTACAAAAATGCTTACACCTGTCAACCCTTCGCCGGCTGCATCAGCGACTTTACCCGAAATTTTTTGCTGCTGAGCCATCGCGTTAATGGAGAGCAGACTCATGAGTATAATAAATATACCCATGTTCATTCTTCTTACATGCTGTTTTCTTTTCATGATTGTTAGTTAATAGTATTAATAATTTATGGTTAGTTGTCATATTGCCTGTCATTTAATTAAAAAAAGCACAACAGAAATTTGACATGGCAAATATATATTTATAAACAATACCTAAATTTCCATACACAAAAAACACAGTAAGTATACAACTAATATATATATATTATACTAGCAAACAAGCAATTAGAAAAGATGTAAAAAGAAAAAAAGTAGTAACTATATTACACAAAGGGAAAGGTGTTTCCCACTATATGGAGGAAATCCCTTATGTTACAAAGTCTGAAAAAGTATTTTTATTTGGAAAGAACGTCTATCTGCATTACATTCTCTTCGAAAGAATCCCGATTGCCAAGAGCATTGTTTCTATTTCGGGTGCGATAGTTGTAAATTGTATTGGTAGAGCAGCGCAGAAATGACGCAATTTTCACGCTGTCATTAATGCCTAATCGAATCAACGCATAAATACGCAACTCCAGGTTTAGAATTTGTCCCGCCTTAGGGTGAATTTGCTCACTAGTGACCAGCAGCTTGTTGAGCTTATCTATAAAATCGGGGAACAACTGTATAAACGTTTTGTCGAAGTTGAGGTAGAACTCTGCCAGTTCATCCTCAATAAAGGTCTTCGATTTTATTTTTAAAATCAAATCCTCCATTTTACCATTATTTACAATCTTTTGCAAATTCCGACGATATTCATCCATCTTGTCAATGTACAACGAGCATTGATCTATGTATTTGACAATGTACTCTTCTTTGATAACATTCGCTTCGGTGAGCGAATTGTTGTTCTCCAAAAGTTGGTCGTTTAAGTCACTCAGGTGGTCATTTACCTGAGCCAATTCTTTTCGTGCCAGTGCCAATTTTTTCATTTGCCTGTACACACGCCAGATAGCAAGCAACAGAAAAAGCGACAGCACACTGACAACGATGGTAGAGATGGTCAGAATTTGTTGCTTCGTTCGGGTTTGATGCTGATAGGCTTTATCGATGATAGGCATCATCAGCGAAATTTCGTGCGTGCGAAGTCGGGCATTACAAAACAAGGCATCCTCCAGTGCACAACTCATATAATTATACGCCCTGTCGATATCACCCGCTTGAAATAACTTAAAAGCCAGTATCCGGAGCGATACATATTCTTTTGTTGCAGAGCCTAAATCATTGATAGAAGAGATGGTTAGCCACAACGTTTCCCGTTTTGTATCCTTCCTGTTACCATACACGGTTCCTATATTATAGGCCAACTTCGCCCTATCGTGCATGTCGTTGCATTTCAGATAAGCTGCATTCAACAGGTCAAATGCTTTTTCTTGTTGGTTGTCGGTAAAGTACAGCCCGGTTTTTGCCAGTACATATAAACTGGTATCTCTGGGAATTAAAGAAATTAAAGAGTCGTAGTATATTTTATTCCATCTATTATAGTCACGTCTGTCCTGATCAGACACTGCGTAGAATCCCATATACCCATATAATATGGCTGATTCGTTGTAATATTCTACTTTTAAATTCGGGTATTTTGTAATATCTATATCCCTGAAGATTTCCAATGCTTCCTTGTACAAACCTATGCTTCCATTGATAGAGGCCAGTTTAATTCTGGCGGATACAAGTCTGTTATTGTCATGTATCTGATTAGCAATTCTTATACTCCTTTTGGCATATGCCAATGCTGAATCTTTCTGATAATAATAGTACTCATTAATCAACTGACCGCAAACAGTAAACTGTTGCTCGGGTGAAGTGGTAATGTGCAGTAAGGACTTTAATTGAAGTAGTTGACCTTCTTTTTGGATGGAGTATTGTTTGTGATGAACTACCATTTCATCCAGCACTTTCAGCAAAGAATCGGTATTCTCTGTTGCACTAAGAAGTCGGAAGGAGATCAACAGGCTAATGACGAGGAAAAATCTTTTCATAATAGTAGAATGTACAGAAGTATGTAATATGTCAAATTAACGTTAGTTCGATATAAGATTCTTTTGGATCTCACTATTTTACAAGTCCGAAGGACTTGAATATGAATAACCGCGGGTGAAACCCGTGGAAAAGACAGAACATGAACGCGAACCCCGAATGGGGTTCAATATATAAATGTGTGATATTGAACACCATTCGGGGTTCTGATTATTTTGTACAAATACCACGAGTTACACCCGCGGTTATTCACATTGAATCCCGTTCGACTGAGCTCACGCCGAAGCCTTCAGGATTCTAAATAGCCTGGTAGTTGATAAATGAATGTCTTATTCTTTGTGTCAATTGCCGGGACGGATAGATATGTAAAACAGATATTGGCTTTAGCCAAATAATATTTAGAATTTGGCTAAAGCCGGGTGAATCGTAATTATTCATCCCGTCCCATAAATGGGACGGCAATTGATTACCCGGATTTTTCCATACGAATTAAAATACGCCATCATATCAACCCCATCACCTTATTTATCTGACTATAGCTCCAATTTGTGTTACATTTTCTTCGAAAGAGTCGCGATCACCCAAAGCATTATTCCTGTTTCGGGTGCGGTAATTATAGATTGTATTTGTAGAGCATCGCAGAAATGCAGCAATCTTTACACTATCATTAATCCCCAGCCTTATCAGTGCGTAAATTCTCAGTTCAAGGTTCAGCAATTGCCCCGGTTTCTGGTGGATACGTTCTTCGGGTACCAGCAACAGGTTTAATTCTTCTACAAAACTGGGAAAGAGTTGAACAAAGGTTTTGTCGAAATTTTGATAAAACTCATGAAGCACATCTTCTATAAAATCCTTCGATTTTACTTTCAAGATCAAATCTTCGAGCTTACCGGTAGTGGCGGTTTTGTGTAAGTTTCGCCTGTAATCGTCCATCTTGTCAATATAAAGCGAACATTGATCCATGTATTTTACAATGTACTCTTCTTTAATGATATTCGCTTCGGTCAGTGAGTTATTGTTTTTCAGAAGCATATCGTTCAACTCACTCAGCTTATCGTTCACCAAACTCAGTTCTTTACGAGCTAGTGTCAGCTTCTTCATTTGCCGGTACACACGCCCTATGGCAAGTAACAAGAACACCAATAAAGTGCTGACTACAATCGCAAAAATAGTGAGCAACCGTTGCCTTGTTTTTGTCACGCTCTGATAGGCATTGTCGATAAAAGGCATCAGATTGGAAATCTCGAATGTGCGGAGTCGGGCATTGCAAAACAGCGCATCCTCCAGCGAACATTTCATATACTTCTGAGCCCGGTCTATATCCCCCGATTCGTACAATTCGAAGGCTAAGCTCCGCAACGATATATACTCTTTGGTTACCGACCGCAGATCGTTGATGGAAGAAATAGTCAACCATAGCAGTTCTTGCTTTTTATCATTATTCTGTCGATAGGCCAATGCGAAATTATAGGCTAGCATGGCTTTAATGTGGATCTCCTTTATTTTCGGATATTGATTATTCAACAGTACCAGGGCTTTTTCATAGTCATTGCTCAAAATATATTTATCAGTTCGAGCCAGTAACAACATATTAGGGTTAATGGGTCTGACGGATATCATAGAGTCGAGATATGATTTAGTGATTTGGGCGTACTTATCCCTCTCTTGCGCTGTAACGGCATAATAACTCATGTAGCCATAAATCACAGAACATTCGTAATTATAATACGCTTTGTGTTGGGGGTATTTGGAGATATCGATAGCATCTAGCACATCAAAAGCTTCTTTGTACATACCTATGCTACCATTGGTGGAGGCAAGATTAATCTCGGCAAGCACCAGGAGGTTATCGTCTTTTAGCTGTTTCGCAATTTTCAGCCTTTTTTTTGCATATACCAATGCAGAATCTTTTTGGTAGTAAAAATATCCGTCGAACAACTGACCAAAAACAACAAATTGCTGCTGGCTGGAAGTAGTAATGCTGAGTAATTTTTTGAGGTTGTGTAGTTCTTCCTCTTTCTTATTCGAATACTGTTGGTGATTAATTACTATTTCATCAAGCACGTTGAGCAGAGAGTCAACAGGCTCTTTTGCAGGCAATAATTGAAAAATAGCCAACAGGCAAATAATAAAAAATGGTTTTTTCATGACGATAGATTAGTTCCCGCAAATATAAAAGAATTTATTATGATTCTGCATTCTCAATTATTTTATAACATTACAAAATTAAATCATCATCGGACTTCTGAATTACAACTAAAGCAGTTACTCCCTAAAAATCAACGCAATCGATTGAAGAAAGAAAGCAGTGAGTGCATGAAACGCAAAAAATCCTGCAAACAATAGCAGTTGCAGGATTTTTTATTTATCACATCACCCGTAATCAGTATGCCTCGCTAAACTGCACGCTTACAGATTTTGATGACTTGCTGCCATCCATATTTCGTACAAAGAGATAGCAACATTGTAAATCGGCAACACTAAGGTTAGGAAAAAGAATCTGAATTGTACCCACCTCATCACTCCCTCTTTGCTTTCTCTCCAACAGCAGTTCACCCTGAGTAGTCTTGGCAATAGCCACCATCTCATCTGTATCACTCACCCGTGGAATTTTCAGATTCGTTTGATAATTGATAACAATACCATCACTGCTTATATTTGCTGGGAGCACGGTTACACCTGGCAGCGAACCATTTGCCACCAATAATTTTCGATAGTCAATTACCGGTACAGGTCCACTCTTATCAATAGCGTTTGATAAATTGGTTGCCATAAAGAGGTTGTAAGCCGACTGTCCCTGCACACACTCACAAAAGCCCAGATCGGTTATACCGCCCCATGATTTATACTCATCCACTATCATTTTGAAGTACTGCCTTTGCGCTTGTTGGGCGGCAGAATTGGCGTCGCGTGGATTAAACGCTTTCGAGCGGATGACATTCTGACCTCCATGTGTAGTAGTTACAAAATTAGCCATCGACCCACTCATTTGTCCCGTTAGGGGATTTTGAGACTTGCTCATATCTTTTTTGGTCGTAGCCTAACCGATAAACTGAGTTGTTTTCTTTTGACTCCGACAATGCAAAGATACAAGCCGACTTTACACAAAACAATAGAACAAAACTATCTATATCAGGCAAATACACAAAGAATACACAGCCCTGCACACGCTTACACATGCCTGTACATTCAACCCTATCGCCATTTATATTTTATTAAACACTGCGCCCATAAGTTTAACTTTATACATCAAAAAAAGAAGGTAGCAAACCTAAGTTTACCACCTTCCGGGGAGATTTGCAGTCTATAAAGGCTTTAAATCATACTGTATCCTAAAAACGAGATACTTATAAAATACGAAGTTATTTACACTTAATTATCTGAAACTAAATTCACAAATTGCACAAGTTTTATATAATGCTCAAAGCTTCAGCACCCAGTAATTGTCTCCTTTTTTTCAAAGGGGACGAGCGTAGCGGAGGGGATTCCAGGTTTTTTCTTTTATTTCTCCCCCTCCACTATCTTAATCTCCTCTTCCGTCAACCCATACAGCTGATAAATCAACTGATTTATTTCGGATTCGAGGATAACGATACCTCGTAGTTAGTTTTCCAAATTGAATACTCGATCAACTATCTTTACTTCCATACTAATTTATTAATTAGCACAAAGCTAGTCATTCTATTTTAATTAACAAGCTTTTCATTCAATGTTTTTAATCATTTTGTCTATGCTCTTTTCCTAAAGTTATCAACATCCGCTTGGCTGTAACGAATGGTATTACCCACTTTAGTAAATTTGATCAGTCTGGCCTTTCTATAATTATGCAATGTAGAGCGCGACAGTTGCAACATTTCCATAACTTGTTCATTGGTATAGTGAGCTTCGGGGGTTTTATTTTTTGATTTTGTAGTGAGCAGACATTGCTGTACCTCCAACGCCTCAAGCCGTTGCTCGATGCGTTGTTGACTCTCAAGAATTTCCTTCTGGTAGGAAATAAACATTTCCAACAGATTTCTATCATAGGGGTCAAGGGGCAATATGTTTACTTTGCTTCTCACTATTTTTCAGTTACTCTTATCAGTGTTTTTCACCTTTGGTTATGTGGTACAGTACCCGGGTTCTATCTCTTTCAGCAATACTATAAATACATTAGGATGCATTGCGAGTATTCATAAAATATAAATAGTCTTTTCGATTCCTTTTGTTTCCACAAAACTACAACATGAAAGTTTGAAATTAAAGGACAAATTGGCAACTCATTATATCACTTCATGTTACGCGCAATAATAATTATTTTAACTCACATTATTTAGAATCATTCTATATTTAATGGTCTGATTAGTCCATGCATTGTTACTAAATTAGGAGGCGTATACCCATTTGCATTCGTAGAGTTTGCTTTGTTTTACAAAATTGCTCAACTCCTACCCAACCACCAAAAACCTGTGTCAAATTGGCAGTGATTTTTTCATGCCAGAGAAAGTCTTTCTTCAAACCTACAGCACGCCAACCGGTACAAAAAATATATGGATGCAAAAATAGTTATGCAGCAAAAAACACGAAATAGCGTAAATACGCTATTGTCATATTCCAAAATTACTACTATAGATTTCCATCTTTTGAAAATAAGTAAGTCAAAGTCGTTTCAGTTTTGTAGATTAGAAAAAAGCATCATTGCCAAAATAAAAGTAGTGTGAGAAAAAGTTTGTGTTGGGAATTTTGAACACTTGTGGGAAAAATGGGAATTTTGGATCTTATTGGAAATTCTTCGTCAAGGCTAATGTAAGGGTAAGTGTGAACATAGATCGTATTGTAAATATAGATAATACATATATAATACTTATACTATACTTAGTAAATACTTAATCATTACATATTTAAATAGATATATATTTTATATGCTTTTTATTAGTTATTTGAATGATTAATATATCTTTGTATTTAGATTATAGTACATTGAAAACTAGTTAGCAGAGAATTGAGAGCTAGCAAAGGGCAATTATCTATCAACAAAATAACAAAAATAAACAATACATTAACACATTAGACTATGGCTATCATCAAAGGAGCAATTCAAATGACAGGAAGCATCAAGGGTGTTTCCTTTTACACAGTGCGTGGAAGTGATAAAGTGATTATGCGTACAAAAGGCGGGGCAAGTAAAAATAAAATTGCTACTGCTCCGCAGTTTGAAGGCTTGCGAAAGCAGCAAAAAGAGTGGAGTGGCTGCACTAAGTTTGGCTCATTGACACGCTATGCATTTGGGGGATTGCATCGATTGGCAGATTATAACCTCACACCGGTACTCAACGGTATAGGTAAAAACATAATGAAGCTGGATACTACATCCGAAACCGGCAAACGAAGTCTAAAGCTTACAAGTTACAAACAAGCACTAGAGGGCTTTAATTTCAACCGCAACTATCCATTAAATACGGTATTGCGAGTATCGCCACGCTGGGAGATAAACAGGGAGAAACTAGAAGTATCAGTACTAATACCCCGTATCAACACAGCTATTGATCTGTTGAATATTCAAAAATTACCGTTTTTCCGACTGATAGTAGCCATAGGCACTGTTTCTGACATGGTGTATAATGCCGAAATAAATGACTATCAACCTCTGGTATTTAATCTGCACGGCACCAGCGAAACACTAACCGGTGATTGGAATACCACCCAGACCATACTCGAAGAACATTACATGAATGTAGCAATGAATGAATCACAAATAGCCGATCTGACCGACGATATAACTCTGCTTGTAAGCATGGCGGTGGAGTTTGGAAATGTAGGATTTACTGGTACCCCCGTGGAAGTGAAGTATGCAGGTTGTGGCAAGGTGATTGCCTGTGTCTGACCTCAAAAAGAAACAACTAATAGCTGAGCATATCGTCTCCATAGAGTAAACTTCCATTTTATCTATACCTATACGTACACCTCCAAGCTTCAGCAGTATACTAGGTGTGCATCTTATTGACACATTGCAGCATCTCATCCGACAATAAATACAAAGCAACCTGGCTTCTTATCGGCAGGACATAGTATCATAACTACCAGCATATTTAGTCGTGCGGAGCAATAAGCAACTATTTTAAATTTTAATTAAATAATACGTTGTTAATCCGAAGAATTGTTTCTACCTTTGGGCCTGAATTTTAATTAAAAATAAAGCTAGTGTATAATTAAATATTTAATATTAACAGGTTGGATATACCCAGTAGTAAGAAATTACTCTATTATGTTATACAGCTATATTTCAGCGATATAAAAAACTATTTGAGTATAGATAAATGCGATATATGTCCAGTTAACTGGGTATATCCAATTTTCAACTGAGTATATACTAGTGTTATGTAGCATTTTAAAAAAACAATCATATAATAAATTCAGATAATATTATGGAAATAGATAGTGATAAAGTAATATCGAAGTATGCAATAGATCTCCAATTAACTTACAAAAATTTTTCAGCAGTTGTAAAGGAACTTCTAGTTTCAATATTAAAGACAAATCAGATAATTCCTCATTCTATAACCAATAGAGAGAAATCACCATCAAGTTTAAAAGGTAAGATATTGCGTGACACAAAAAACTATAATGATCCTTTATCGGAGATTACAGACTTAGCAGGTGTTAGAGTTATAACATATTTCACCGAAGATGTAGACAAAATTGTCCCATTAATCGAAAAAGAATTTAAAATTGATCGTATTAACTCTGTTGATAAAAGAAAAAAATCAGATCCTTCTAGTTTTGGTTATTTATCAGTTCATCTAGTAGTTGAGTTATCCGATAATAGAAGTTCATTACCTGAATATGTCTCATATATTGGACTGAAATGTGAAATACAGGTAAGGACTATCTTACAACATGCTTGGGCAGAGATTGAACATGATATTGTATATAAGTCTAATGACGAAATCCCATTTGAATTAAGACATAGATTTGCTTCCCTTGCTGGTTTACTTGAAGTTGCAGACAGAGAGTTTGAACAATTACGGAAAGAAGAAATAAAAGTAAGAGAAAAAATTGAGGAGACTATTTCCAACGATAATTTTGACTTACCTATAAATCGAGATAGTTTAATTTTCTATTTTGAAAAGATAAGAAAAGAAGAAGCGTTATTTATTCCTGAAGAAGATAGTGTAAATAATGATTCTACAAGTGAAGATTTACCTATTAATCGTAGAATAGGAGAGTTTTTAAAGTTACTGAATGACCAAAAAATATCTACTATTCAAGAACTCCATAAAATATTATCAAGTAATGTTATGGACGAAGCTATTATTGAATCTGAAAAAATAGAATGTCCTAATCAACAAAAATGTTTAATTAAATATTTTATAGCAATAAGTATTTCGAAAAATATTGAAAGACAAAAAATTGCAGAGTATGCCCGTTGTCCTATAATATCAGATAAATATCCTTTTAGCTATGAAGAAGACAAAAAAGAAAAAAGAAGAGACAAAAAAAACGCTACATAACACACGCCTATGTTCATTGGCTGGCTGACGTGCATTCCGGCGGTTTTGCTCCCGCATTCACTTTGTCGTTCCACGACAGCGAATGCTCCCGCAAACCGCCAAATGCCCATAGCCTCGGTCGTCAGACTGCGCAAAAACATCAGAGGATATTTTTGTTTTGACTGATTAGAGAAAAATAAATAATTTGCTTAAAAATGC
>Ga0209540_10001074_pt1 | contig 21877 bp, 20 predicted proteins | sample BarGraIncu01121A_FD_184501 | JGI IMG/M metagenome (GOLD analysis project Ga0209540, IMG submission 184501) | Arctic peat soil microbial communities from Barrow, Alaska - Barrow Graham LP Incubations 011-21A (SPAdes) (version 2) | ecosystem: Environmental > Terrestrial > Soil > Wetlands > Peat... | reverse complement strand
TATGGATCAAGATCATCCTCCCGATGAGCCAGTGCTGGGCCCGACACCTCACTCCGATGAGGAGGCATCTACGTAGAGACCGTGGGCAAATCGAGCGCGTCCGCGTGGTCACCGGGTATGCGACCCGACAGTCGCCACAGTGTCGGCCGGGGGATAGGGCGAGGGGATCCGGCGGGCATCAGCCCCGCTTGCCCAGGCTCCGCCTCCTTGCGGGGCGTCCGAGCCGCTGGACTAGTCTGGCCAGAGATACTATAGTTTCCAATTGAATACGCTAGTTACCAATTGGATAGGGAAGTATCTAGATGCGCCCTGTGAACTCACGGCGAAACATCCTCCAGTACCCGCTAGATGCCATTCTTGGCTCTGAGGCGCAGGTGCGGCTCATGCGTGTGCTCCTGCATGAGGTCGATTCCTCCCTCAGCGTTGCTGATGCCGCCAGACTAGCCGGGCTGACGCCGGCTGGCGCGAGAAAGGCCCTGGAGAGACTCGAGCAGGCCGGATTCACAGAGCGCATCGGCAGCGGCCGCGCGCAGAAGTACGGAATTCGGCCGGATGCCCCTGCATCAGGGTCGCTCTCTCGCGTCTTTGAAGAGGAGCAGCGGCGCCACGATGACTTCATTGGCGGCCTCAAGACGGCTGTTTCTCTGCACGAGGTCAGTGCGGCTTGGGTCGAGCCGCTGCCCCATGCAGCGACGGAGCCTGTACATGTAGTGGTCGTCGCCGATACCGACGCGGTCGCCTGGCTTCAGGGAGAACTCAGATCGCGACTGGTCGGGCTCGAGAAGCAGTTCAACCTAATCATCGAGATAGCGGCCCTTACGCGCGCGGATTCTGCCGAGCCGAGCTCAGGTGCCACGTTCCTTTGGGGCTCTCTGCCATCCGCTGATCGCGTCATGCGCCGCCCCGTTCAGACTCACGATGAAGCGACCCAGAGATCGCTGCGAATGGCACGAGGCATCGTGGAGCTTGTCCGCACAGACCCCTCGCTTGTGAAGAGGGCGGGGCAGCACCTGAACCGACTCTTACACGAGGGGCAGGGCAGTGCCGACGGAGATCTGGCCGAATGGAGGCAGCTGCTCGAGAGCTACTCACCGGAGAGAATCGGCGACCTGCTGGTATCGACGAGCTCTCGTGCCGAAAGACTGCGGCAGAGCTCGCCCTTCTTCGCGGTGCTGACGGCTGAAGAAAGAGACAGGCTGCTGGCAGAGCTTGAGGCGAAACGATGAGACCAGCTTGAGCACGCGATCCGAGCAGCGTGTGACGTCTCCGGAGACACGGAGCTCCTGGTCTTCGGATCACAGGCGATCCTCGCGACCGCTCCAAGCGCACCGCTCAGCCTCAGGGCCTCGATCGAGGTCGACATGCAGGCGAAGAACTTCCCGGACAACACCGACCTGATTGACGGCGCGCTCGGGGAGGACTCACAGTTCCACGTCACACACGGGTTCTACGTACATGGTGTTTCAATCGAGGCTGCGACACTGCCGGAGGGCTGGGCCGAACGCACCGTCGCTGTGTTCGACCCGGTCGGGACGAAGGGCAACACCGGGCACTGCATCGAAGCGCACGACTTGGCAGCGAGCAAGCTCGTTGCTGACCGCGAGAAGGATCGGATCTTCGTCACGACCCTGCTTATGGAGGGGCTCGTCGATGGCGCGATCCTGAAGGAGCGCGTCTCGCTTCTGCCCGTTTCGTTCGAGCGCCGGCAGTCGATTACCCGATGGATAGAGGTCACGCTGCGCGACATCGGGTAGCTCCGCTGTGCCTCGACCAGGTCGCTGTCGGGTCGCCTCAGATTCGGTCGAGCATGCGACTCGACAGCCGACACATGTCTCGCCCGGAGCTCGACGGTCTGCTCTGCGCCTCCGGGAATCGAATTTCTCATCGCAGGCGCCAGGAATACTCACAATGACAAACTCGGATCCTGCACGCCCGTCGCAGTCGGGTCACGCAGGCTCTCGGGCAGGCGGCCCGACGGGCTCTAGGCAGTGGGTCAGATAACCTTCACTACGTTGACGTCTTGGTTAGGGTTAAGATATAAACCTTACCAAGGAGGTGCCATAGTAATGGGAAGCTTCGTGCGGAAGACGTGGGTCTCTGAGGCGGTCAGCGGCGTGCCGCGGGCCGATCGAAGCTCGTGCACCTATCTCGCGTACCTCCCCGATCCGCTTGCGGACCGTCCGATATCGCTCGATGGAGACGTCGCCGCGGATGTAGCCGATGCAGAGGCGGGGATCGCCCGACTCGATGCTCACGTGTCGGCGCTGACCTCGACGGAGACGCTCGCGCGTTTGCTGCTTCGTGCAGAATCGGTGGCCTCTTCGCGCCTCGAGGGGCTCGAGGTCGGGCCTCGGCGGTTGCTTCGGGCTGAGGCTGCAATGCAGATGGGTGAGGCACCCGCGGACGTCACGGCCGAAGAAGTGCTCGGCAACATCGAGGCCATGCGGACCGCGCTGGCGATCGGCGAGAGCGATGAACCCATTACGGCCGATGCCCTGCTCGAGGTGCACCGGCGCCTCTTGCAGGAAACGGCGATCCGGCAGCACGCTGGTCGCATCCGAACCGCTCAGAACTGGATCGGCGGTAGTGACTACAATCCGTGTTCGGCCGCGTACGTGCCCCCGCCGCCCGAGCTCGTGTCAGACCTGCTCAATGACCTAGCGCGATTCTGCAACTCTGATTCGCTGCCGGCAGTGGTGCAAGCCGCTATCGCTCACGCTCAGTTCGAGACGATCCACCCGTTCGCCGACGGCAACGGCAGGGCTGGGCGAGCCCTGGTGCATCTGATCCTGCGCCGGCGCGGCCTGTCCACACGCGTCCAGCCACCGGTGTCGCTCATTCTTGCCACCCGTGCGTCCGGCTACATTGAGGGGCTCAGCGGATTCCGGTTCGACGGTGCCGTGGACGGAGCAGCAGCACGTGAAGGGCTGAACTCTTGGGTGGGGTTCTTCGCCGCGGCATGCACACGCGCGGTAGACGACGCCATGGCCTTCGAGAAGAAATGTCAAGAACTCGAGGACGGGTGGAGGACCCGGATCGGTCGCATCCGATCGGGGTCCTCCGTAGACCTGCTCGTACGGATGCTGGCGGGAACTCCGATCCTGACCGTCAAGAGCGCGATGCGAATACTCGACCGCAGCAAACCTCAGGTCAACGATGCCGTCGGCAGACTCGAGGCCGCCGGGATCCTGAAACAGGTGACCGTGGGACGGCGCAATCGCGCGTTCGAGGCCCGCGAGGTCATCGAGGCCTTCGCTGATTTGGAACGTCAACTGGCGAGCCCTCTCGGAGACACCCGGACCGCACAACCAGTGCGACTGGTGCCGGCGCGCAGGGAGTAGTGGTCAGGAGCTGCGCAGCTCCTCGGGTACCCATCTTGATGCTCTGGCGCCGCCTCCGTGTTTGCCTTCTGCGACGGGGCTCAACGTGCGGCGAAAGAAGCCAAGCCCAGCAGGAGCCGGCGAATCGTACAAACACTAACGTGATTGTGTGACGAATCATGAACCGAACAAGAGCGGTGCGACCCCCGGATGTGCCATCAGCCAGCACGGTCTGCTCAGCGGTGCTCGTCGTGGAAACGCCTAATCTCCTAGGAGATTGCACGACTAATCGATTCCTCGGGCATGCTGCCGAGTTGGCGGCTTCATCGCAAGAGGTGCTATAATCAGCACCGGAATACAGGTACTCTTGGAGGTCGCGATGAATCCCACGATCAAGTTCTCGGAAGACGTCGTCCCGCTCGGCGATCTCAAGGTCAACCCTGGCAAGGTCGTGCGCCGCGCTGAGGAGACCCGTCGCCCCGTTCTGCTGACGAGTCACGGCCGCGGCGTCGCTGTCGTCCAGGGGCTGTCGGATTTCGAGGCGGCCCAGGAGGAGCGCGACTTCATGCGTGCCGTCGTCGCCGGGCTGGCGGATCTTGAGGACGGTCGCAAGCTCCAGCTCGCTGACGTCAAGCGCCGGCTCGGGCTTCCCTGATGGTCCGGCGCCTTACGGTCACATTCTCTGAGTCGGCGGTCGGTGACCTCGCGGATGTGCGCGATTGGTACACCGGGCAGGGGGTTCCGGATGTCGGGGCACGTCTTGTGGGCGAGGTGATCGCGCGCGTCGAGCAGATCTCGGCGTTCCCCGAAAGCGGTCGTGTCGTCCCCGAGTTCGAGACCCCGTGGCTGCGTGAGCTGATCTATCCGCCGTTCCGGATCGTCTACCGAGTGGATGATGACCGACTACGTGTCGTGCGGGTTTGGCACTCAGAGCGGCTCATGCTGGAACCCTAGGCAGACAGACGGTAGAGGAATCGCTCGATCGCGTAGTACTGAAGCGCTTGGCCAAACTCCAGACCGAGTTCGTCGGCCCTATTCTTCAGCCGTGCCCTGACTGATGCCGGCACGTTGGCGAGAGGATGGACGCTCACAGGAGTGCCTGGAGGTAGGGCTCAACAACAGTACGCACACTGTCCACCCGGGCGAACTCCATTATCTCAGCTGGGGTGACAGTCCGTTTGCGCACGACTTCCTGCAGCGCCTCGAGTGCGACGTCCAGCCCGATTCTGCTGCGGTATCTGAAGCAATCGGCGATGGTCTTGGCCACGCTGAACACGTGGATCTCTGTGCCGGCCATGAGGTGCAGCTCCACGCCGGCCTGGAGGGCGCGCTCGCTCATGTTGAACACCTGTACCCGCGGGTAGTCGATCTTGGGAGGTCGCACGCTTCTGGGCACGGCGATCTGGACGGCGCTCGGTATCTGTGTGCCGATGCCGTGGAACTCCAGCGCGCTGACGAGGCACAGGACCGCGCTCGGAACCCGACGCATCACCGCAGCGACGTCCGGGCTTGCCGGCAGCGGGGCCGACGCGAGCACGAAGACCCCCCTGCTCAGGGGCTCGAGCTTCCCATGGTCGCGCATCCAGTAGAGCGTCCGACGGTGCACGCCAGCCGCAAGCGCCTCCTCGGTGCGCATGACTCCATCACGCGTAGCGAAGATCCGCTCGGCCTGCTCCACTGCTGTGTCTGATGGCTCTCTCATGGGACAAATAATACAACACTTGGCGCCATGTGTTGCACTTATTGTCCCACCCCTCCGGATTCGCCCGATCGCGACCAAAGCTGACACGAGTCGACAATGTGCCGAAGCTGCGCCTCGCGAGAGGAATCAAGCATCTCGGCCTCCTGTGCTTCGAGCGCCATGGTCTGGTTCGCTCGGCGAATCTGCTGCTGGAGCACCCAATGCGCCTGACGCCGCACGGTCTCCTGCAGGCTCCCGTTCGGGATGAATGCGTAGACGAGGGTGCAATCCATCGCTGCCGCAGCGCGCTGAAGCGAGGAGAGGCGGATCCCACCGGCCATCTCATTCTCTTCGAGGGAACGCACCGATGCCCCGCTGATGCCCATCCGTATCGCGAGGTTCGCCCCCGACATCCCGAGCGCATCCCTCACTGCCCGGATCCAGCCAAGCCGGGGCGGAGCGTAGCGCGAGGCAGGCCCCAGCGGAATGAGGCGCCGATCGAGCACTTCGCGAGCTTGCGCCGTCATGCGTCGAGCGATCATGAGAGACCTCTTTCTCTATTCTCGCGCCAGTGTTGGGGACTACAGCCGCTATGTCCTACGTCCGTTGGAGAACAAACTCGCCGCCCCTTCGGGCACGTGACCCGAGGGGAGCGGTGTAGGCCGGCGCTCGACGCCGCCAGTTGTCGCGGAGCGTCGCCGTACCAAGCTGGAGCTGAGCTGGCGCGGCCAGCGCGCCGATGCGGCGAGCGCGGTCTCGCGCGACTCTGTGAGCAGAGCGGCCAGCGCCGTTGGCGTATCCAGCATGTGGATGTAGCGCATCGCCGTCTGCATCTGGCTCCACCCAAAGACTCTCATGAGATCGACCACGCTGGCCCCGGCACGCACGTACCAGCTGGCAGCGGTGTGCCGCAGGTCGTGGATTCGAAACGACGGGTCGAGGCCGGCCCGCATGAGTGCGGCCTTGAAGACTCGCCTACGGAAGTCACTCGGCTCGATGACGCGACCCGATTGTTGTGGGAACACGAGATCTAGATCGGACGCTGGACACTGGTGCCGCCAGGCAGACAGTAGAGCTCGGACGTGTTCGGGCAGCCCGACGGATCGCGATGACTTGGTCTTCGTATACATGCGAACCGTGTCGCGGTCCATGGCGCGACGGACGTGGATGATGCCTTGTTCCAGGTCGACATCACTCCAGGTGAGAGCCCGCAACTCGCCCAGTCGCAGGCCGCTGTAGGCGGCGCATGCCACCATGGGACGGTGATACTCCGGCAGAGCCGCGAGAAGGCGCTCCAGCTCTGCGAATGAGAGCACTTTGCGCTCATCGGCTGGAGGCGCTGGCTTGTCGAACCAGAACGTCGTGTCGTACGGAAAGGTCCCGTTCCTGAAGTGCCAGCGAAGGCACGCGCGTAGCGGGACCACCACCTTGCCATAGCGCACCGCGGAGACACCGATGCTGCGCATCTCAAGTTGGAAGGCACCCACTGTCGAGGCGTCGATCTCATCGAGCCGCATGTCGCCAAAGTACGGGCCGAGATAGCAGTGGAACATGCTCTCGTAGTCAGACAAGGTCGAGCGAGCCATCGGCCGACTCCCACTCGAGCGGTGGGCGAGCCATGCCACCCAAGCGGCTGCGAAGTCGCGAGGCGGCTCAACGAGCGGGATGCTGCGCGATTGGATTCTGTGAGGTCTTTCGGGCTTGCGGATGGCGTTCCCGGGTATTCGACCTGACGACAGGTCCGTAATCGCGATTGGTGACACGCCCATAGGTTCCCTCCAGAGCAGCCGGGACGGACATTCTGGTTGGCCGGCTCATGAAGACAACATACAACACAACATGCAAAAGTACAAGCTGAGGATGGAGGATGACCTCTGAGATAGCTCGCAGTGCTACGGAATATGCGCCGGACGGCTCCTACAGGTGCAGGTAGACGCTCTCGTCGCGACGCGTGACGGTGACCGAGGATCTGGAAGAATTGATAGCGCGTCCCAAACCTACGGCAATCGTGTTGGGGCTCTTCCCGGGCACGTCAATTCGAGCGCTTGCCGCGCCTGACGTAACGAAGTCGTCGAGTATACGAGCGTATAGGCTCGCCCTGGGCCCTCGCTTCTTGGGGGCGTCCTCGGGGACCAGGCGGTATTCGTCAGGCACGGTTCGTTCTCCTAGCGCGCGATGGCCGTTGGCCTGTGTCTCATGGTACTGCACGCCTCCCGCGAGATGGCAGGGGCCAGTGCCCCGCAAGGATCGCCGGGTCTTCGGGCGCGCTAACCGAACGTCATCCCCGAGGTATTCCTGCGCCGAGACCAGTGGGCTGGTAGGGGATGATATGAGTCGGATGTCATGCCGTCCCGGTATGATGGGACAGTGCGAGTCTGCCCGGTTGCCAACGCCTCGCTGAGGCAGTCAGTTCGCAACATGACTCTCGCTGAGCCCCCGCTTGATCTTGCCTATCGAACCAACGCGGTCAGTGACGACGCACTTGCTCGCCTTCAGCGCTACGAAGTGCCGCCGCCAGGAGCCTGCTTCACTCACGCTGCAGGAGCCGGCGAGAGTGAAGTCGCCATGACTTGGAGCGCTTGGGCCTTTCGCACTGGATTCGTCTCGCAACATGCGCTTCCGCCCCCGAAGGAGATCTGCGGGCGCCAGCTGCGAGTTGTGCGACTCGGCGGCAACAGGCAGCCTCTCCGCCATGAGTGTCAGTGCCGGGTGCTTGAATGCCGGTGTGGTTTGATGAGCGGATCTCAGGGAGGTGTCAGACATGCCGGATTGCACGCGACTGCTGGTGGTTGTCGACGTTGAGACAACCGGTACGGTTCTCGGCCGTGACCGGATTCTTGAGATAGGCGCCTGTGTCGTCGATCCCATCACCTATGAGGTGTTGGACACCTTCGAGACCCGCATTCGTTCTGACGTGCCGAGCACCAGTACTGCTCGACGCATCCACGGTCTCGGAGACAAGGAGCTTGCGGATGCACCGAGCGAGAGCGAGGCCCTGAATCGTTTCGCCACCTTCGTGGGCGGACCTGTGCGGCTGGCGGGCCATAACATCTGCTTCGATGCCGCCTTTCTCAGGGATGCTGTCACCCGCACGGGGGCGAATCTCGACATCGACTATCATCTCGTCGATGAGTGGAGCGTGGCTTCCGTCGTTCTGGCGGCCATTGGGCAGGAACTGACCTCCTCCACACTAGACGGGCTCTGCCTGCACTTCGGCATTCCGCGTCCTGAGCCACATCGCGCGCTGGACGACGCTAGGGCAACCGCTGGCGTTCTCGAGCGGATCATAGGCATACTCGCCACTCGCTAGGAGGCTTGGATGAAGAGTTCGTCCGAGAGACTGATGTACTGGGGTGTGGGGACTTTTGTCGCCGGCGGGTTCTGTCTGCTTACGAATTGGTACGCTGGGCCGTCCGTGCCGGCATGGGTTGTCGCACTTGCGGGCAACCTAGGCCCGTTTCTCATTGCTACGGTTCTGTTGGGCTGGTTGTTCAATCTCTCCATCAACAGAGAGCTCATTGGGGAAGCCGTGGGGAAGACTCGAGCCGTCGACCTCGTGACCGGCGCGCGGCTCGTTGGGATATGGTCCACGTTTCAACAGGTGGACATGCCAGCTTTCATCACAGCCGCGCTGACACTCGACGTGTTTGTGGCGTACGCCTATTCCTGGCGACGGAACAACGCCGAGCACTTAAGGACGATGCTTCATCGGCCTGGATCCAAGCTGAACGTGACGCTTCCTGACTTCCGGGAGAAGCAGGTCATGGAGACCCTGGCGTCGCGCTTCGGCGACACACCCGAGAACATGGCGAAGAAGGTCCGCGATGCCGCTCAGTTCTACTTGGAACTAGGGTCGGAGGCTTCGACAGCTGGACAGGTCACCGTCAGGCTCATTCCGGTCGCACCTCTGGAAAGCTTCTACATCACACCGTCCACCGCGGTGCTAGCCGGCTTCTCTCATCGTCCAGGTTCGGTTCTCACGGTGCGGGCCGATCGTGGTGGGTGGCTTTTTGACTACATCGAGGCAGAACGCGACGCCATTCTCGCACTCAAGCCGCTGGAGATTACGTCGCTGAAGAATCTGCCCGCGCTGTAGCCGCAGGGGTGAGTGACTCGCCGACTGACTGTTGTTGTCTGGTCGTCCTCGTTCCACCGCCGTGTCAGTGCGTTCTGCTGCGTTGGGCGGGCGGGCGGCGGGCCGCCTGCTATGATGCCCGAGGGTCTTTTGCGCAGCTTATGGAGGCGTCTTGTCACCCACCAGCACCCCAGTCCATGCGGATAGTCTCGAGCCCACGGCAGCACTCGACCCCGTCTCCAAGGCCTTCGCGCGCCACGAAACGTTTCACCTGCGCTACGGCTGGTTGAAGAAGGGTTTCGACGCGGCGCTTGCCGATCCCGAGATCTTCCTGAGCCCGGACGCGGCGGTTCGCTTGGGCGTCGGCAAGAACATGGTGCGAGCCATCCGCTACTGGTGTCGCGCCTTCAAGGTGCTCGATGAGAGCCCCAATCCCGAGCGCCCGCGCATGCACCTATCGCAGCCTTCCGATTTCGGCAGGAGCCTGCTGGATGCACGCGGATGGGATCCGTATCTGGAGAACCCGGCGAGTCTCTGGCTGCTTCACTGGCGGCTGTTGCAGCCCCCGTGCGAAGCTCCGACATGGTATGCCGTGTTCAACGGGGCATACCTAGGAAACGTCACGGACGTGGCACTGTTCCGTGAGGTGGCACTCATGCGCGACGCACGCCCGGGCTGGGGCGACGTCGTGGATGCTTCGCTTAAGAAGGACGTGGATTGCCTACTGCGCACGTATGCACCTCGTAGGTCGAGGGACAAGTCGCTCGAGGACTCATTGGACTGTCCGTTTGCCTCGCTCGGGCTGATGACCGCCGTCGAAGCGGACAGGCACTTGTATCACTTGAATGTGGGCCCGAAGGAGGGGCTTGCCGACGAGGTCTTGGTGGCCGCGATGCTGGAGTTCTTGGCCACGCGGAATCACGGCGCAACCAGAACCATGCTTCTGAGCCGACTTGCATACGACGAGAACGGCCCGGGGCGCGTATTCCGGGTTTCCGAGTCCAACCTGAGGGACGCGGCGCTGCGCTACGCAGCGCGATCGGACCTCGTAGCGGTCACGGACGTGGCGGGCAGCCCTCAACTCCTCATTCGCGGTTCCGCCGTGGAAGCTTCCCGCCAGGTCCTCGGTGACCTCTATCGGGGCGGCGAGGCTCATGCCGGCTAGCCGTGTGAGGGCAACGCAGCTGGATCAACTCGTTGAAGTGGGCGTCAACTACCAGCGCTCGGTTCGTGCCGATAGCTCTGTGGCAGCGGAGCGACTGCTCAGTGGGTACGTGCCGACTGAACGCTCGCTGGACTTGCTTGGCCGGGTGCTTGGATCGTCGGCCGCAGAGCCTCAGCCTCGAGCATGGTCCGTGACCGGTCCCTACGGCTCAGGCAAGTCGAGCTTCATGGCGTTCCTCGGGGCACTTCTCGGGGACGCCTCGAGCGTTGCTCATGGCTTGGCCCTCGCTCGACTGGAGGCCACATCTGAACTGTTCGCGACAGAACTCCTTGAGGTCCGGCGTCGCACAGGTGTTGGTGCGAAGGGCTACATCATTGCGATTGCGACCGCCGCCAAAGAACCCGTTAACGCCGCAATTGCCAGAGCGCTGTTGGACGGAGCTGAGCGATACTGGGTCGGCCGCGGTCGCAAGCCTACCGTGCTCCACGCCGCTCGACAGCTGGTCGAGCGCGGTGCGGCAACCGCACAAGAGCTGCTGGAGCTCTTCGCGGCCCTGGAGAACAACGCACCAGTGCTGCTGGGCATCGACGAATTCGGAAAGACCCTCGAGTTCGCCGCAGAGAAGCCAACGGCCGGAGACCTCTATGCGCTTCAGCTTTTGGCTGAGCACTGCGGCCTGGCCCGAGGGGTTCCGAGCTGCGTGATTACCCTTCAGCACCTGTCCGTGGCTGACTACTCTCAGGCGTTGCCGCCGGCCTCGCGGCGAGAGTGGCTCAAGGTCGAAGGCCGCTTCGAAGATGTGGCATTTGCCGGCTCATTCGACCAGGCGGTTTCGCTAATCCGGGGCCATCTCCTAAGGGCTCGTACGAATCACATCTTCGAGGGCGCAGTCACTCGATGGGCAGAGCGCGCGAGGCAGTTGGCACCCCTGGCAGCGTCGCCGTTCCTTGCGTCCCTGTGTGCGTCGGCCGAGGACTACTACCCACTACATCCGCTGGCGGTCGCGTTGGCACCAGCGGTCAGCGAGCGCTACGGGCAGGGGGACCGATCTCTCCACTCATGGCTGGCCAGCAATGAGCACGCGTCGGTTGCCGGGTTCCTTGCGCAACATCGCTTCGGCCCGGGGCCGGAACTCCCCGTCTACGGGTCGTTCGAGCTATTTGACTACTTCCTCGGACAGCCGGCGATCGCTGGGAGGCCGGTCAGGCCCGATGGCCGTTGGCTTGAGGTCCTTGGTAGGGTGCAGGAGTCTGCGGGGCTTGGTCAGCTCGAGGAGTGGCTTGTCAGGACAGTGGCGCTGCTGAACCTCGCAGGAGGATCTACAGACCTGCGGGCGTCGGCAAGTCTTCTCGAATTCGCCGCCTGCGTCGAGGGAATAGGCAACGCCGGTGATGTGGCTCGGGCCCTAGCGTCACTCAAGGCTGAAGGATTCCTCGTCTACAGGGAGTTCGCAGACGAGTACCGCGTGTGGCAGGGGTCAGACGTCGACATAGATGGGGAGATCCGGCTGGCTCGTGAGCAGCTAGCCAACATGGACATCATTTCTGAGCTGGACAGAGTGGCTCCGCCTACTGCTCGCGTTGCCCAGCGACACGGCCACCAGACGGGTACGTTCCGGTACTTTAGGACGCTTCATGCGGTTGGGGGGCACTCCGCGGTCGACCAGCTGTGTTTGGGGGATGCGGACGGGATCCTGGTTCTCGCGTTTGCCGATCCGGGGTCGCGGAAGGCGGCCGTACCTGCGCATCTTGATGGACGTCCTATCGTCGTATGCCAGACCCCAGATTCGGCCGAGGTGCAAGCTGCGCTGCGCGAAGCCCTGTCGCTCGACATCGCGTTCGCCAGCAAGGCGGTGGCAAGCGATCCGGCCGCGCGACGCGAGGTTCGTGCGCGGCAGGCTCTCGCTAGCGAGGAACTCACGCGTCGGATGCGGGATGCTTTTGATCCGGCTCGGTCCGACCTAACATGGCACTCTCTTGGGGTCCAGGTGACCGTTGACGGCCCCAAGGCCCTATCGTCGCTGCTGTCGGACGTTTGTGACGCGACCTACAGTAGCTGTGTCCCGCTGCGAAACGAGATTCTCAACAGGGTTCGACTGACGTCTCAAGGAGCGAAGGCGCGCCGTGAGCTTCTGGAGCACCTGTTGCATCGTGCGAGTGAACCAAACCTGGGGATCGCGGGATTTGGTCCTGAGCGAAGCATGTATGAATCGCTCGTTGTGTCCATGGGTTTGCATGGCAAGTCAGCCGCGGGTGGGTGGGAGCTTCGCGCACCCGACGCCAACAGCGGCGCGCGGCCGGCCTGGGATGCAATCGACGCATTCCTTGAAGCGGCCTCAGAGACGCAGCGCTCTCTCGACGGGGTGCTTGCTGTCCTCGCGCGCCCCCCTTTTGGCGTTCGTGAGCCGGTTGCGTCTGTCCTCCTGCTGGCCTACTTGTCAGTCCATCGCGACGATGTAGCCATCTATCAGGACGGAACATTTGAACCGGAGCTGAGCGATCCGCTCGTCGAACGCTTCCTCAAAGCACCGGAGCGTTTCGAAGCCCGCAGGGTTCTGAATGGCGGCACAAGGGACCTTGTCGTACAGGAGTTGTCCGCCGGTCTCAATACCTCAGCGCGTGCGAGCGGCATGCGAAACGCAGGCATGCTCGCCGCACTGCGTCCTGCCGTTGCCACGGTGCGGGGATTGCCGGACTACTCGCGCTACACGAACGCCGTATCCGACGCAGCACAGGGTGTCCGCGCAGCGATTCTTGAGGCGCGACGGCTCGATGATCTTCTCTTCTCCGACTTGCCGCGCGCAGTGGGCCTTCCCGCGATACTGCTCGACGGTGCGCCAGACCCGAAGGACGCTCGAGCCTTTGCGGTACGGCTGTCGGCCGCGCTCTCCGAGTTGGCGCACGCATACGACGCCTTGCTGGAGACACTCCAGGCCCAAGCTCGAGACGCGTTCGGCATACCGGAAGGCGCCTCCACACGGGTCAATCTTCGGGAACGAGTGCGTCGCATGCAGGGCCAGGTCATTGATTCCAAGCTTCGCTCCTTCGTTGTGTATGCCTCAGACGAACGGCTGGAAGACGTTGCCTGGCTTGAGGCGTTGGCCTTGAACCTTACCGACAAACCGGCGTCGAGCTGGCGGGACTCCGACGCCGACATCTTCGGCACTCGGCTCCGGGAGCTCGCAGGCCTCTTTGCCCGAGTCGAGTACCTCTGTTGCGCGGTCGATGCCTCAGATGCCGCAGAGGGATTCATCGCACGCCGAATCTCGGTTACGCGTCCTGATGGCCGAGAGCTCAGCCGAGTCGTCTGGGCAGACGAGCGCGAGCTTGAGGAGCTACGGGCGCAGGCGAAGACCCTGATTGAACAGCTCGGAGGGGTTGCCGGGCACCGCAAGTTGAGCGCCTTCCTCGCGGTCCTAGCCGACGAGGTTCTGCTCGAGCCCGAGGATTCCGCGTTGCGCGAGCCCAAGCTGGAAGGTGGTGTTGTCGATGCAGACTCCCGTGCCGGATAGCGGCGCTCGCCATGTGCTTGGTCTGTCTGGCGGCAAGGACAGTGCAGCGTTGGCGCTGTACATGCGTGAGCGGGTCCCACAGATGGAGTACTACTTCACGGACACAGGTAAGGAGCTACCCGAGACCTACGACTTCCTGAAGAAGCTGGAGGTTGCGCTCGGGAAGCCCATTGTGAGGCTCAACTCCGATCGGGATTTCGATCATTGGCTCTGGGTCAACAACGGCATGTTGCCGTCCCCACAGGTGCGCTGGTGCACGCGTCAACTGAAGATTCGCCCGTTCGAAGCCTGGGTCGGCGATGACCGCGTCTACAGCTACATCGCGATTCGTGCCGACGAGGACCGTGACGGCTACATCTCTGCCAACCCGAACATCATGCCCATCTTCCCGTTCAAAGAGGATGGCATCTGCAAGGCGGACGTGTTCCGCATGCTCGAAGAGGCTTCAGTCGGACTGCCTGACTACTACCGGTGGAGGACACGTTCGGGGTGCTTCTTCTGCTTCTTCCAGCGCAAGTACGAGTGGGTGCGACTCTCCGAGGAACATCCTGACCTGTTCCAGAAGGCTATCGAGTATGAGGACAAGGTCAACTACGAGCGCACGGCCAGTGCCGAGCAGTTCACCTGGACGCAGCACGAGACGCTTCGGGAGTTGATTGCTCGCAAAGACGCGATCGTTGCCGACAACGAGAGACGTGTTCTTGCCGAGGCGGCAAGGCGGCCGAATCGGCCTCTATTCGATGTCTTGGCCGGGGTGTTGGACGAAGAGGACACAGCCGACGTCTGCACGGCGTGCCACTGGTAGTCAGGGCGACACGGGTGTGACCGCAGATTGGGGGGGGCATGCAGGTCAAGGACCTTCTGGGGCGAGCTGATGAGACCGTGCTCCAGCGATTGCTGGGAAGGCCGGCCGTTCAGTTGCTTGCGCTGTTCGACGAAGGGAATGTCCGACCGAGGCTGCTTCGCGAAACCCTCATGAGGTTGCGCTCGCCGCAGTCTCTGCTTACGGACCCGCAGACTCGTGGCGAACTGCTCTCGATGCTGCATCTCGATGAGGCTCGAGATCTGATGAGCGCTCTGGGGCAAGCTCCCTGCGGTGACCCGTTTGCGGAGCTTCGCCAGATGCGGATTCGCACGAACAGCTCCATCGAACAGGATCTGCTCACTCACTTCGAACTAGTCAGGACGGGCCCGGACGCCGGGCCAGACATCTCGGGTGGCCCCGTCGAGTGCGAATACTCGCTGAGGCCCTATCAGCGGTCACTTGTGTCACGTGGGCGCGACGCGCTGTCACGGTCGGCGCGCCTGCTCATCCACATGCCTACAGGCGCCGGCAAGACGCGTACGGCCATGAGTCTGATCTGCGACCTGCTGAGGCAGTCGGAGCCAGGTGTCGTGGTCTGGCTCGCACATAGCGAGGAGCTGTGTCAGCAGGCTTTCGAGGAGTTCCAGCGGGCATGGTCTGCTTTGGGGAATCGCGAACTCACGATGGCGCGGTTTTGGGGGAACGCCGCCGATTCGATCGATGAACTGCGCGACGGGTTCGTAGTCGCGGGGCTCTCGAAGACGTACGAGGGAGCGATACGCGACATCGACTTCATCGCCCAGCTGGGGGATCGCACGTGTTTGGTTGTGATGGACGAAGCCCATCAAGCGATTGCGCAGACCTACGCGCTGGTCCTTGACGCGCTTGAGGGCAAGAGACCGTCTACCCGCCTCATTGGGCTGACTGCCACGCCCGGGCGGAGCTTCGACGATCCGGAGGAGAACGAGCAACTTGCCAGATTCTGGAACAGGTGCAAGGTCGGCATCCAGGTCGAGGGATTCGACAATCCCGTCGATTTCCTAGTGTCTGAAGGCTTCCTCGCCAGACCGACCTTCTCCTCGCTCTTCTATAGCGGAACCGGGCTTTCGGACGCCGATGAACGGGAGATGGCCCGTAGCCTTGACATCCCGCTGTCCGTGTTGCAGCGCGTGGGCGATGATGCGAAGCGCAACCTGCAGATCGTTCGTGCCACCGAGATACTGCTGACTCGACACCAGCGGGCGATTGTCTTTGCGCCGTCGGTTCAGAGCGCGGAGCTCCTGGCGGCTGTACTGGTCTCTCGAGGATCGCACGCGTCCGCTATCACAAGTCGCACGCCCATGTCAGAGCGCTCTCGGACAATCGCGTCGTTCAAGTCGAACTCTGAGAGCCCGATGGTGATCTGCAACTACGCCGTGCTCACAACGGGTTTCGATGTCCCACGCACCAGCGCGGCTCTTATCGCCAGGCCCACACGATCCCTGGTCTTGTATACACAGATGGTGGGTCGCGCTGTCAGAGGAAAGCATTCCGGCGGAAACGATACGGCGGAGATAGTGACGGTCGTTGATCGCGAATTGCCGGGCTTTGCTGATTTCGGAGAAGCGTTTATGCATTGGGAGGAGCCCTGGACGTGACAGATGAAAGGCACGATATCGTTCCCGCGCATCTAGCCGTTCTCGCCATGAGGGACAACGGGTATCGCAACGCCGCGTATGCAGTGGCGGAACTGATAGACAACGCCATTCAAGCGGGAGCACAGACGGTTGAAGTAATCGTCTCCGAGAAGGAGCAATTCCTTGGTCAGCGGACGAGGCGTCATGCGGAGCAGCTTGCGGTGTTGGACAACGGCTGCGGCATGGATGCAGAGGTCCTCAGGATGGCGCTGCAGTTCGGGAACGGCACGCGTCTACAGGATCGGAGCGGGATCGGCCGATTTGGCATGGGGCTGCCGAGCGCATCGATTTCCCAGTGCACGCGAGTCGACGTTTGGTCGTGGACAGACGGCGCATCGAAAGCGCTTCACTGCTACATCGATGTAGACGAAATCAGGCGCGGCGAGCAAGTTGAGGTCCCGGAACCCACCACCCGGCCCATTCCGGAGCGCTGGCGGAGCGTCGGCAGTACATTCGGCGATTCAGGCACTCTGGTGGTGTGGTCCAACCTGGACCGATGCGTCTGGAAGACCGCAACGGCGATCTTCGGAAACTCGGAACGAATTGTTGGTCGTATGTACCGCCACTTCTTGGACCACGGCAAGGCCCAAATCAGGTTCGCTTCCTTCCTTGAGGCCGCTCCGGATGCTGTGACGGAGAAGTGGGCCGTGTTGAACGACCCCTCCTACCTGCTGGTTCCGTCGTCGTGCCCGGCCCCATACGATCAAGAGCCGATGTTCCTGCCATACGGCGAGTGCCCTGAGCAGACGATCGAAATCGGATGGAACGGTCAGGTCCATCCCGTACACATCCGCTTCGCCTACGCCAAGAAGGAAGCACGCGCGGGCTACAACCCGGGGGCTAAGGCATACGGGAAGCACGCCGCCAAGAATGTGGGCGTGTCTGTCGTCCGAGCCGGCCGCGAGCTCGAGCTCAGCCAAGCCTGGGTGATCCAGTACGACCCAACTGAGAGATGGTGGGGAGTTGAAATCGAGTTTCCGCCTGCCCTGGACGAGTTGTTCGGGGTGTCGAACAACAAGCAATTCGCGCGCAATCTGAGCGAAGTCGCGGAGATCGATATCGAGCAGCTGCTTGCGCAAGAAGGCAAGTCGATTGTCGAGTTCAAACATGACCTGCTGGAGGACGGCGACCCGATGGCGCCATTGCTGGAGATCGCTCAGGCGGTTGAGCGCTACTTGAACGATATCCGTCGCCTTCTGAAGGCTCAGAGAGTCAATACCGGCCACGCGTCCAGCAACCAACCCCTTCCAGACTCGGCAGAGCAGGCAGCAACGGACAAGACCCGAGACCGCCAGCAGAACGGTTTCTTTGGTGATAGCGACTCTGGTGAAAGCGAGCCGGAGGACGAGAGGCTGCGTGACCTCGAGGAAGTCGCGGAGGGTCTCGGACTTCCATCTGACTGGGCGGCGTCCACGCTGTCGTCAGGACTTAAGTTCCGATTCGCCTACGAGGGCATGGAGGGTCCGGCGTTCTTCTCGGTCCGTTCGACCGCCGGAGTCATCGTTGTCACGCTCAACACCGAGCATCCAGCTTATAGGCATCTGATCGAGCTAATGGAGCAGGCCCCCGAGGATGCCGACGCAGACGAGCTTCGTAGGCGTCTCGACAACTCCCTGCTCGGGCTGAAGCTCCTGCTCACGGCGTGGGCTCGATACGAGGATGAGCAGCCCGTGGGGTTCAGGAAGGACGCCGCACAGGACGCACGTATCGACTGGGGAAAGCTCGCCCGACAATTCCTGGCACAGGAAGGCTAGGGTCTCGATGCCACTTGGTGATCGTCTGATCGAATCCGCGAGAGAAGTCAATCGCCAAGTGAGGCTCATCAGCCCATTCGTCAAGGTCGACACCCTGACAAGGGTTCTTCGGGCCATCCCCGCCGGTGTCCCGGTGGAAGTGTGCACGCGCTGGCGGCCGGACGAGATTGCCGCCGGTGTCTCGGACCTTGCCGTTTGGGACGTGTGCAACGACGCAGAGAACGTCTCCCTTCGCCTGTGCGATCGCCTGCATGCTAAGGCCTATGTCTTCGATGACTTCGCGCTGATTGGATCGGCGAACCTGACAGCCACGGCTCTGGGCTGGCGCCGTCGCCCCAACATCGAACTCCTTGAGGGAGTGCCGGCCATCTCCGACTCGGTCGTGCAGTTGCTCGCGGTGGTGGACCTTGAGGCCGTGCCCGCCACGCAGACGTTGCACGATCTCATGCAGGAGCTTGTGGCCGATCTCCCCCCATTCAACGCAGAGGAATGCGGTGAGGAGGATTCTCTGCCCTACGGCGACAGCAGCATCTGGCTGCCGACCCTACGAGATCCGGGACTTCTCTTTCAGGCCTACGTAGGGGACTTCGATGACATGACGACAGCGTCGGCCGAGGAGTCACGGCGAGATCTTCGTGCTCTCAGCTTGCCTGCGGGTCTTCGGGAGGAGCAGTTTCGCAAGTTCGTCGCTGTAGTCATGCTTGCGAGACCGCCGTTCGATCGCCTTGACGCCTTCTTGGAGAGTCCGCGCGTCTTCGGTGAGGTCGTTGGATGGATTCGCGAGTTCGACGGCAATGCGACTACTCGTCTTGAGGGCCAGGAGGCGTGGCAAACCCTCATGCGATGGCTGTTGTACTTCCTCCCGCTTCGCTACGAACGGAGGGTCTTCCGCCATTCGGAGGTCATGGCGAGACGAGGCTGCTTTGAAGACGATCGCCACGGCGCGGATGAGCCTCAATCGTAGTGCCTGAGTGGGTGCCCAACTTCTCGGTACGCGAGGGTGACAGTAGATGACAGACGCCGGCTAGTCTTCCAGATTGAACATTCGGCAGGAACAGCAGAGGCTTGTTTGGCGCTTGTTGGCACCGCGCGTCAGGTCGTCGCACAGATTCGAATCCCCTTGGGGTGCGGCAGCGATGACACTGCACCTGGTCGATATCGCTGACGCCCCGGCGGTGTCGTCGGGTGCTTGACCCGAGAATCGACGGTCAGAATGCACGGATCATGGCCGTAGGGTCGATGACGCCATCTAGGGGGAGGGGAACTTGGATCCGAGCCTGCTAGCGGCACTGCCGGAAGATGTCGTAGGTGTCGGAGAGCTGGTCGAGGCCGTTCTTGCCCGGCGCTCGGCAGAGCGGTGTGCTGCCGTCTTGAAGGCTGCAGCTGACTGTGAAGCGGCCTTCGGCCGTCACGCGTCCGAGATACGTCATAAGGCGAAGGCCCGACTCAAGTTGGGCCATCCGCCGTCCTTGCGAGAGATTGTTGGTATCTCCAGCCTCGAAGTCCCTATGAACCGAGTGCTCGGCTGGCTGTTCAATCAGGATTCGAGAGGCGAGGCTGCACGAACAGGACTCCTTGTACTGGCGGAGCTCCTGGACTTCCCCGAGCTGGTAAGCGACATCACTGCGGGGTGCCCCATATTGTTCTACACCGAGTCGAGCCCAGATCTGGAAATCAGCAATAGACAACCCGACTTCCTGATTGGTTCACCCAACGCGGCTGCGCTGATCGAGAACAAGGTGTGGTCTCCCGAGAGTGGACCTGACCAATATGCGCATTACCTACACCTGCTGGAGCTTTGGGCAGGATCGCGCACGGCACGAGCATATCTTCTCGCTCGTGATGAGGGTCGACCGAAGCCGGCCGGATGGGAGCGGTCGATTTCGCACAGACAGCTTGCCGATGCCCTACGACCGCTCGCGACGGAGCCCTCCATGTCCTTCTGGAATAGGGTTGTCTACGCACTTGTCGTGAGTGACCTCGACCCGGACTCGAGGTCAGACCGAGCACGTGAGATCGAGCGACTGGTTCAAGGCGGCCACGGGCTGTCCGAAGTGGCCGTCGCGACCAAGCTCTCGCAGCTTCTGCGACACCCGACCATCGATCCGACGAATGGGGGCCACTGATATGTGGACGGACCTTGTCCAGGCATATGAGTCCAAGCTGGCGGTTCTGGAAGAGGCGCGAGCCGCCTACTCCAAAGCTGTTTCCGACGTGATTGGACAAGTTGGGCCCGCGATGGAGGCGGCCGTACGGGAGGGCCTTGGGGATGTCGTCACCGAGTACCGTGTCGAAGCTACGATTGCCGAGAGTGGCGGCAACGCATCGTTCGCTTCCGCACCGTGGTCCTTCGTAACCATTGCCGACGACATAGCCGGCACCGAGTTCCGTGTCGCGGCATGGATCGCCTCATCTTGGGGAGGACCAGAGGGAATGCTCCGCGTGGCGCTATCCCTTGAGAAGGTGCACAGCGGGCTGAACGTGAAGGAGTGGGTTGGGAAGTGCGGCGACTTTATCGCGGAGTCGGCGCCCGGTGAGTCTTTCGACCCCCTTGCTTGGCAGAAGTTCGCTGACACTTCACCGGACTGGCTGACCATCAGAATCGCGAGTATTGAGCTTGTGAACCGAGACTTCCGAGAAGTGGCGAAGGAGGCTCGTGACGCTGCCCAGGCGTTCACGGAATCTTTCGTCCCGCTCTTCGAGCTAATCAGCGACGCGGGGCTCCCTATGACGAATGCGGAGAGCGCCTTGGTCCGATACCGGCCCGTGCTCGAAGCCAGGGCGCAACGGGCGGGAGTATCTTGGGGCCCCGTGAAGGGGCTAGGCGCTTGGCAGGGGGGCAAGTACCTTCAAGTCGGCCAGTTCTGGCTGGCCACGGATCCGGCAAGGAATCAGCTCATTGCCGCCTGCAACAAGGAGGATCAAGACGTAGTCGCGCATCTCGCTGAGAGACTCGGTCACCCGACGGGTCGTCAAGGGTCGAACCTATCAGTCGTCATTCTAAGCGAGGAAGACCTGCGCGCTCCCGACCAGGACTTGGGAGCTGCAGTCTCAGCGGCGTTCGACTTCTGGTTCGACACAAAGGCGAGCGACCCTGGCACCTCCGACTTGAGCGAGCCGCCAGCGAGTCAGAGCAACTAGCGCGATGTCATCTGCGCACCCGTCATCGCCCTGAGACCCTCGGGCTTCCACCCCGAAGGCGTTTCGATCCAGTCGATGGCCCTGAGTCGGACTCATCGGGCTCATGTTCGATCACCGAAAAGTTGACCATCCCGCCGACGCCTGTACCGTCGAAGAAGCGTCCCGGATCCGGGGCACTCCACGGCGGCTCAGGAGGAAGCGAGTGCTCGGGATGGCCGATGTCGAACTGATCAAGCAGATGCTCGAGCAGTACACTCAGGAAGTCCTCGGGGAGACCGTGGCTTACAAGTAATCGAGCCGACGTGGAACCCGGGGCGTTTCACATGCCTTGGAGGAGCGCTCAATGGAACCAGCAACATGGGTCGCTATCGGTGCGCTAATAGTCTCCTGCATTAGCTTGATCGCCACAGTCGTGAATTCCGTGTTTATCGCCAAGACGGACCAAAGGAATAGGCGACTTGAATTCCTCCAAAGGAGAGACTACGTATCCCAGCAGATTTCAGACTTGAGCGACAGGAATACTGAATTTCGGCTGATTTCAGCCAGGTATGAACTTGTTGCGGTCAAGAACGCCTGGCTACCACTGCGAGGTGAACAGGCCGAACGAAACATGGCCGGGGTCGCTTCCATGAAGGAGCAGCGGGCGGTTATAGAGACCGAAATCGAACGCTGGGACAAGAACATCGAGAGGCTCCACTTCATATACAGCAATCTCACGTCGGAAGCGGATGCACCCAAGATTGAGGAAA
>Ga0209540_10001073_pt1 | contig 21879 bp, 22 predicted proteins | sample BarGraIncu01121A_FD_184501 | JGI IMG/M metagenome (GOLD analysis project Ga0209540, IMG submission 184501) | Arctic peat soil microbial communities from Barrow, Alaska - Barrow Graham LP Incubations 011-21A (SPAdes) (version 2) | ecosystem: Environmental > Terrestrial > Soil > Wetlands > Peat... | reverse complement strand
GTCCCGCTGGCTGGCGGTCCGCCACGCGCTGGCGTACGTGCTGGGGTTCGCGGCAGTCTTTACGTTCCTCGGCGTCAGTGCCTCCCTCATCGGCGGCGGTCTCTACGACCTTCTGCCGACGCTCCGAATGATCGGCGGGCTCCTGCTCATCGTGATGGGACTCAATCTCGCCGGCATCCTGACCGTGCCGACGATCCAGCGCGTCCTCCAGCGAACCTGGCGTCCCCTGGAGGCCGGCGCGGCCGGCGAGCTTGCCCGTGCGAGCGGCACGATCTCGTTCGGTGGCCGGCTCGACGGGAGTCGCGGCCCGGGCTTCGGGGAGCGACTGGGAGGACGCCTCGTCGGCGGGCGCGGCGGCTGGCTCGCGTCGTTCGGGCTCGGGGTCGTTTTCGCGGTCGGCTGGACCCCGTGTATCGGGATCATCCTGGGGGGCATCCTCACCGTGGCCGCGTCGTCCGGGCAGACCCTCCAGGGCGGCCTCCTCCTGTTCTCGTACAGCCTGGGCCTTGGCCTCCCGTTCGTGGCGCTCGCGATCGTCTACGACCGGGCGCCGGCGGTCATCCGGCCGCTGGTCCCCCACGGGCGCGCCGTCAGCCTCGTCGGCGGCCTCCTGGTGGTCGTGATCGGCATCGCCATGCTGTTCGACTGGCTGACGCTCCTGGCGCGCCTCGCGCCCGGCGTCTAGACGTCATGCGCGACGCCCCGCGCCTCGATCCGCCCGAGCCGCCGGAGCCGGCCGAAACACGCCGCGGCCTGATTGGGCCGTTCACCGGCCGTCAGCTCGCCACCGCGCTCGGGACCGTCGTGATCGTCGCCGCGATCCTCGCCCTGGTGACCGCGCCGATCGCTGCGCTGCCGACCCCGGGGATCGCCCCGCAGCCAACGCAGTTCGCCATCGGGCCGGCAGGCGAGGGGCTCCGCGTCGGTGACCGCGCCCCGGAGCTCCAGATCCTCGGCACCGACGGCAGCCCGGCCCCCCTGCTCGACCTGGCCAGCGCCCCCGTTCGCCTCGCCGACCTTCGCGGCCATCCCGTCTGGATCAGCTTCTGGGCGAGTTGGTGCCCGCCGTGCCAGGCCGAGACACCGGTCCTCCGCGAGACCTTCGCCGCCTACCGCGCCCGCGGACTGGCGCTCGTGGCCGTGAGCGTCCAGGAATCGACGGTCGACGACGTGCGCGCATACGCTGCGAAGTACGGCCTCGAGTACACGGTTGCGGCCGACCTGGCCGGCGACGTCTTCAGGCGCTACCGGGTCTACGGCCTTCCGACGCAGGTCTTCCTGGACGCGAACGGGATCATCCGGGCGATCGTCCAGGGGCCCGTCGACGCGGAGACCGCCGCCGCCAACCTCGCGCTCGTCGGCCTTGGGCCGGAGCGCCCGGCATCACCGCCCGCGCCGGCCACCGGCCAACCCGCGACGGGGGCACCCTAGACCAGCGGCTCCCAGGCAAAGCGGTCGCGATCGGCCACCAGGCGTCCCACGGGCCGCTCGCGCTCGTGCGACAGGACCACCGTCCAGCTCTCCTCGGCCGCGCGGGCGAACAGCGTTGCCTTCTGCGCCACCGAGTCGAGTGGGAAGTCATCGAAGGCCGGGATCCAGCGCGGGTTGGCCGACCAGCGGCGCATCGCAATGTCGCCAAGGAACGCGAGCGTCCGGCCCGGCCCCCGCACGACGATCGCCTGGTGGCCCGCGGTGTGCCCGCCCGTGGGAACGGCCCAGACGCCCGGCAGCAGCTCCACCTCGCCGTCGGCGGCTCCCGCGTCGCCCCATGCGTGGACCAGGTGCAGCTCCGGCTGGTCGTACGAGGCAACGATCCGCGGGTTCGGGTCCAGCGCGATCTCCCACTCCGCCCGCTGCGCGACAATCCGGGCGCGCGGGAAGGCTCGGGTCCCGTCCGCGCGGAGGAGACCGCCAGCGTGGTCGTAGTGGAGGTGGCTCATCGCCACGATGTCGACGCTGGCCGGGTCGAAGCCGGCGCGCAGGAGCGTTGGAACGATCGGCTCGCCCTGGAGGGCACGCCACGTCCGGCCCCGCTCGTCCAGCCGTTCTCCGATCCCGGTCTCCACGAGGACGCGGCCGGCCGGCGTCTCGATCAGCAGGCAGTTGAGCGCCTGGAGGAGGCGGCCCTCGGCGTCGATCTCGTCGGCAACGAGCTTCCCCCACAGGACCCGCGGCACCGGTCCGAAGAGGGCGCCGGCGTCCGAGCGGAACGCCCCGGCCTGGACCAGCGCGACGCGAACGCCGGCGCCGAGATCGGCCGACCAGTGGACCGCGTCGTTGAGCGCCACGCGATCGCCGTCAGCCGGACGAATCCGGGCCGCGGCGACGCCCGGTCGTGAAGTCGCGGTGGAACGCGGATGCGGTGGGTTCGCTCTGGCCCTGGTACTTCGACCCGAGCCCGGCACTGCCATACGGCCGCTCGACCGGGCTCGACATCTGGAAGAAGCTGATCTGGCCGATCCTCATGCCGTGGTAGAGCGCGATCGGCAAGCTCGCGACGTTCGAGAGCTCGAGCGTCAGGTTGCCCTTCCAGCCCGGGTCCACGTAACCCGCGGTCGAATGGATCAGGAGCCCCAGCCGCCCCAGGCTGCTCTTGCCTTCGAGGCGCGCCACCAGGTCGTCCGGCAGCTCCACCCATTCCAGTGTCTGGCCCAGCACGAACTCGCCCGGGTGGAGGATGAACGGCTCGTCGTCCGTGATCGACAGGAGCTCGGTCAGGCCGGGCTGCGACTGGCGGACGTCGATGTAGGCATACCGGTTGTTGCGGAAGACCCGGAAGCTCCGATCAAGGTGGAGGTCAACGGAGCTCGGCTGGAGGTCGACCGGATCGTACGGCTCGATCCGCACGCGCCCCGACTCCAGCTGCGCCCGGATGTCCCGGTCGGCCAGGACGCTCATCGCGCCAGCTCCGGGTCGATCTCGCGCTGGGCGAAGAGCGAATCCACCTCGCGCTTGAGCGTGGCGAGGTCCTCGAAGCTCTGGTAGACGCTGGCGAAGCGGATGTAGGCGATGTGGTCGAGCGCCCGAAGCTTCTCCATCGCCAGCTCGCCCACCCGGGCCGAGTCCACCTCCGTGGTCCCGCCCGCGCGCAGCGCCATCTCGATCTCGTCGGCCGCCCGCTCGGCCGAACCGTCCGGGACCGGCCGCCTCGTCAGGGCCTTGCGAAGCCCGGCCGCCAGCTTGTCGCGGTCGAACTCGTGGCGAACCCCGTCGCGCTTGATCACCATGAGCCGGGCGGCCTCGACTCGCTCGTAGGTCGTGAAGCGCGCGCCACAGGCCGAGCACTCACGACGGCGCCGGATCGTCGCGGCATCGTCGAGGTCGCGCGAGTCCACGACCCGGGAGTCACGCGACTCGCACTGCGGGCAGCGCACTGGCAGCTCCTCCGCTCGTGACCACTACATCTTGTGGTGTTGGCGCACGATACCACGATATAGCGGCCTCTCGGGGGCGGCCCGGACGCCAAGAGCCCGCCGCCGCGGAGCCGGATCAGTCCGCTGAGCGGTCGCTGAACCAGCGTGGCGATGTCGGCGAGGGCCGGGACGAGCGCAGGTTCGTCCCGATCTCGACGACCGCGTCACGAGCATGCAGGACGTTGAGGTAGCCGCGCTTGATCGCGGTCTGGCCTTCGGCTTCGCGAGCACGGCCGCCGCTGGCCGCCGATAGCGTCGCGCATCCATGCTCCACCATCTCGAGCGCGCGCGCGGCGCGTCCCATCTCCTCGGCGAGCCGCACCCGGAGCGGGTCGTACCCGGTCGGCGCGACCAGGGCCTCCGCCTCGGCCCGGTAGCGCTCCATCGCGTCGCGGGCCATGTCCAGCGTCTCGCCGACCGTATCCGGCGCCACCTGCCCGCGGCGGACGGCGTCGATCCGCTCGCCGGCCCCGGCGAGGCTGGCGGCGGTCCGCGCCGCCAGGTCGCCTGCCGTCTGCCGGAAGGCGTCCATCTCGCGGGTCGCGGCGACGACGCGGCCGGCCCGCCGCAGGACGAGCAGGAAGGTGACTGCGAGGAGCGCGAAGAGGACAAGCGGGATCGCCAGGAGGAGCTGACTGGTCATCGTGGGCCGCCTGCTAGCCGGCCCGGGCGCGGAGCACCGCGGCGAGCGCCGGGACCACGGCCGCCAGGTCCGCGATAACGAAGAGGTCCGCGAACTCGCCGATCGGCGCGTCCGGGTCGCGGTCGACCGCGATGATCGTCTCCGCCGTCTGCATCCCAACCTTGTGCTGGATGGCGCCCGAGACGCCGAAGGCGAGGTAGACGGCGGGCTTCACGGTCTTGCCAGTCTGGCCGATCTGGGTTGCATAGTCGATCCAGCCGGCGTCCACCGCGGCCCGCGACGCGCCGACGGCCCCGCCCAGCAGGCCGGCGAGCTCCCGAAGGCCCGCGAATCCGTCGGGACCGCCGACGCCCCGGCCGCCGGCCACGATCACGCGTGCCTCCTCGATGCTCGGGCCGGGAGATTCGGTGATCACGCGCTCGACGACGCGGACCAGCGGCAGGTCGACGACTTCTCCGAGCGTGCATTCTTCCACGCTGCCGGGTTGCGCGAGCGGTTCAGCCGTGACCATGTTCGGCCGGAGAAGGATGATCCCGCGCTCCCCGGTGAAGCCGCTGCTGGTCAGGACCCGCCCGCCAAACGGCTGCATCTCCACCCGCGGGCCGGCCGGCACGCCGTCCGCGGCCGCATCCCACGTGAGCCCGGTGGCGTTAACGAGGACGCCGATCTCCAGCAACGCCGAGAGCATTCCGGCGAGATCTCGACCGTCCGGCGTCGCGCTCAACACGAAGTACGCGGGGCGCTCCTGCACGGCTGCCGCGAGCGCGACGATCCGGGTGGCCATGACGGCCGCGGCCGCGCGGTCCGCCATCTCCGCGGCACGGACCGCGAGCACGATCGGCAGGAAGGTCGCCAGGCTCGTCGCCGCCCCGTCAGGCTCGACTGCGACGACGACGCCGGTCACCTCCCGACCACCGGCCTCGCCGAGGGCGCGCGCGGCCGTTGCCGCCTCCCCGGAGAGCTTCGTGAGCGCGCCCGCCGCATCGACCTCACCGACGACCCAGATCCCGCCTCCCATCAGAGAGCGCGCCGTTCGACCAGGAAGTCGACGATCGCGGAGGCGGCGGCGACCGGGTCCGGATCGCGGACCACACGCCCGGAGCCACGCGGCGCCGGCCGGCGCGCGGCGACCAGCGCCGTGGTGACGTGGGCGCCTCCCACCGGCCGGTCGGCGAGCCCGATATCCGCGAGCGTCCGGACCGCCATCTCCTTCGATCGGGCGCCCATGATCCCCCGGAGGGACGGGTAGCGCGGCTCACCCAGGAGCTGGGTCCCCACCACGACCGCGGGCAGGGTCGCTTCCAGGACGTCGTGGCCGGCGGCGCTCAGGCGTTCCACGCGCACGCCGCCATCGAGGGGCTCGATCCGGCGAGCGTGGGACAGGTATGGGAGACCCAGGAGCGTTGCGACGCCGGCCGCGACGACCCCGCCGCCGCCGTCGGATGTATCGGCCCCCGCCAGCACGAGGTCGTACTCGAGGGTGCGCAGCGCGGCCGCCAGGACCTGCGTCGTGGACCACGAGCACGCGCCGCCGAGGGCCGGATCGCTCACGAGCACGGCGCGCGTCGCGCCCATCGCGAGCGCCTTACGGATGGGATCGGTGATGCCGGCCGGCGCCATCGACAGGAGCGTCACCTCTCCCCCATGGGCCTCCACGAGCTTGAGCGCGGCCTCCAGGACGTATTCGTCGTTGCCGTTGATCACGGCGGTGACCGAGCGATCCAGGCGTCCGTCGTCGCCCAGACGTTCCTCACCGGGGTCCGGCACCGGTTTCACGAGCACCACGATCCGCACGATCTGGCTCTCTCCCTCCGTGAACCGAACGGCTGGGGTCTAGGGCTTGCGGGCGAGGAGCGCCCGGGCGATCACGAGTCGCTGGATCTGCTGTGTCCCCTCGTAGAGCTGCGTGATCTTCGCGTCGCGCATCATCCGCTCCACCGGAAAATCGTCGAGGTAGCCATAGCCGCCCAGCACCTGGACCGCGTCGGTGGTCACGGCCATCGCCGCGTCCCCGGCCACGAGTTTACACAGCGCCGACCAGCGGCCGGCGTCCGGCACGCCACGCTCGATCTCCTCGCAGGCGGTGTACAGGAGCTGGCGCGCCGCCTCGGTCCGGGCGTCCATGTCCGCCAGGAGACCCTGGACCAGCTGGAACTCGCCGATCGCCTTGCCGAACTGGCGCCGCTGGCCGGCGTACGCGGCAGCCGCGTCCAGCGCCCCCTGGGCGATGCCCACGGCCTGCGCCGCGATGCCCGGCCGGGACCGGTCCAGCGTCCGCATGGCAAGGCGGAACCCGTCGCCCTCTGGACCGAGCAAGTTGGCGGCGGGCACGCGCACGTCATCGAAGGCGAGCTCTGCGGTCGGCGAGCCGCGAATCCCCATCTTGTGCTCGAGCCGGCTCACGGAGAAGCCCGGACTGGCCGTCTCGACGACGAACGCGGAGATCCGGCGGTGCCGGTCCGCCTCCGGATCCGTCACGGCGAAGACCGTCACGAGGCTCGCCACGCTCCCGTGGCTGATGAAGCGCTTCCCGCCGGAGATCACGTACGTCTCTCCGTCGCGCACCGCGCGGGTCCGGATCGCCGCCGCGTCGGAGCCCGCGTCGGCCTCGGTCAGGGCGAAGGCGATCAGGTCGCGCCCCGACGCCAGTCCCGGCACGAAGCGGCCGAATTGCTCCTCGGACCCGGCGAGGAGGAGCGGCAGCGCGCCAAGCACCTGGACGGCGAGGATGAGGCCGGTCGTCGCGCACGCGGCCGACAGCGCCTCGATCGCCAGGCAGACGGTCAGGAGGTCGGCACCCAGGCCGCCGTGGCGCTCCGGGAAGGGCAGGCCCAGGATTCCCTGCTCCGCGAGGAGCACCCGCAGGTCCTCCGGGAACTCGGCGCTCCGGTCGATCTCGGCGGCGCGCGGCGCGACGCGATCGCGCGCGAGCGTCCGCACCGCATCGCGGATCGCGCGCTGGTCGTCGGTGAGTCGGCCGAGGGCGGGGGCTGCCACCACGCGGCGATCGTAGCACCGGCCGCCGGCCGGCAGACGCATGACGCGGGAGACGCATGACGGCGGCATCCGCCGGGCGTGCTACGTCAGCGCGTCATCCGTTCGTCGCTCCCCCACCCCGCGTGATCGTGCGGACCGCGGAGCGTCTCGAGCGCATGATCCAGGACGGGCTCGAGGACGGCCAACGATTCCAGCGCGGCGCGCGGGCTGCCCGGGAGGTTGACGATGAGGGTCTGCCCGCGCACGCCAACGACCGCCCGGGAGAGGATCGCCATCGGCGTCTTCGTGCGGCCGTCGGCCCGCATCGCCTCCGCGAAGCCGGGCACCTCGTAGTCGATCACCGAGAGGGTCGCCTGCGGCGTCACGTCGCGGGATGTCAGGCCGGTCCCGCCGGTCGTCACCACCAGCGGGTGTCGCGCCGCTGCGGCTACCAGCATCGACTCGATCCGCCGGCGCTCGTCCGGGATGATCTCGCGCTCGACGACGAACCCGAGGGTGGCCAGGCGCGCGGCGATCCCTTCGCCGGACGTATCCTCCCGCTCGCCGGTCGAGCCGCGGTCGCTGATGGTCAGGACGAAGGCCGTCCGAGACCCCGCTGGCATCGGTCAGGGTCCTGTTCGGCGCCCCGGCCGACGGATCCCGCCGGCCCGCGCCGGGCCGCGCATCCCCTTCGGCCGGACCACGGGCGGCTGGGTGGGAACGAACCCGCTCATCGGCGCACCCTGGGGCGGGGCGGCCGGCGCGGACGTGGCCTCCGATCCCTCGCGACGCCACTCGCCGGACTTGCCGCCGACCTTGCTCACGAGCCGAACGTGACGGATTTCCACGCCCTTCTCGACGCCCTTGACCATGTCGTAGACGGTCAGGGCCGCGACGCTCGCTGCCACGAGCGCCTCCATCTCCACTCCGGTCGGCCCCACCGTGGCTGCCTCGGCACGGACGCGCAGGGCGGAGGCGGCCCGATCCGGCGTGATCGAGACGACCAGGTCGGTCAGCGCCAGCGGGTGGCAGAGCGGGATGAGGTCGGCCGTTCGCTTGCCGCCCATGACGCCGGCGAGCTCCGCGACCGTCAGCACGTCGCCCTTGGGGCCGCGGCCGTCGATGACGAGGCTCAAGGTCTCCTGGCTGCAGACGACCTCTGCCTCGGCGACCGCGCGGCGCGCCGTGGGCAGCTTCGCGGAGACGTCCACCATCCGCGGCCGCCCGCCGCGATCCACGTGGGTCAGCCGGCGGCGACCCGCCCTGGGCTGCGATCGCTCGTCCATGCCACCTCCGTGCCCGGAGCTGCCCGGCCCGATGCCGGGACCTGCCCGGTTGTGCGCCCGCCGTCAGGGGCGATCGAGCCACCAGAGCTCGACCCCTGCACCAGCCGGCAGGCTGGCCACCGATTCTGGCACGACCGCGAGGCCGTCGGCGGCTGCGAGCGCCGAGAGCTGGTGGCTCTCCTGGCCGCCGGCCAGGGCGACCCGGACGCGACCAGCCGCATCGCGGACGGGCGCCCCCGTGGCGCGGTCGCGGAGCGCCGCCACCCGCAGGAAGGTCCGCCGGCCGATCGACTTCGTGACCGCCTCCTCGAGGACCGCCGCGTCGACTGGGCGCAACAGCGCGGCCTGCGTGCGGCCGGCGAGGCGGCGCAGTGCCGGCCGCACGAACACCTCGAAGGTCACGAAGACGGACACCGGGTTGCCCGGCAGCCCGAAGAGGAGCACGGGCGGACCGGGCCGATGCTCGCCGCGCGGGGCGGTGCCGAACGCGAACGGCTTGCCCGGCTGGATCGCGGCGCGCCAGAGGTCCACGGTCCCGACCTGCGCGAATGCGCCGCGCACGACGTCGTACGGGCCGACGGAGACGCCACCGCTGACAATGACGAGATCGGCATCGACGATCGCCGACCGCAGGAGCTCCAACGTGGGTTCCAGCCGATCCGGCGCGATGCCCAGGTGGCGCGCCTCGGCGCCGGCCGCCGCGCAGAGCGCCACGAGCGCCGGCCCGTTCGAGTCCGGGATGCCGGCGGCGCCCAGGTCGCTGCCGGAACGGCGGAGCTCGTCGCCCGTGGACAGGACCGCGACCCGCGGACGTGCGTGGACCGCCACGCGCGCGACGCCGCCCGCGGCGATGATGGCCAGCTCGGCCGGACCGATCGCGCGTCCCGCCGCCAGGACGGCGCGCCCGAGCTGGAGATCGCTCGCGCGGCGCCGGACGCTCCTGCCGGGCAGCGTCGCCTCGTGGACGCGGATTCGCGCGGGGAGCGGCCCCGTGGCTTCACGGCCGCGCGGTCCGGCGGACCCATCCGCCGCGAGCGGCGTCGTCTGCTCCACGGCGACCACCGCGTCCGCGCCGGGCGGCATCGGGGCGCCAGTCGCGATTCGGAGGGCGCGGCCAGGGAGCACGGCCGTCTCCGACGCGCTCCCGGCGGCCACCTCGCCGGCGACGCGCAGCAGCACGGGAGCGGCCTCCGTTGCGCCGGCGACGTCCGCGGCGCGGATCGCGTACCCGTCCATCGCGGAGTTGTCCCAGGGCGGCAGGTCGGTCGCGGCGACCACGTCCGCCGCCAGCACGCGCCCGAGGGAATCAGAGAGGGCGACCATCTCCGCGGGCAGCGCGGCCGGGATCGCGGCCAGCACCTGGGCGCGGGCATCCTCGAGTAGGAGTAGCTCGTTCACCGGGCTGGCCGTCCCTGCAGCGATCGGGCGTGGACGAACCGACCGATCCCGTGACGGGTCAGGATCCCGACGAGCTGTCCATCGTCGATCACGGGCAGGCCATCGACGCCTGCCGCCTGGAGACGCGCGGCGGCGGACCGCAACCCGTCGCCGGGCGCGGCAGCGGGAAGCAAATCGGCGGGCGTCATGGCGAACGACGCCTGCGTCCGTTGCCAGGCGGAGCGTCCTGTGCGCCGAAGCTCGCGCTGTCCGACCAGCCCCACGAGACGGTCTCCGGCCATGACCCGGACGAGGGACGCGCTGTCCCTGCCGGAGAGCACGGCCGCGAACGTGTCGAGCGTCACCTGGGGCGGCACCGCGGGGAGGTCTTGCTCCATGGCGTCACCGACCGTGGCGTCCGCGATGAGGCCCTCCAGGACCTCCTGGCGAGCCTGGGCACCGCTGGACCCCCGGACGAACCAGCCCAACATACCCACGAAGAACCCGTCGACGAGATCGCCGCTGAAGGCAAGGAGCACGCCCCCGCCCATCAGTCCGATGCCCAGGAGGCGCCCCGCCAGGCCGGCCACGCGCGTGCCTCGGCTCTCCTCCCCGGTCAGTTGCCATGCCAGCGCGCGGAGGAGGCGGCTGCCGTCGAGCGGGAAGACCGGCGCGAGGTTCACCAGCCCGACGAAGCAGCTGAGGAACCCGACGACCGCGAGCGCCTCCCCGAGCGCCTGGGCGGCGACACCGGATGTCGGCGGAGCGCCGATCGCTGCAGCTGCGCCCAGGGCGGCCGAGCCGATCGCGATGCTCGCCAGCGGCCCCGCGATGGCGATTGCGGCCTCCCACGCGGCCGAGCGGGCGCCCCGCTCCGCGGGCGCGACGCCGCCGAAGAGCAGGAGCGTCACCGATGGCGGGGCCGCGCCCGCGCGGCGCCCCACCGCGAGGTGCGCGAGCTCGTGGAGCAGCACCGAGGCGAAGAAGCCGACCCCGGCCGCGATGGCCACGACCCACGCGACGCCGGCAGGCCAGCTCGGATACCGTCCCGGCAGGTCCACGGCGCCGAGCGACGCGACGAGGAAGGCGGCGATCAGCGTCCACGAGAGGTGCACGCGGATCTCCGTGCCCAGGAGTCGCGCCACGGGGATCCCGCGCAGCAGCACTTCAGGCCTGCCTCTGTCCCGTCCGGCGGCGGGCGAATGCCCAGGTGGCGACGGTGAGGAGCAGGCCGACGACGGCGATGGCCACGCTCGTCTCCGTCCAGAAGTCGTACGGGAAGAGCTGGACCAGCCGGTCGGTGGCCGGATCGAAGCTCCACGTCCCGGACGCGAAGAAGAGGTCATGGAAGAGCGTGAACGCCTGGTCGAAGACGAGCGCGAACGCAATGCCGACGACGACCGCGCCGACGGCGAGGATCGCTGCGCCCCGGGCGACTGCGCGCCAGAACCAGCCCGCGCCGCGGGACCGGATCCCGCCGGCCACCAGGACCGCTGCGGCGGCAAGGACGAGCCCGAAGAACGCGACGACGATCCCATGCACGTTGGCCATGTGGGCGCGCTCGCGATCGTTGAAGACCGGCGCGCCGTCGACGGACTGGGTGAAGGTCCCCGGACCCAGGTAGACCTCGCGGAGGACCGCGTCCGTGACCGCATGCACCGTCTGGGGTGGGTAGCCTGTCCAGAGATCCGCGTGGGTGCGGTGCTGCTCGAACGCGACCCAGATCGGGTTGAAGAACAGTCCGACCGCGATGCCGACGAGGGTGAGGATCGTGGCCAACCCGACCGCGACCGAAGCTGGCGACCACCGGCCGCGCGACCGGCCCGGCACGGCCACGGCGACCGTCATTCGTCGCGGAGCGTTCGGGCCTGCTCCCACCACGTCTCGATCACGAGGTCGGTCGGCGGCGTGACCTGGAGGCGGCCGGCCGCCCGGGCAACGGCCGCGCGGAACGTGTCGAGGTCGACCTTCAACACCGCGCCCAGCCCATCGAAGCCCGCGAAGGCGAACAGATCGTGCTCCGCCGACCCGAACCCCGCCATGTTCAGGAGCAGGGCTTCGTCGCGCCAGCGCAGGACGTCGTTTGTGGACGCGTCCACCTGGTCGGCCAGCGTCTGGCGTCGTGTCGGGGTCTCCGATACCTCCAGCATCAGGCCGGTCGTGAAGACACCCTGGCGAGCGAGGCGCTCGAGGTGGATCGGCTCGATCCGGGTCAGCTCGGTGATCGGCGGCACGGGCGCGGGTCCTCCGGCAGGGTGGCGCGTGGAGACGCCATTGTACGGCTCGCCTCCTGCTGCGCTCATCATGCCGTTCCGTCCGTGTCGGGCACCGTCGCGTCAGCGGTTCGCGTCCCCGGCGTTGAGGCGCCACCCTCGACTGGCCGCGGGCGCGGACGTAGGATCAGGGCCACGCCATCGACAGGGGCGACACTCTGCCCACCCGCAGACCAGCCCCTCAGATGTCGCCGCCATGCAGCCGCGGACCAACCGTCCCGGATCACACCCGACCCGGAGAGAGCACCGTGAAGCCTGTCATCGTCGGGGGCCACCTCTGTCTCGACCTTGTTCCGGCGCTCAGCGGGCCGCCCGTCATACAGCCTGGACGGCTCGTTCAGGTTGGTCCTCTGGCGCTTTCGGCAGGCGGTTGTGTCGGAAACACGGGCCTCACGCTCGCGTCGCTCGGAGTTCCGGTCAAGCTCGTCGGAAACGTCGGCGCAGATCAGCTTGGGCGAGTCCTCAGGTCAATGATCAGGCGGTCGGTCGGCGATGCCAGTGGGATTCGCCAATGCCCGGGCTTCGGAACGTCGTACTCGGTCGTCTGGGAGACGGTGGGCCACGATCGGGCGTTCTGGCACCACATTGGTGCGAACGCCGAGTTCGACGGCTCCGCGGTCACGTTCGAGCGCGGGGCAACGTTCCACCTCGGGTACCCCACCCATCTACCGGCGCTGTACAACGACGATGGCGCTGCTCTCAGCCGACTCCTGCGCCGAGCGAGAGACTCGGACGTGACGATTTCGATCGATCTCGCTGCCGTCGATCCGGCATCGGAGGCGACCGCCGTCGACTGGCATCGGGTGCTTTCGAGCGTGCTTCGGGATGTTGACGTCATTACCCCGAGCGTCGACGATCTCGTGGCCCTCTTTCCGGATCGATCCGGTCTCGACCCGATCGGCTGGGCCGACCTGCTGCTGACATGGGGCGCCGCGGTGGTCATGGTCACCGCAGGGGCGGCCGGGCTGTACCTCCGGACCGGCACAGAGGCCCGGCTCCGGACGGCTGGCTGGTCCCTTCGCAGCCAGGCGGCTGGCTGGGCGGAGCGAGAACTCTGGGTGCCGTCGGCCGTCAACGAGGTCAGGTCCACGACGGGCGCCGGAGACGCCGCGGCCGCGGGCTTGCTGGCAGGACTCGCAAACGGAAACGGTCCTGTCGAGGCCGCGAAGCTGGCGGCGCTCACGGCCGCTGCGCGAATCGCGGGCGGCCCCGTCGCGGACTCGTACCACGTCGCCGGACCGGTGTCCTCGATCCAGCGGTCCTCGCATCGCTGGCAACTCGGCCGCGACGCCATCTACCACGGACCAGGGGACAGGAGGCTCGACGACTGACATGTTGACCAGGACACAGGTGCAGGAGGCGCGTGAGCGCGCGGCGGCGACACTCGAAGCGGCGGGGCTGACGCTGACGTCAGGGGAAAAGGAAGGCATCGAAGTCGTCGACTTCGGGCTCAACGTCCTGGAGGAGGTCGGCGCCCAGATCGTCGTCTACGTCAACACCGAGCGCGTGTGCGCGAAAGACATCGTGCTGTTCCCCAACCAGACGTGCGCGGAGCATCGCCATCCGCCGTTCGACGGCACGCCGGGCAAGGAGGAAACGTTCCGGGTTCGGGCGGGCGTGGTCTATCTGCACGTGGAAGGGGATCCCACGCCGAACCCACAGGCGCGTCCGGCACGCGCAGACCGTGGCGTGTACACGGCCGCGCGCGAGATCGTGCTCAGCCCCGCCGAGCAGTTCACGGTGCCGCCGGACACGCTCCACTGGTTCCAGGCCGGCCCCGACGGAGCGATTGTCTCGGAGTTCTCCACCCGGAGTCGGGACGACCTCGACGTCTTCACGGACCCCGAGATCTCGCGAGCGACGGTCGTGGCTCCGGAGCCGCCTCAGCCGACCAGCGCGCCGTAGTACTCGGCCCTCGTGGCGCGAGCACCTGCGAGCCTGCCGGGGCGATTCAGGATTCGGTGGACCGCGACCCGGCGAGGGAGCCGAACGCGACCCGCATCGCTCACAGACGCTGGGGACGACGAGACCGGGGCCGGCAGGGCCCCGGTCTCGTATTGCTCAGTCGATCGTCAGGAGCCGCAGGCGCTCTTGTACATGAACTTCTGAATCGCGGCGTCGTTCATGTTGTCCTTGGTAATGGCGGCGAGCTCGGTGCGGATGCTCTTGGTCGTCGCCTCACCCTTGAGCGCAAGGATCGTCTGCTGCACGCCGTCAACGCCGATCGTGTAGGGATCCTGGGCGATGAGGCCCTGGACGATCCCGTTCTTGAGGTCTTCGACCTGCTTGGGGCCTGCGTCGAAGCCGATGACCTTGACGGTCGTGATGCCGGACTGCTTCAGGCCCGTGGCCGCGCCCTCGGCGTTCTGGACGTTGGTGGCGAAGATGCCGGCGAGGTCGCTGTGAGCGGCCAGCGTCGACGTCGTGATGCTCGTTGCAACCGTCGGGTCGTCATGGCTGTACTGGACGTCGAGGACCTTGATGTTCGGATGATTCTTCATCTCATCGACGAAGCCCTTGGCGCGGGCGTCCGTCGTCGAGATGCCGGGGTCGACGTTGATCATGAGCACGGTGCCCTTGTCGCCGATGAGCGTCGCGAGCGTCTTCGCGCCCAGCGTGCCGCCCTGCTCGTTGTCTGAGGTGATGAAGGACTGGGCGAACGAAAGGTCTTCGAGGCCGGTGTCAACGAACGTGACCTTGATGCCGGCGTCGTTCATCGCCTTGAGCGGCGCGAGCAGGGCCTTCGAGTCGTTCGGCGCAACCATGACGCCGTCCGGCTTCGCGGCGGTGACGGAGTTCACCACGGGCGTCTGGACGGTCGCGTCCCACTTGTCGCCGCCGGTCACCGTCAGAGCGGCGCCTTGCTTGGTCGCCTCTGCCTGGGCCCCGCACGCCATCGTCACGTAGAACGGGTCACCCTTCACGCCCTGGATCAGGGTCAGGTTGTACGCCTTTCCTGCGGCGCCCGCCGATGCGCCCGCCGATGGGGCCGACGTGGCGCTGCCGGAGCATGCGCCGAAGATGATCGCTGCCGCTGCCGCAGTTGCGAAGAGCTTCTTACCTTGCAACATCTGGATCTCCTGTGGAAGATTTGGCCGTTGGTTCGGGCCCGCCTTGCGGTGCCGGTCGTCGGAGCCTTCCGGCACGGACGGGGCCGCGGGAGGCGCGACCTCCCTGTCACATCTCCGTCGCTCGACCTCCTTGCACTCGTGAGACTTCCGCGGGGGACGCGCCGCGCGCGTGGGTGGCGGGGCTAACTCCGCTCGCGTGAACGGCGACGAAGCTGGTCGACGAAGACGGCCGCGATGAGGACCGCGCCGACGGCCACGTTCTGCCAGAACGACTGCAGACCGATGATGATGAAGCCGCTTGCGAGGATGGCTGGGATGAACACGCCGATCGTGGTGCCGACGACCGTCCCGATACCGCCGGTCAGGCTCGTCCCGCCGATGACGACCGCCGCTATGGCGTTGAGGTTGTCGTTGGCGTGTCCCGAGATCGTTGTCGTCGTGAAGTAGGCGAGGGCCAGGAAGCCGCCGAACCCGGCCAGCAGGCCACTCAACGCGTAGACCTTGATGAGGTGGCGGTCGACGTTGATGCCGGCCCGGCGGGCCGCTTCCTCGTTCGAGCCGACGCCGAAGGTGTAACGCCCGAACCTCGTCATCCTCAGCACGATGGCTCCGGCGGCCGCGACCAGTGCGGCGATGACCACGAGCCACGGGACCGCGAAGAACTTGCCGGCGCCGACGACCGAGGCGAGCAGGGACGGGATGTACCGGATGTCCTGCCCGTTGCTCAGAATCTGCGCCATCCCCCAGGCCATCCCGAGGGTTCCGAGCGTCACGATGAGCGGGGGCACCTTCGCCTTCGCCACCAGGACGCCGTTGAACGTCCCCCAGGCAAGACCGGAGACGAGAGCGACGAGCAGGCCGAGCAGGATGAGGTCCCAGCCCCTGTCCGTCGGATTGCCGAACGCGTTCATCGTCTGGGCAGCCGTAACACCCGAGAAGAGGAGGACGTAACCGACCGACAGGTCGATGCCGCCGGTGATGATCACGAATGTCTCGCCGACGGCGATGATCAAGAGCACGGCAGCGTTGGTGGCAATGGCCCGGATGTTGAATTCGGTCGGGAAGTTGTTCGGCTTCAGGATGCTGAAGAAGGCCACGAGGAGAATCAGGACGAGGAAGATCCAGGCCGTGTTCGTTCTCAGGAGCCGTCGCCACAGGACCCCTTCGGATGGCTCGGCTGGTGCCTGCGGCCCGTTGGTGTCGTCCGCAGGGTTGGGCAGAACCTTGTCTTCAGTCACGCCGCTCATGCCGCCGACCCCTGGCCGTCCAGGCCTCCGGTCATCGCCGCCACGAGCTGCTCCATCGTGGCTCCCCTGGCGTTGAAGCGCGCCACCCGGCGGCCCAGTCGCAGCACTTCGATACGGTCGGCCACCTGCAGGACCTGCGGCATGTTGTGGCTGATCAGGACGACTGGGATGCCGCGGTCCCGGATCCGCCGAATGACGTCGAGCACGCGCGCGGTCTGCACGACCCCGAGGGCCGCAGTCGGCTCGTCCAGGAAGATGACCTTGTTGGCCCACGCGACGGACCGGGCAACCGCAACGCTCTGTCGCTGGCCCCCCGAGAGATTGGCCACAGGGCTCTGGGCGTTCTGGAGATCCACGCCCAGCTCAGCGAAGGCCTTTCGAGCCCCCGCGTGCATGGCGCTGTCGTCGAGGAAGCCGAGCCTGCCCAGCGGACCCCGTCGGACGATCTCGCGGCCGAAATAGAGGTTCGCCGCGCCGTCGAGGTCGGGCGCCAGGGCGAGATCCTGGTACACGGTTTCGATGCCGAGTCGTTGGGCCTCCAACGGCGAGCTGACCTGAACGCCGTGCCCCTCGAGGGTGATCTCGCCCTCGTCGGCCTGCTCGGAGCCCGACAGGATCTTTACGAGCGTGCTCTTGCCTGCGCCGTTGTCACCGATGAGGGCCACGATCTCGCCGGGGAACACGTCAAAGTCGGCACCGCGCAGGGCCTCGACGTGACCATAGTGCTTCACGATGCCGCGAGCTTGCAGTAGAGGTTCGGCCATCCCGTCTCTCCGATCTGGGCCAGTTTCGCCCCGGAGGCTACGCCGCTTTGACCATCGTTGTCAACGGCCGGGATTCCCGAGAATCTGGCCAGGTGATGAGGAAAGTCGTTGACGCCCGGGACGATTTGTGGACATGATGTGACGTTCGTTGTCATTCGACGGAGCGAAGCCAGCGTGGGGAATCTCAGAGGCGTGGACATCGCCTTGGCGAGCCATCGGTCGGACAGTCCTTCAACTGTCAGGGTGGTGCGCAGGCCGACGATGCGCGACGTGGCGGAAGTCGCCGGGGTAAGCCTGAAGACGGTTTCGCGGGTCGTGAACATGGAGCCGGGCGTCGACGACCGCACCGCGGCGAGGGTTGAGGGTGCGATCGCGCGGTTGGCCTACCGAAGGAACAACAGCGCGAGAAACCTCCGGAAGGGCATATCGCTCGCCATGATCGGGCTGGTCATCGAAGACCTGCGAAACCCGTTCTATGCCACCGTCGCCCGGGCCGTCGAAGAGGTGGCCCGCCGACACGGGCACGCCGTGGTCATGGCGAGCTCGGGCGAGGATCCTGACCGTGAGCGGGAGCTCACAATGGACCTCCTGCAGCGGGGCGTCCAGGGCCTGCTGATCGTCCCGGCCGGGAGCGATCACCGCTACCTGTACGCTGACCGCGCGATGCGGACGAAGGCCGTCTTCCTCGATCGACCACCCGGGCTGATCGAGGCCGATGCGGTTGTGCTCGACAACGTCGAGGGTGCGCGAAAAGGCGTCGAGCACCTGATCGCCCACGGCCACCGGCGCATTGCCTTCGTCGGCGATCCACCCACGGTGCAGACATCGGTCGAACGGGTGAAGGGCTACCGGCAGGCCCTCGAAGCTGCCGGCCTGCCCGTCGACGAGGCGCTCGTCCGGCTCGGGACGCCGCGCGTCGATCTGGCAGAAGCATCCACCCGCCAGCTGCTTGCGCTGCAAGACCCACCCACGGCCATCTTCGCGCAGAACAACCGGAATTCGGTCGGAGCGCTGCGGGCCATCCGGGCCCTCGATGCGCGCGTCGCATTCGTCGGATTCGACGATTTCGAGCTTGCAGACATGCTGCCCGTTCCGGCTACCGTCGTCGCGCACGATCCTGCGGAGATGGCCAGAGCCGCCGCCGAACTCCTCTTCGCGCGCCTGGCGGGGGATCAGCGCCCGCCCCAGCGGATCGTCATTCCCACGAAGCTCATCGCCCGGGGCTCGGGCGAGATCGTCCCTTCGAGCCCGCAAGGCGTCGATTCCCCCACCCGGGAAGCGGGCGCATCTTCGAGACGGGGCGATCTGCGTGGGTGACATCCCGGAAGCTGTCGCAACCACGCGCCCGCATTCGCGCCGCATCGAGCCCGGGCAGGGGGCACGCACGGCGCCCGACGTTGAGAACGTCCCGCCCCAGGCCGTGGAGGCGCCCGTTTCGGTCGGCCCTCACGAGGTCGCGGCCCCCTGATGCCACGGCTGTTCGGTCGCCAGCTCACCCAGGCCGAGATCGCGGCGCGGACCGGCCGAATCTCGCAGCTCGGCGGCATCCGACCGCTGCGGTACGACGATGGCCGCGCTCGCGACGTGCGGGCATTCGACGTTCGGACCGGGACCGGCCTCCAGTTCACGTGCGTGGCCGACCGAGCCCTCGATATCGTTTCGGCGGAATACCGTGGCATCCCGCTCGCCTGGCACGCTCCCGCGGGCCTGGCTGCACCGGCCTACTACGACGGCGGCCGGAGCGGATTCGCCCGTTCTTTCTTCGGGGGCCTCCTCACGACCTGCGGGCTCACAGCCTTCGGACCGCCGGGTGAGGACCAATGGGGCGAGTGGGGCCAGCACGGCAGGATCAACCAACTGCCGGCCGAGGAGGTTTCGTCACGGACGCGGTGGGAGGACGACTCCTGCATCTTCGAGATCTCGGGAACCGTCCGCGAGACGCGCCTCTTCGGGGAGGACCTGCGGCTCGACCGGACGTGGCGAGCGCAACTCGGATCGAATCGCATCGAACTCGTCGACCGCGTGATCAATGACGGGAGCGCCAGCTCGCCGCACATGATCCTCTACCACTGCAATATCGGATTCCCGCTGCTCGCCGAGGACTCGCGGGTGTACGTGTCCCACCGCACCGTGGTGCCTCGAGACGCGGAGGCGCGCACGGGGCTCGATCACTGGGACCGTGGCGCCCCGCCCGATCCGGAGTTCGCCGAGCAAGTGTTCACCCATGAACCAGTTGCCCTTGATGATGGATGGGCCGTGGCCGCGATGGTCGCGCGGCATCTCAACGACGAGCGCGGTCTCGCGCTGGTGATCCGGTTCCGGCCTGAGGAGCTGCCCGCCCTGTTTACGTGGCGGATGCTCGGAGTCAAGACGTACGTGATGGGCCTGGAGCCGGCGAACTGCCCGACGATCCTCGGCCGCGTCGCTGCTGCGCAGCAGGGCGTCATGCCCTTCATCGAGCCGGGGGAGGTTCGTACCTATCGGCTGTCGTTCGAGGTACTCGAAGGCCGCGACGAGATCGACGCGCTCGTGAATGCGATCGGCCGTGCGCCCGTAGCGCCCTGAGCTTGGTTTCCTGCTCTGACCGTCCCGCGCTGAACCCCCGACGGGTCACGCCGCGAGCCGCACCGCCTCGGCCTGGAGGAGCGCCCAGGCGCGCGCAACGTGGCGCTCCTCCGTGCGGAGGTTCCCGATCGCGACGCGGATCGCGAAGCGGCCGTGGAGCCGCGTATGCGAGAGGAAGATCTCGCCCGTCGCGTTGACCGCGGCCATCAGCCGCTCGTTCGCGGCGTCCAGGCGTGCCCGCACCTCGGGCTCGTCCTCGTGGCCCGCCAGCGCGGCCGGCCGCCAGCGGAGGCAGACCGTGGAGAATGGGACCGGCGCCAGCCGCTCGAAGTCGGGGTGGGCGTCCACGTCCACGGCGAGCTGCTCCGCCAACCGGCAGTGGCGGTCGATGCGCCGACGCAACCCGTCCACCCCGAAATAGCGGACCAGGAACCACAGCTTGAGCGCACGCATCCGGCGTCCCAGCTGGGGCTGGTACTCGTTGAAGTCGTGGACCGGCTGCTCGCGGTCCAGGGTCCGCAGGTACTCCGGCACCAGGCTGAACGCGGCCCGGAGCGATGGCATTCGCCGGCTCAGGAGGAGCGATGCGTCCAGCGGTGTGAAGAACCACTTGTGGGGATTTACGACGATCGAGTCGGCCCGCTCCCAGCCCGAGAAGAGGCCGCGCCGCTCCGGCACGAGCGCAGCCGCGCCGCCATACGCCCCGTCCACGTGAAGCCAGAGCCCCTCGCGGGCCGCGATATCCGCGATCGACGGGACGGGGTCCACGGCGGTTGACGAGGTGGTACCGATCGTCGCCACGACGGCGATTGGCAGCCGTCCCGCGTCCCGGTCCGCGGCAAGCGCCGCCTCGAGCGCATCGATCCGCATCGCATAGGCGCCGTCGGTCGCGATCCGTCGGCAGGCGATCCGGCCCAGGCCCAGCGTCATGCACGCCTTCTCGATGCTGCTGTGGGCCTCCTCCGAGGCGTAGACGACGGGTGAGCCGAGCTCCGGCCGTCCGGCAAGCCCAAGGGCGGCCGCGTCGAGGCCGGCCGCCTCGCGCGCAGCCGCGATCGCGATCAGCGACGACGTGGACGCCGTGTCAGTCAGGAGCCCGTCGAACGCATCGGGCAGACCCAGCGCACGACGGAGCCAGCCGACGACCACCTCTTCCAGCTCCGTACCGATCGGCGATGTCCGCCAGAGCATCGGGTTCTGGCCCAGCACCGCCGTGACGAACTCGCCGAGGATCCCCGGCCCTGACGCCGTCGTCGCGAAGTACGCCAGGAAGCCGGGGTGCTGCCAGTGCGTGGCGTTCGGCTCCACGAGACCCGGCACGTCGGCGAGGATCGCCCCGATCGGCTCCGGGCCCATGGGCGGGTTCGCTGGCAGCTGGTCGCGGAGCGCGCCCGGCTCGATCGGCGGCAGGATCGCGAAGTCCTCGACGTGCTCGAGGTAATCCGCGAGCAGGTCAACCGTCGCATGGGCGGCCGCTCGGAACTGCTCCGGGCTCATGTCGCCCAGGCCCCCGAGCTGCGAGGGGTCCAGGCGGTCGAGCCCCGCCGGGAGCCCGGCGCTGCCCGTTGGCGGGGTCACGCGAGGAGGCGCTCCCGAAGCCGGTCGAGCTCGGTTCGCAGGGCGGCCGGCAGGCGGCCGTCGAAGCGCGCGTAGTGCTGCTCGAACTGGGGCAGCTCGGCAACGATGGCGGGGCCGTCAACACGCAGCAGCTCCGCGAGGTCTTCGGCCGCCATCTCGAGCCCGGCGGTATTGAGGTCGTCGGGCTCCGGCAGGAACCCGATCGGGGTCTCGGTCGCCCTCGCTTCGCGGTCGCCGCGCCGGAAGATCCACTCCAGGACGCGGCTGTTCTCGCCGAAGCCCGGCCACAGGAACCGTCCGTCGGCGTCGCGCCGGAACCAGTTGACGTAGTAGATCCGGGGCAGGAGCTCCGGGCGCGTGGCGGCGCCGACATTCAGCCAGTGGTTGAAGTAGTCGGCCATGTTGTAGCCGCAGAACGGCAGCATGGCGAACGGGTCGAAGCGCAGCTTCCCCACCTCGCCGAATGCCGCCGCGGTCGTCTCGGAGCTCATGATCGAGCCCATGAAGACGCCGTGCGTCCAGTCGAACGCTTCGCGGACAAGCGGCACGACCGTGGCCCGGCGCCCGCCGAACATGATCGCGTCGATCGGCACCCCTGCCGGATCCTGCCACTCCGGGGCGATCGCCGGATCCTGGCTGGCAGGCGCCGTGAAGCGCGAGTTCGCGTGGGCCGCCACGCGGCCGGC
>Ga0209540_10001072_pt1 | contig 21879 bp, 16 predicted proteins | sample BarGraIncu01121A_FD_184501 | JGI IMG/M metagenome (GOLD analysis project Ga0209540, IMG submission 184501) | Arctic peat soil microbial communities from Barrow, Alaska - Barrow Graham LP Incubations 011-21A (SPAdes) (version 2) | ecosystem: Environmental > Terrestrial > Soil > Wetlands > Peat... | reverse complement strand
TCTCGGATGAAATAATTTTCCTTCGGCAGCTTCCATGGCGAAAACCGGTAAGAAACTGACTATTGTCGTGGCAATAGAAGTTACCACCGCAGCCCTGACCTCTGTAGTTGCCATATAAATGACGTTCATCAGTTCTTTACCACGGATTCCTTTATTCTCGGGCATTTCCAGATGCCGCAGTATATTCTCCACATCCACAATACCAATATCCACCATCACCCCAATGGCAATGGCAATACCCGACAAGGCTACGATATTAGCTTCAACGCCAAAGAAATGCATCAGAATAAAAGTCATCAGCACGCCCAACGGTAATAAACCGGCCACAATAATCGATGCCCGAAGATTCAATACCAACACAATAATGACAATAATACTTATCAAAATTTCGTGCGAAAGAGCCGATTCGAGCGTTCCGATGGTTTCTTTAATCAAACCTGTTCTATCGTAAAAAGGCACAACGGTCACTTTCGACACAGTTCCATCCGGCAAAGCCTTTTGAGGCATTCCGGCTTCTATTTCTTTAATCTTGGCTTTTACATTACCAATCACCTCCATCGGATTTGAACCATAGCGTGCTACAACTACTGCTCCCACAGCTTCACTTCCAGCCTTATCCAATCCACCCCGGCGGGTTGCCGGACCAAAAGACGTTTGAGCAACATCTTTAATCCGAACCGGTACGCTGTTTCGCACAGCTACCACCGAATTTTCGAGGTCTTCCAGACTTTTCACATATCCTAAACCCCGAATAATATATTCAACATTATTCAGTTCAACTGTTTCGGCGCCAATGTCCAGATTACTTTTCCGAACGGCATTCATCACATCCATTACCGACACATTGAAGGCTTTCAACGCATCAGGATTTACATCCACCTGATATTCTTTAGTAAAACCACCCACCGAAGCCACTTCCGAAACCCCTTCGGCAGCCGAAAGACCATATTTGACATAGAAATCCTGTATGGAACGTAATTCCTGTGGATTCCAGCCACCGTTTGGTTTCCCTGTTTTCGGATCACGACCTTCGAGAGTGTACCAAAATATTTGTCCTAAAGCCGTTGCATCGGGCCCCAAAGTAGGTTGAACACCATCGGGCAAAGTTCCTGAAGGCAATGAGTTCAGTTTTTCCAGAATTCGCGAACGGCTCCAATAAAACTCCACATTATCTTTAAAAATAATATAGATAAACGACATGCCGAACATGGACGTACTACGAATAGTTTTCACGCCGGGAATGCCAAGCAAAGCCGAAGTCAGCGGATAACTGACCTGATCCTGAATATCTTTTGGTGACCGTCCCATCCATTCGGTGGAAACTATTTGCTGATTATCACCAATATCGGGAATAGCATCCACCGGAATAGGGTCACGAGGAATCAATCCTGTTTTCCAGTTAAAAGGCGAGTACATGATTCCCATCACTACAAAAGCGATAAGAAAAATAAAGGTAATCAGCCTATGCTCAAGGAAGTATTTTACAAGTCTGTTAAACATGGTTTCAAATTTAAAAATGAGTAAATTTGAAAATGAAGAGTTTCACATCATCCAACTAATAATTATACACATGAAGTTGTTTTCTTCATTTTCAAATTATCAAATTAGCTCATTTTCATATTATTTTTTTATACTATCAGTAGACATTTTTATTTTGACAGAATCAGCTTTGACTACTTTCTTTAGTTCCAGTTTCATTCCACAAATAGGACAATCGCCCGGCGCATCCTTATGAACTTCGGGATGCATGCGACAAGTATAATAATCTTTAGTTGCTACTTGTTGTGTCTTAATCACTGCATCAGTTTTTGTTGTTTTGTTTCCACAAGAAACACCCAGCAATAAAGAAGCTGCGAAAATTGAGATAATCATTCGTTTTTTCATGATTTTTTTATTTAATTATAAATACCATTGTGATAAGGTTGATGTGCTGTATGCAGTTTCATCATATTTCTATAATAACCTCCTGCAGTTGCTGTATCGTTCATCATTTGTTTGTAGTCTAATGAACCATTGTCCATCATGCCACCTTGCATCATTCCATTTCCGGGAGTGTAATTTGTCATCATAATTCCATTTTTATACATTTCATCACCAAACATATGATAATGAACCGTAAACATGGAATCGTTTTTATGATACAATTTATCGTACTTAATACAATAGGAATTATTCTTATGAACTTTTACCGTATCGTAAACCATTTTCAATGTATCGCTATACGCTTGAGTTAGTACTAAAGCACTACCTGCCTTAGTTTTTTCAGAATTAATTTGTGCAGAATTTGTAATATTTCCATTCGTGCAACTTGATAATACCATTAGCAGTGTAAAAACACCAGCAAATAATCCATTCATTTTTTTCATTTTCTTTGATTTTAAAAAAACATACTTGAAAATTCGAAATTTATTGATTCAGGACAAAGCTTCTTTGTCCTGAATCAATATTAACTTTATCTGTATTTACAGCAAGAAGGCAAAGCGTTGTAAGCTTTATCAGTTGCTTTATACTTAGGTGTGTCATGACCAACAGCAGCAATTTGCTTTTGAATATTATCGCTTTTCACTTTCATAGGGTTATAAACCAAAGTCAGTAACTTTGTTTTATCGCTCCAAACAGCTTTGGTAACACCATCCACTTTAGCAGCTTTTTCGATACGCGTTTTACACAATTCACAGTTACCTGAAACCTTGATGGTTTCAGTTTTTGTCATAACCATTTTTGAATTGTTGGTCATTTGTGCATACGAAGTTGCACTTACAGCTATAGCTATTATAGCTACAAGAAATAATTTTAATGTTTTCATTTTTTTTGAATTTAAATTGTTTGTAAATAGTACACTGAATTCACAGAATGTACCGAATTAATTAATAATATGATTAAATAGCAGCCTGTCTGCATTAGAAAAATTCAGATATACCCGTAGGTGCTAAACTAGGAAATTAAAAAAAAGAACTCATGTTAGCCATAATCTTTTATCTGATTCACAAGTAGGGTTATGCAACTCTCTTAATTCTTGTTCGATAAGCATTCTACCCTGTTGTTTTAGAAATGGAGTATAGTGAACAAAAATTGTCAATTGTCCCTTGCAATTTTTTAGCCAACAATCTTTTTTGTCATGATTTTCAATTCTTGTTCTCAATTTGAAACTTTCACCTACGTCTAATAAAAAAAATTCACTTTCCACATTACAAATGATAGCATATACACCTGACTTGTCTTTGAGTTTATCAATTGAAGTATAAGGTCCAACAAATGAATATTTTCCTAATTTGATTGCCATGATTTTTAATTTTAAAGTTTTACAAACTGAATTTCTCGTTCCACTTAGTTTTTTCGCTATTAACCATTTGATTTATTTTAAAGCAAAGCAGTAAATATTATTCAATTGACAAATGTCTTTTTGCAAATGCAGAATAAAAACAGGTTTGTGGACTATGTGTCAAAATTGTAATTTGGGAAATAAAAGGATACGACGAAGCACTAGCAAAAAACGAGTTCTGCTAATAAGTCCCCTCTAGGGGATGTAGGAGTAAATCAAATACGGAATACACAAATGTCGGGGAGACTGACAGCACTGGCAAGGAATTTACCGGGTGGCTGGACATTTGTGTTTGTAGAATAATTAGTAATAGAATGAGATAATCCTAAGTTTTCAGGAATACAAAAAACCTGCAAAAGTTGGCTTGTAGGTTCATTAATCTGAATAGTTGACGGATTGTAGTTGTTGTCAATGGCATAAAATGCTAATTGATCCTGGCAACATTCCGCACTATATCCATTTGGGATAGTTTGATGATCAGTCGGCATTCCACAGCTTGCCTTTTCATCATCCAGCGACCATTTTACAGCAGCCAGTTCACCTTCGCAATAATGCGAAGCCAAGCTAAGATGCATCCCCGAAAGGAGAATCAATGCTGCAAATATTATGGAGATTAGCTTTTTCATTTGGTACTGAAACAAACCTGTACATAAAAAGTTTGTGCAAATGTAGGATAAAAAGTGATTAGATGATGAAAAATAGCCGTTAATGTTTTATAATTGGGGTCTACTCTGCGCCTCGTACAGATAGCTATCGGGACGAGGCGCAGGAGAAGTCACTCCGTGAGTTGCTTAAAGTTTAAAAACCTTTCCTCCTGTGCCGGGTAAAGGTTTTTTTACTTAACGGAAACCCCGTAAATAAAGGGTTTTTTAATTTTGTTTAAAAATAATTTGGTTATTTTTTGGTGTAGTTAAAAAGAGTTCGTATTTTTGGGGGGGTGAAAAAAATATAGTTAATAATCAAAACTGATAACGTATTAAATGGCATTAAGTTGGAATGAAATAAAGCAAGGGCAATCCTATCCAACCTCCCCATAGTTTGCAACGAGTGGTAATTGGTTAAACGTTTTGAAACGGATAAATGAAATCATTTCTATCTTTTTTTATTGTTAGAAACAACGAACCATAAACCCCTCGTTGCAAACGAGGGGCAGAAGAAGAAACATGAACGAATATAAGAAAACCAAATCATTTTAAATCTATAACATGACCAAATCATTTATAATCTCGCTTATTTTCTGCACATTGTCAACAATTTCTTTATTCAGCCAATCCGAAACGCTAAAGTACACGACCAATAATATCGGTGATACAATTGTTACTGATCAATATGGGAGTACAATAAGAACTATTACCAAAGACATTTTTGGAAATCGGGTTATAAAGAATAAATACGGACAAACCGAGCAAATCTACGAAAAGGATATTAACGGGAATTTAGTGGTAAAAGATAGTAATTATCAACCGCTATACTATATTGAAAAAGATATTTTGGGAAACACAATAATCAAAGACTCCAATCATATGCCTGTTAAGTCGTATGAAAAAGATATTCTGGGTAATATTGTTGTACGTGACAGTAATTTTATGCCCTCCGGCTCAATCGAAAAAGACATATTAGGTAATATTATAGTAAAAGATAGGAATTTTCAGATAACCCGTATTTATGAAAAGGACATTTTAGGCAATATTATTATTCGTAATGGTAACGGTCATAGGATTGGAACTTGCGAGAAAGATATTTTCGGCGACGTGGTTGTAAAAGACGAAGCTTTCAGGGTTATTAAAACGTTCAATAAACAAATAGATGGCAATGTCACTATAGGTGAAATGCCTCAATCAACCCAAACTGAAACAACAAATGACACTACAATTGATACCAACGATCCTACTCTGATTTATCTGATAAAAAACATGATGAATTAAAAAAAACTCATTTGTAACGAGGGGTTAATGGCTTACCGTTTATAACGTTGTTTGTAACAATAACTATAAATGTGACAATCTGTCATCGGAAAATTATAGAATAGAAAAACAAAACAGTCTTACTTTACCTGAAGATGCTCACATTTATGAATCTCGTAGCGATGTTCAGCATAGTCTAGTGATCCCTTCTATGTTGGGCGTAATCAATATTCTTTGAAGAAAGTGTTCCGCTTCGTCAAAGTTAGGAACAAAGCTCCAATCTTGACAATCGCGGGATTGCTTTGGAGGCTGCTTTTATAACTGAATTGAAAAAAATATATTGAACAACAAAATTATTGAATTATGAAAACACGTAAGATTTGTTTTATTGCACTTTTAACAATATTATCACAAATAGTACTTGGACAAGATCACATTCCAGTTGTATGGTTCCCCAATTCTTTCCAAGATGATTTTTCCTTTGATAAAAGGTACAAAAAAGAAAATGCACATGATTATAAGGACATTGAAGGAAGCCCCTATTTAAACAGCGAATTTATAAATGGTGCATTTTATATGAAGGATACATTGGCTATCAAACTTCCGATTCGTTACAACATCTACGCCGACCAAATGGAATATCAGTCGGAAGGGGTTAATTATGTCGTGGGCAGTCCCCAAAACCTCTCCAGGATAGTATTGGGTGGATCGGTATTTATCTACTTGCCATTTAACGGAAAAGGAGGCTATTTTGAATTATTTGAATCGGGCAAATGCAAACTGGTTCAAAAAATGAGAGTGGATTTTAAGCCTTCAGAAGGTTCAAAACCAGTAGTAGGGCTAACCAAATCCAGATTTGAAAAGTATCCTGATGTATTCTTTTTGGTGATCAATCAAAACCAGGCATTCAGAATCGGGAATATGAATTCAGTCATGAAAGCATTGCCGGATCAAAAGACAAAAATTGAAACTTTTATTAAGCAAGAAAAAATAAGAGATACAAAAAAAGAAAATCTTATTAAAATCGCTAAATACTACAACAGCCTGTAACGATTTCGGTTAACTCACTAGTTGGCAAAAGAGGGGACCTGTATCATTTACCAATAAATGAAAAAACCTAAGGGTAGGAATGTAAATTTTGTAATCCGTGCCATGCTATTAAATATATAATCCTTCAACAGGGATTTATTACACCGTCCAGTAGGACATAAAAAGACGTCAATATGAAATTTTTAAATTTTAGAATATTGATACTACTAAGGGTAAAAGAAAGGAAAATAAGGTTTTAAAAATCAAATGCTCCCTCTAGTCGACCTGCCTCTTTTCTTCAACGGTTCACCCAAAGTAAGACTCGGCTTATATAATCACTCTTTTACTATTGTAATTGCCACTGATATGGCCATGCTCATTATCGGGCTTGTAATTTACATCAGGTATAAAATTAAACTTGTAAAACAGAAATAAGCCGGGGAGCAATAAAACTTAACTATTCATGCAACTATTAAGCACTTCCATGCATCTGTATATAAACAAATTGTAATTCACAAATAATAAAAAAGAAATATATGAAAATCAGGATCTTATTTATTCTCGCACTATCATTACTTTGTAGTATTGTTTCCGCTCAGGACACCATTTACTCCATCGTAAAAAGTGAGGCGATAACCGCAGCCGGAAAGCCGCAATATTACAAAGTAGCTACGCGTGACTCAGTGGGCAACAAACGTATTGTGCATGAGTTTGCAGTTACCCACATACAGAAATCGGAACTTGTTACTAAAAAAGGTGAGTCAATTCTTCCTGAATCCGGCGATTGGGCTATCAGTATCGATGCGAGCCCTATTCTCAGATATGTCGGCAACTTAGTAGGTTTAGCCGGAACAAATGCAGCACCTATTTTCAGTTTTTTATCCGGGAATCAGACCATTCTGGGGAAATATTATGTTGACTCCGAAAAAGCATATCGCCTGGGACTTCGATTGGGTTTTGGTTCAAATTCATCAACATCAAAAGTAAGTACCATGCCTGTTGCCACTCCAATAGTTTATGTGGACGATGTAACAAAAATCTCTGATTCAGATATTGGTTTGACATTCGGTATGGAGTGGCGAAAAGGCAAGACGCGTTTACAAGGTTTTTATGGGGCTGAAGCCGGATTGGCAGTCTCGTCGACCGGTACATCTATGACTTATGGAAGTAATCTGTCGCCTAATAATCCATGGAGTCGTTTGGTAGAAAATAATTCAGGTACTTCATTTGGCATAGGATTCAGAGGTTTTATAGGAGCTGAGTATTTTATTTTCCCTAAAATTGCTATTGGAGGTGAATTTGGCTGTGGACTAGCACTAAGAACAGTTGGCGAAGGTAGATCTACATATCAGAATTGGAATGGTACAGTCGTTAAAACATCCATTTATCCTACCGGAGGTTCAACTTCTTTTGGTCTTGATTCAGAGAATCTGAGTTCTATATTTGGCCCGGCAGGAACTTTGCGTTTGACATTGCATTTTTAAAGTTCTCCCGGTTCGGCATAACATAAGGATAATCCTTAGGTTGCCTGAACTTTGATCAAGCTGATAAATTTAAAACCGGGGCACGTTTTAAAGACTTACTCCCACCAGAGTAGAATTTGTATACAACTTAAAATCTTAAAAAATAAGCAAAATCAACTATTTATGAAAACCAGTAAAACAATTTGGCTATGGACGCTCGTATTTTTATTCGCGTCATGTTCTGTAATGAAAAACTCTGTTTCGACTAAAAAAACATTGCAACAAAAAGTAGAATCGAAAGATTTTACGATCTATGTTTCACGTTGTATACCAACGGATCTGGTAAATTCAGGATTTAATTCGGATGTGGTTTTAGTAGTAAAGAAAGATAGTGCATATGCAAATCTGCCATTTCATGGATTGTTGAATGTAAAGCAATTGGAAATACCTTTAGACCCCATTAGCTTTAATGAACCTATATATGACTTTATAATGAATAAAAATGATGACGGAGGATGGGTTGTAATATTTAAAGTGAAAAGCGATCCATACATTTATCAAGTGAATATAACAATTTCAGCAAAAGGGTATGCAGTTGCAAAAGTAACTTCAAACGACCGTAACACGATGACTTATTTTGGAGATGTGGATTAAATTCAGTTTTACATAATGTTTAAATGTCCCTCGCCAGAGCGGGTTTGTAATCTGTACTAAAATATATAAAAGAAACAATATTCAAAATAAAGGCACAGCTTACAAACCTCCGCAAGCGAGAGAATGAATCGCACTTGCAATCCCCCCGATAGCTATCGTAGGTGCAACAGTGAAGCTCCCGTCTCGCCACCGGCAAAACCAATGCTTATAATTTCTGGCGTTGTGCAGTAAGTACAAACAACATACATCAAAAACACTATGAATAAATTATTAAGCAATCAAATTCTCATACTAGCCTTTTCACTATTCTTTTTTTCCTTTTCTCTAAAAGGAAGGCAAAGTATTGACTTAAAACAACATCAAATGCCTCATTTAAAAAAACAAGGCAAAACAACTCAATTAATCGTTGAAGACAGACCTTTTATAATCCTTGGTGGTGAATTAGGAAATTCTTCTTTCACAAGTATGGAATATATGAAGTCGATATGGCCAAAACTAAAAACAATGAACCTAAATACGGTTTTGGCACCTGTTTATTGGGAGTTGATTGAACCAGAAGAAGGAAAGTTTGACTTTAAATCTCTAGACCTATTAATTGATGAAGCTCGTAATCAGAATCTAAAATTAGTTTTTTTATGGTTTGCTTCTTGGAAAAATAGCATGTCAAGCCATGTGCCATCATGGGTCAAAATAAATGAAGATAGATTTCCAAGAGTAAAAGATAGCAATGGAAATAGTTATGAAATATTAACTCCATTTAGCGAAAACAATCTACAAGCAGATTTAAAAGCGTTTAAGGCATTAATGGCTCATATAAAAGAGGTAAATAAAAAAAAGCACAGCATCATTTTGATACAGGTAGAAAATGAAATTGGAATGATACCCACTGAACGAGATTATCATACATTGGCAAATAAAAAGTTCCATGAAAATGTTCCGCCTGAATTTATCGATTATTTAAAAAATAATAAAGAAATTTTAGTTCCGGAATTTAAAAAAATTTGGGAATACAATGGATTTAAAACAACAGGGACATGGGAAGAAGTATTTGGAACAGGTTCTCAAACCGATGAAATTTTTATGGCCTGGTATTTTTCAAAATATACAAATACTATAATTGAAGCAGGTAAAGAAATTTATCCTTTGCCAATGTATGTAAATGCAGCATTAAACCGTCCTGACACAGAACCAGGAAAAGGCTACCCAAGTGCCGGACCACTTCCTCATTTGATGGATGTATGGAAAGCTGGTGGTAAATCTATTGATTTTCTGTCTCCGGATATTTATTTTGGAAACATTCAACATTGGAGTGATTTATATACAAGGCAAAATAACCCATTATTCATTCCGGAGCATCGATTTGATAATACTGTAGCTGCAAAAGCTGCGTTTGTAATTGGACACTATGAAGGAATTGGTTTTTCGCCTTTCTCAATTGAATCAACGGATAAGCCGGAAAAAGAAGATTTAGGTAAAATGTATGATTTAATAAATCAGTTATGTCCAATAATTGCTACATACCAAGGACAAAACAAGATAGATGGCGTTTTGCTCGATAAGGAAAAACCAGAAACTATACTAACTTTTGGAGATTATGAATTTGACATAAAACACAGCTATACTTTAGGATGGGAAGCCAATGCCAAAAATGAAGTTTGGGAACCAGCCGGAGCCATCATTATTCAAACAAACGTTGACGAATTTTATATTGCTGGCAGTGGAATTGTTGTCACTTTTAAGAATACTAATGACTCAACTCTAAAAGTCGGCATTCTAAAAGACGAGGAAGGTCGTTTTGAAAACAATGAGTGGAAAATTATCAGACATTTGAATGGTGACCAAACCCATCAAGGACGACATATCCGCATTTTTCATGGAGATTATTCCATACAAAAACTGAAATTGTACAATTATGAAAAACATTAGACTTATTTTACTGATAATTCTTACTTTCCTTTCTGTCAATATATTTTCTCAAATCAAACTTCCAAAATTAATTAGTGACGGAGTTATTTTTCAAAGGAATACCGAAATTAAAATTTGGGGGTGGGCATCGGCAAATGAAATGATTGAATTGACATTCAAAGAGAAAACATATAAAACACAAGCTAACAAAAATGGTGAATGGACAATTCTATTACCTTCCCAAAAAGCTGGTGGTCCTTTTGATATGGTATTTCGGGCAAATAATGAAATAACCCTTAAAGATATACTGTTTGGTGATGTTTGGATTTGTTCCGGACAATCAAATATGGAACTAACAATGGAAAGGGTTAAGGAAAATTATGGTGATGTTATTAAAAATTCAAAAAACACAAACATTAGACAATTTTTAGTTCCTGATAAGTATGATTTTAAGTTTGAAAATCAAGATCTTGATGCAGGAAATTGGGAAAGTGCCAGTCCTGAAAGTCTGCTTAATTTTTCAGCAGTAGCTTATTTTTTTGCAAAAGAACTCAATGATAAATATCAAGTGCCAATAGGTATAATCAATGCAGCTTTAGGTGGCTCTCCGGTTGAAGCCTGGATGAGTGAAAGTACCCTAAAGAAATTTCCCGAAGCTTATAATAAATTACAGAAATTTAAAGACGACAACTTAATAACAAAAATACAATAAATCGATAAAAATAGAAGTGACAATTGGTATAACGTACTAAATAATAATGATCAGGGCTTAGTAAATAGTCCGAACTGGAATGAACCAAATATAAATGATGCGGATTGGAAAACTATGTCGATACCAGGTTATTGGTCAAACAATTTTGTTGGAAATATAAATGGTGTTGTATGGTTTAGAAAAGAAATAGAAATTCCAAAATCAATGGTCGGTAAAACAGCAAAATTATGGCTTGGTCGTATTGTTGACCAAGACTATGCATATATTAATGGAGAACTTATTGGAACCACAGGTTATCAATATCCACCAAGAAGATATACCGTAAATTCCACAATTTTAAAGGAAGGAAAAAATACTGTAGCAATTAGAGTAATTAATAATTCCGGAAAAGGTGGATTTGTTTTAGACAAACCTTATTATTTAGCTGCTGGTAATGATACTATTGATTTAAAAGGTGAATGGAAATATAAGTTTGGAAAAACCATGGAACCATTAGAAAATCAAACATTTATTCGTTTTCAACCCGGTGGCTTATACAATAAAATGATTGCACCATTATTAAATTTTAAAATCAAAGGAGCAATTTGGTATCAAGGTGAAGCTAACACAAGTAATACTTCTGACTATCGTGAAACTTTTCGTGCAATGATTAACAGTTGGAGACAAAACTGGAAACAAGGTGATTTCCCATTTATTTTTGTTCAATTACCTAATTTTATGGAAGAAACAAAAGAACCGACAGAAAGTAATTGGGCTGAATTAAGACAGGCACAATTAGAAACACTTTCGGTACAGAACACAGGAATGGTTGTTTCTATTGACCTTGGGGAGTGGAATGATATACATCCATTAAACAAATACGATGTTGGCAAACGATTAGCCCTACAAGCACAAAAATTAGCATTCAATGAACATAACGTATTTGCTGAAAATCCAATACCAAAGAAATTCGTTTTTAAGCGAAAAAAAGTTGTGATATATTTCAAAAATATTGGAAATGGTCTAATTGCTAAAGACGACAAAAAATTACATTACTTTTCTATTTCCAGTGATGGTAAGAACTATGTTTGGGCAGAAGCAAAAATAAAAGGAAATAAAGTTGTTGTTTGGAATGTCGGAATTAAAAATCCAGTTATAGTTAGATATGCCTGGGCAGATAACCCGAGTTCGGCGAACTTATATACTAAAGTTGGATTGCCAGCTAGTCCATTCGAAATTAAAAAAAGAATAAAATCTACTACCAACATCGTGTATAAGTAATGGCTGGGTTTGTAGTATATTTAAGCGTAGTGCTCGCATCAAGTTCGTTTTAACTTGATAGGAAAGCACTCCGAAGTCCGCCCCGCAGACCAGCGTCAGCGGGAGAAGCAACAGCTAACTCTTATTTTCGATTCAACGCTTCAACCATTAAACAATATAAATGATGAGAATAGAACATTTACCAGAAGATAATGCAGGAAGAATTAATCCGGCAATGACCAGAGAACGTGCCCTGGAGCTGCTGAACAGATATAACAGGGAAGAGTTTCACCTGCAACATGCAGAAACCGTAGAAGCAGCGATGCGCTATTTCGCCCATACGTTGGGATACCGAGAGGAAGAGGAATTCTGGGGCATGGTGGGTCTGCTTCACGATCTGGATTTTGAACAGTATCCTGAACAACATTGCATTAAGGTGCAGGAAATTCTGCAGCAGGAAGGTGTAGATCCTGAAATTGAACGGGCTGTTGTTTCTCACGCGTATGGTCTCAGAGTGGATGTGAAACCCGAACACGAAATGGAGCGGGTGCTTTATGCTGTTGATGAGTTGACAGGGTTGATCGGTGCGGCAGTACTGATGCGTCCCAGTAAAAGCACGTTGGATATGACTGCCTTATCGGTAAAGAAAAAGTTCAAGGACAAGAAATTTGCAGCCGGATGTTCCCGTGATGTTATTCAGAAAGGAGCCGATATGCTCGGTTGGGATCTGGAACATTTAATGGAAGAAACCATAAAGGCGATGCAGGAAAAAGAGCGTACAGATAATCAATAAAAAAAGAATTCCCAGCCTGGCGCAAGTTTGAGCGCATCGGTAACTTGTGCAGGTAATATAATCGGTTTGTAACCTGTACCCAATCCCGAATAGCTATCGGGATTGGGTACAGGTTACAAACCTTCGTCATTGTGGTAGTAATAAGTTCTATTAATTATTACAATATTTATTCTTGTTTACTTTTTATTATATCACTTATAATCAGCCTAATAAAAACATATTAATGCGAAAACTTATTTTCAACTATGCAATAAATACAAAATTATCAAGTTTATAATTTGTATTTATTACAAATATAAACTCATTAATAATTTAGAACTAAGTATTTTACCAAAATTAGATATTCTTTTTTAGGTAAAATTAGATAATAATACAGAATTATCTGTCAAAATTAAAATATCTTTGTGACATTATTAGTTTACAATTCTATTTGAAAAATATCAACCTAATTTTAGACTAATAGAATTAAAAATTAATTTATTAATACACCAAAATAAAATATGATTTTTATGAAGAAGTATATTGACATTCTCTTTTCGATGCTCACAACTGTGATTTTATTGGCTATTTTTGCTGCCAGCATTGGATATGCTACTTTTGCCGAAAACAGTTTAGGAACAGAATACGCGAAGAATCTGGTATATAATAGCCTATGGTTCGAAATGCTATTGGTTCTGTTGATTATCAATTTAATCGGCAGTATTTTTCAATATAAACTAACAAATAAACGTAAATGGACAGTATTACTTTTCCATTTAGCGTTTGTCTGTATAATAATAGGTGCTGCAGTTACACGCTATTTCGGTTCGGAAGGCACAATGCACATTCGCCAGGGTGAAACAAGTAATGAAGTTATGACTGAAAAAACTGCTGTAAATATTGTAGCAGAGTATAAAGGTCAGAAAATTGAAAAAAGTACAGAGGTCAAATTTTCAGCAACAGGTTCTAACCAGTTTTCGGAGATACTTTCCATTGGAGGAAAAACGATAACCTTAGAGAATGAACTGTTTGTTCCAAATTCAGTGGAATCAGTTGTAGCAGATGAACAAGGAGAACCGGCTATTTCTATCTTTGTAATGAGTGGAGCAAATCAAAGTACAAATTTGACATTAATTGGTGATGAAAAGAGTTATGCAGGTAATTTTTCTTTTACTTTTTCAGGCAGAAAAGACTCAGCAGATATTTTATTTTCAGTTGTAGACAATGCACTATACTTTAAAACATCACATGTGATTACAAAAACAGGGATGGTAGCTTCGGGTATGATAGACCGAAAAAATGCAATTTCTATCGCACCGGGTACTTTATGTCCTGCGGCAGAAAATACTGTATATAGAGTTGACAAACTGGTTTTTATGATAACCGGGTTTATGCCTAAAGCGAAAAAGACTTTGATTCCTGCAACTACAGAAGGCGACAAATCAGGGATGAGCGAAGGGAATGATGCGTTGGTCTTCAATATAAGCGATGGCAATATATCAAAACGAATCAATGTATTGAGTTCTGCAAATCAAGTCTCTCAGCCTTCAACTTGTCAGTTGAATGATGTGAAAATTTCTGTATCTTATGGAAAATTACTACTGAAACTGCCTTTCAGTATTACCTTACGTAAGTTCGAGTTGGAGCGGTATTCCGGATCCATGAGCCCTTCCTCTTATGCCAGCGAAATCACGGTTACCGATACAGAAATGAAAAGTGTTCGACCTTTCCGCATTTATATGAATAATATATTAAATTACAGAGGTTATCGGTTTTTTCAATCTTCATATGATCCGGATGAATTGGGAACTATACTCTCAGTTAACCATGATTATTGGGGAACAATGGTCACTTATTTAGGATATTTACTTTTATTATTCGGCATGATTATGACATTATTCAATAAAAACAGTAGATTTAGGACATTAATGAATTTAACAACTCAAATCCAACTAAAGAGAAAAGCAAACAAAACAATCATGTTGGTGGGTCTGCTATTTGTTACAAGCTGGTTGTCTGCTACTGGAAACGTTAATTCAAAAAGTGCTCATATAGCGTCGTTGAATAGTTTATTAATTCAAGATGCTGCACAAGGAAGAATTGAACCACTAAGTACTTTTGCATCTGATGTACTACGAAAAATATCAAAACATAACAGCTATAAAGGCATGTCAGCGGTGGAAGTGCTTTTGGGCATGTCAGTAAATTCAGCCTATTGGAGTAACGAACCATTTATCAAAGTATCCAATCCTCAATTGGAGCAAGAATTAGGAGCAATCAATGGTTATGTTTCCTACAATAAGCTTTTTGATTTTGATAAAGGAGGTTCCTATAAGTTGAAAGATATTGTTGAAAAAGTGTACCAAAAACAAGAATCTTCCCACAATAAGTACGAAAAAGAGGTTATAAATGTGGATGAACGTATCAATATCTGTACTCAGATTTTCTTAAAAAGTATGTTAGCTATATTTCCGGTTCCGGGAGTTGAAAATGGTAAATGGACTGTTGCTCAACCATCCATGAGTGGAACTTCTCAAAGTAAGGGAGTCTGTCCTTATGTTGCTGCAAATGGGAATAGCGGAATGGGAGGAGCTATGGACGGAATGAATTCTGGTTCAGGAATGGGAGAAACAAATCCACAATCAGGAATGGGTTCGGATTCTGCTATGAGTCAGATGAATCCACATACCGGGATGGGTGATTTGAAACCGAATGCTCCCATGGGAGTTTGTACACGTGGCACTTCAACTTCAATGACTAAAACCGGCATGAATTCTCCGGAATTGCTACTCACAAACTATTTCGATGCAGTAATTCAGGCAGAAAAAACAGGAAACTGGAATACTGCAAGCGAACAATTAGCACTTATTAAAAGCTATCAGTTAGCTAATGGTGGTAACAATTTGCCATCAGCAAATAGAATCAAACTCGAAATATCATACAATGACTGGAACATCTTTATGAATCTAGCTATAAATTATGCCATTTTAGGTTTAGTACTCTTGCTCCTGCATTTTATGTATATTTTCAAGCCCAATACCCGTTTAGAAAAAGTTTTGAATTTAGCTTTTTATCCATTGGCTCTGCTTTTTCTGGCATACACGCTCGGGTTGGCGATTCGTTGGTATATTTCGGGTCATGCTCCGTGGAGTAACGGCTATGAAAGTATGATTTTTGTTGGTTGGGGATCGAGTTTGTCCGGATTGCTGTTTGCCCGTAAATCTACACTTGCGTTTACCACCACGGCTTTATTATCTGCAATAGCATTGTCTGTAGCAGGTATGAGTTGGATGAATCCTGAAATTACAAATCTGGTACCTGTACTAAAATCGTATTGGTTGATTGTACACGTGGCTGTTATAACATCCAGCTATGGATTCCTGGCATTGGGAGCCATATTGGGTTTACTTAATTTGATTCTGATGATTTCCCGAACAAAAAACAATACAACCCGTATAAAAGACAATATACTGGAAATTAGTTATATTATTGAGATGACTTTAACCGTAGGATTATTCATGTTAACCGTGGGAACTTTTCTGGGCGGCATATGGGCTAATGAATCCTGGGGTCGGTATTGGGGATGGGATGCTAAAGAAACATGGGCGCTGGTAAGCATCCTGGTTTATGCTGTCATTCTTCATTTGCGCTTAATTCCCAAAACAAACAATCCATTAGTTTTAAGCAGTTCGGCATTGATAGGGTTCAGTTCGGTCATAATGACTTTTCTCGGAGTAAATTATTATCTTTCGGGCATGCACTCATATGGGCAAGGTACACCACCTCCAATTCCAATCGGTGTATATTTTGCCATAATTGTTATCATTTCTATTGTAGTTTGGGCGTATAATGCTGAGAAAAAAAATCAAAAAATAAATCCCTGAAAATTTGATCATAATGTTATATAATGATTTGTATTTGTGGATAGTTAAGGCATTATCATAAATATTAAATTGATCGTTGCAATTAAGACTGAATATAAATAATCCTGATCACAAATGCACTTACAATCATTACAAATTTTAAATAGTATTTTTGTATTGATTTATTGAAGACAAAATAAGAATAAAAACACTTCTTTATATTGAAAAGTAAGGAGTTTTAGATATATCTTCATATGATAAAGAAAGAAAAAACCAGTAACTAAATGACAACATTTGTTCATAGATTATCTTTAACCATATATTATTTATTGATATTAATTGCTATTGGCGTATTAACTTATATCGGTTTGTCATATTACAGAGAACCTATCGATACCCGTTATTTTCACCCAATGTATAATTACCTAAAACCAAGTGGCTTAATTGGACATGGTTTAGGCATTATTGGAACCTTACTTATCGTCGTTGGTCTATTTGGCTATATGGCGCGTAAAAGGATGAAAATATTTTCTCGCATTGGTGTATTAAAATACTGGCTTGAATTTCATATTTTTTTGTGCACATTAGGTTCTGTTTTCGTATTGTTTCACACGTCCTTTAAATTTGGTGGAATAATTTCTATTGGATTCTGGAGTATGGCAATAGTATGGACAAGTGGTGTTGTTGGCCGGTTTATATATTTACAGATTCCTCGTACTATCGAAGGTCGGGAATTAAGTTTACAGGAAGTAAAAAACATAAAAGAGGAACTTGATTTAGAATTGATGAATAAATATCAAATTGATTTTTCTATAATAAAAACGAGCAAATTTTCAAAAATAAAATTGGATCTAATCGCCAAAAACATTTCGGGGAAAGATTTAAAAAAAGTAAAAAAACTTATTAAGAATCAAAAAAAAATCAACAAACGGATCGAAAGGCTTTCCAGGATGCAGAATCTATTCAAATACTGGCATGTTGCCCATCTTCCTTTTGCTCTTATCATGTTAATTATTATGGTGATTCATGTAGGCGTTTCGCTGTTTTTTGGTTATAAATGGATATTCTGACTATAAAAAAGAGATAAGATGCAAGAGGTAAGTAAAAAAAGGACATTCCCATTTTGAGAACTAATAAAAACTTATGAGTGATAAATTAATAGAATATTCCATTTACGGTATTGCATCATTAATTATTTTGATTGTATTGTTTATATACATCAAAAAGCAAAAGCGGGAATCGAAAGAAGTAGATGTAAGAATAGCACAAGCCAAAGAAGATGGCGTAAATGAACCTGTTTCATTGTATCCTGTTGTTGATCCGAACAGATGTATCGGAAGTGGAGCATGTATAACATCTTGTCCGGAACATGATGTTTTAGGCATCAGAAACGGGAAAGCAACTATAATAAATGCAACACGCTGTATAGGTCATGGAGCCTGTTTACGGGCTTGTCCTATGGAAGCGATCAGTTTATGGATTGGTACCGAAAAAAGAGGCGTTGATTTGCCACATGTCACTCCAACCTTTGAAACCAATGTACCCGGAATTTTTATCGCCGGAGAATTAGGTGGAATGGGATTAATCAGAAATGCAGTCACACAGGGCAAAGAAGCTGTAGAAAATATTGTAAAGACAATAAATAGAAATTCAAAAGCTGACTATGATTTAATTGTGGTAGGTGCAGGTCCGGCAGGTATTTCCGCTACGTTGGCTGCAAAAAAAGCTAACTTAAAAGTTCTGACTTTAGAACAAGGGACTCTTGGAGGAACTGTTTTCACGTTTCCACGTTCCAAAATAGTGATGACACATCCTATGGATTTACCATTGTACGGTAAGGTAAAACTTAAGGAAACATCGAAGACACAATTGCTTGAGTTATGGAAAACAGTTATTTCAAAAAATGATATTATTATCAAGGAGAACTCAAAAGTAGAAGCTATTATTTCAGAAGGTGAACATTATAAAATTGAGACTGTAAATGGAGATAGTTATACAACAAAAACTGTATTATTAGCCATCGGCCGACGCGGAACACCACGCAAACTGAATGTACCTGGTGAGGATACTGAAAAAGTAGCTTACAGACTTCTGGAGCCTGAAGAAATCATCAATAAAAAAATACTGATTGTTGGTGGTGGTGATTCTGCCATTGAGTCAGCGTTACTTTTAATAGACCAAAATAAAGTTACACTTTCATATCGAAGCAACGCTTTTAGTAGATTGAAACCCAAGAACGCAGAAAAAATTAATGCTGCCATCAAGAGTGGTTTGATTGATGTAAAACTCAACACAAATGTTGTTTCAATTGATACAAATACCGTTCATTATACAGAAAATGATTCGAAAGAACAGTTGAAATTGGAAAATGATTTAGTATATATTTTTGCCGGTGGAGAACTACCAACTCAATTTTTGAAAAAGATAGGGATACTGGTTACAACTAAATTTGGAGATGTAGTTTTGAAACCAAGAAGTTAGTAAATAGTTGGTAGTTTATAGTTTATAGCAAATAAATAAGAGGATTTCTATACATCTTAAACTTTACACATAATACGTTGTACATTTCACTTTTTAGAATTATCTAACAAACTATTAGACATTCAAAATGAAACTAAAAAGAATATTACGAGTACTTAGTATATTCATCTTATTGGGATTCAATGTATCTGCTCAAATTTCACCCGGAGATTTGACTAAAGTTCACGCCTATTTGGAAGGTGTGAGTAATTGTACCAAATGTCATGATGTTGGAAATAAAGTAACCAGAGAAAAATGTTTGTTTTGTCACAATGATATCAGACAAAATATCGCCGCAAAAAAAGGTTACCATGCATCCGCAGATGTCAACGGAAAAGAGTGTGTAGTGTGTCACAATGAGCACCATGGTCGAAATTTTCAAATCATCCGGTTCGACAAAAAAACCTTTGATCATCGTAAAACAGGTTTTGATTTAAAAGGAGCACACGCTAAGCAAGAATGTAAAGCTTGTCATAAACCCGAGTTTATCAGCGATGCCAGATTAAAAACTAAACCCACAACTTATTTAGGTTTGAAACAGGAATGTCTCTCCTGTCATGCTGATTATCATCAGGGTAAATTATCCTCAAAATGTACTAATTGCCACGGATTTGACTCCTTTAAAAACGCTACAGGTTTTGACCATAGTAAAACCCATTTTCCTTTATTGGGGCAACATAAGAACGTTAAATGTATCGATTGCCACAAAACTGAAATCATCAATGGTAAACCGGTACAAAAATTTAAAGGTTTACAATTTGAGAATTGCACTGCTTGTCACGAAGATGTACATAATAATAAATTTGGACAAAATTGTAAAAAATGTCATACCGAAGAATCTTTTCATTTCAATAAAGGAATGAAGGTTTTCGATCACGATAAAACTAATTTCAAGCTTCTGGGAGAACACAAATTAGTAGAATGCAAATTGTGTCATAAAACAAGTCTGACCGCACCTTTAAAACACGACAGATGTACAGATTGTCACGCTGATTACCATAAAAAAGATTTTACTAAAAACGGTATATCACCAGATTGTAACCAGTGTCATACCAACAATGGATTTACTCCGAGTACTTTCACCATAGAAAAACATAATACTTCGAAATTTAAACTCGAAGGTGCGCATTTGGCTACTCCTTGTATGGCATGTCATAAAAAACAAGGAAACTGGACATTTAAAAATATGGGCCGTAAATGTGTAGATTGCCATAAAAACGAACACAAAGGTTTCATTGACGAAAAATATTTTCCAAATGAAGACTGCACCGTTTGCCATAATGTAACGAATTGGAAATCGGTTAATTTCGACCATAATAAGACAAAATTTAAACTGGAAGGATCTCATGCTAATCAAGCGTGTTCAGCGTGTCACTACAGAAAGAATGAAAATGGTATACGGACACAGCAATTTTCAGGAACTTCCCAGGAATGCTCCAGTTGTCATAAAGATTCACATGTAAATCAATTTGCAGTGAATGGAAAAACAGATTGTACAAGATGTCATGGTTTCGTTGCGTGGGAAAAATCGAAGTTTGATCATAACACATCCCGGTTTAAACTCGATGGAGAACATGTTAATGTGGAATGTGCAGCATGCCACAAACCGGTAATGAATGAGAAAGGGAAGTATATTCAATATAAATTTAACAACATAGAATGTTCAAACTGTCATTCATAACGTTGGCTTTGTTGCTATCTATGAATATACTTGCAATTCAATCTCCACATGGGGTGAATTTGAGTATGAAGTGTGACGTTTGCCATAATACTGATGGTTGGAATAATATAAAAAAGAATGCCTTTAATCATGATCAAACTGCTTTTCCTCTTATAGGGCAACACAAGTTAATTGATTGTAGAAAATGCCATGTTGATTTAGTGTTCTCAAATGCAAAAACAGCATGTAATTCATGTCATACAGATGTGCACCAACAAACAGTCGGTCAGGATTGTGAGCGATGTCATAATGAACAAAGCTGGATTGTACAAAACATAAAAGTCATTCATGATCAAAGTAAATTTCCATTACATGGAATACATGCTCAAATAGATTGTTATCAATGTCATAAATCAGCTTCCCTATTACGGTTTGACCCAATGCGTTCAGAATGCGTCGACTGTCATTTAAAAGATTATAATGCTACAACAAGTCCATCCCACGTAGCATCAAGATATTCTAAAAATTGCACTTTGTGTCATGATGAGAAAACATGGTTCTCTGCTACTTTCGATCATAATACCACTGCCTTCCCATTAACAGGTAGTCATATTGGGGTAGATTGTATTAGATGTCATGCAAATGGTTATACCGCAATTCCTACAACATGTGTAAGTTGCCACTTGACGAACTTTAATGCCACTACCAATCCAAATCACGTTACAGCAAAATTCTCTACTGATTGCCAAACTTGTCACAATGTAACAGCCTGGCAACCTACAACTTTTAATCACAACACTGCCACCACTTTCCCATTAACCGGAAGTCACATTGGA
>Ga0209540_10001071_pt1 | contig 21890 bp, 21 predicted proteins | sample BarGraIncu01121A_FD_184501 | JGI IMG/M metagenome (GOLD analysis project Ga0209540, IMG submission 184501) | Arctic peat soil microbial communities from Barrow, Alaska - Barrow Graham LP Incubations 011-21A (SPAdes) (version 2) | ecosystem: Environmental > Terrestrial > Soil > Wetlands > Peat... | reverse complement strand
GGCAGCGGCACCCCGAATGTGGCAGGCGGCAGCACCGTCGCAACGGTAGTGTCGGGCCAGACCACCGAGGTGCGGTTCACCAACCAGGCGAATCGGGGCACGTTGAAGATCTGCAAGGCGCTGGCGGAAGGCACGACAGCTCCGGCGGGCACGCTCTTCACCTTCACGGCAGCGGGTGCTGCCGTCAGCGTGGCGCCGGGTACCTGCTCGGCTAACTTCACGCTGGCAGCCGGTGATTACACGGTCGCGGAGACCGGGCCGGCGGGCTACACGGTGACGGCGATCGACTTCCTGGCGGGCAGCGGCACCCCGAATGTGGCAGGCGGCAGCACCGTCGCAACGGTAGTGTCGGGCCAGACCACCGAGGTGCGGTTCACCAACCAGCAGAAGCGCGGGTTCATCCAGCTCTGTAAGGAAACCGGGGGAGGCCTGACGGGCACGTTCAGCTTCACGAGCCCGGCCTTCGCGGGCCCACAGAACATCACCGTCTTCGCCGACGCAACACAGCCGGTCTGCGCGCCGCTGACCGAGGTCGTGGCAGGCGAAGTGGCCGTGACTGAGGCGGCGGGCGCCAACTTCACGCTCGACAGCGTGCGCGTGGCCACCAACGGCAGCCTGGTCGGCGTGTCAGGCATGACGGCAACCGTCAACGTTCCGGCCGGCACCCCGGCACAACAGACCCAACTCGTCTTCCGCAACGTGCCGTCGCAAGGCACGCTGAAGATCTGCAAGGCGCTGGCGGAAGGGACGACAGCGCCGGCGGGCACCGTGTTCACCTTTGCGGTGAGTGGCCAGGCGTCTGCGACGGACGTCGCTCCCGGCGCGTGCAAGGAAATCGCGAACCTCCCGGCGGGCCCGGTCACAATCACCGAAAACGAGATGAGTGGCTGGCGGCTGGTTGGCATTGAGCCGAGCAGCGGAAGCGATCTGCCTAACAGAAGGGTCACCGTAACGATCGTGGCCGGCCAGACAACTGAAGTGCGCTTCACCAACCAGCAGTTGCAGCCTGCCTACATCCAGATCTGCAAGGTGACGACCAACCATGCAGGGGGAGCGTTCAGCTTTACCAGCCCGGCCTACAACGAAACGATCAACGTAGACAAAGGGGCGACGCAGCCGGTCTGCGGCACCCTGACCCAGGTTATCTCGGGCCAGAGGCAGGTGACCGAGGCGGCCATGACGGGCTGGACGCTGCAGGGCGTCACCGTGCAGAACACCGGATCGTTGGTAGGGGTGAGCGGTAACACGGCCACCGTAGATGTCCCGGCTGGCGGGCCGGGCCAACAGACCATCATCGTCTTCACCAACAAGCCGAGCTAAGTAGCTCGCCATTGGGCGGCGCGTGAACGCCGGCGCCCGATGCGCCGGCCTGTAGGAAACCTGGACGTCTTGCCGGCGTCCAGGTTTCTGCGCGTCTTCGCCGGTTCTATTAGTACCATATTCCTATTACGGTACTGTCAAGGTGCGGGAACGCCGAGCAGCGTCAACGCTTTGTGCAGGGAAGCGCCGTAGTGGCGGATGGCAGCCGGGATGCTCGACCAGCCCTGGTAGCGCAAGACGTTGAGGACGGCGTTGCGCAAGGCTGCCAAGGCTTGCGCGGAGTTGCCGGTATGCAGTTGGCAGCGGTCCTCGGCCATTGTCTCGTCGCGCACGTAATGGTCCTTGTTCTCGATGGTCCAGTGCGCACGCCGCAAGGCTGCGATGTGCCTGGGCAGCACCCGCTGACGGCTCAGGCTGGTAATGCCGTAAGTCACCTTATCCACGACTGCGCCCGTCTTGAGGTCCACGGCGTGATAGGTGCGCCGGAGCACTTGTTGCGAGCCCGGCCAGTCCACATACGCGTTGAGCTGAGCGCTGGTTTCCAGAGTGCGTGTCTCGCGCCGGCCGTGGGCCTTGTGATGCGTGGTGTAGCTCAAGCGCTCCTCTTCGCCCTTGCATAGCGGCGGCGACTGAAAGAGCAGGTCGATGCTGTCGTACAACTGGTGCTGGTTCTTCTTGACGATCATCAGGTAGTCGCCGCCCTGGTCCAGGATCTGTTGGGCCAAAGCCCGTTGGGTGTGCAAGGCATCGGTGGTGACCACCACGCCCTCGAGATCCCGTCCGGCCAGCAACTGCGGGACGACGGTGATCTCGTTGGTCTTGACATCGACCTTGGCCTGACCCAGCACCAGGCCGTCGCCGTGGCCCGCCAGGCTGACCAGAACCTCCTTATCGCCATGCGCCAAGGCCCCACGCAACTCCTTGCCATCGGCGGCCAGCCCGCGCAGCGGCTCGCCATCCGCCCCCAGGATCGTCTCGCTCGGCCGGTTCTCGGCTTCCATCGCCGTGCCCATCTCGCCCAGCAGCCGCTCCAAACCCTCGACACCGATGTTGCGCAAGGTCACATAGAGAGTCGACCGACTGGGCAGGCGACGCCTCGGCAGCGCCAAACGCACAACCAGTTCGCTCGCATGCTCAAGCGACCACTCGACGATGCCCCACACCGTCCTCTGCCCGCTCAGCAGCGCCACACTCAAAATCGTCAGCAGCACCCACAGTTCGTACTGCTTGCCCCGCGCATGGCGCACGTCCGGCACTGCTTTCAGGTACGACACCAACGTGATACACTCTGCATAGGCCATCGGGTCCAATCCTCCTTTTGTTTTGCAACTTTAGGTGATTGTAACCGATGGTTTGTCACTTTAACAGAACCCTACGTTGTTACCATGCGCTTACGTCTGCCTTACTCTGTGCTCAGCAGCTTGTCGGCTGCCCCTTCGCCGTGGTCGCTGCCGCTGCTTCTTGCGCATGAATGGCCTGTGCGATGGCCCGGCCCAGTGCCGCCGGCGTGGGTGCATTAATGCGAATTACATGACCGGGTTTGCGTGGGCGACGGGATTTCATGCCGTGCCGTCCTTCCCTTGCGCCAGGATGTAGGCCACCAGCTCCGACGTTCGCACGCGCCAAACGCCCTTAGGACCCAGCTTGAATGCCCCCGGCATCTCGCCGGCCCTACACCAGTCTTTGATGCTTGCCACGTTCATCCCCAGCAAGTCCGCGGCCTGTTGTGGCGTGAGGATGGGCGGGAGATGTGAGAAGTCCTTGGTATCTGCCATTGTGTCATCGCCTTTCTGTGAGGCCGGCTGGGCCCATACCCAGCCGGCCAGGTTGTCACTTGCCGTTGCCTTCGGCCGGTTCTACTACCAGCGACCGATAGCCCAACTCAGCCCCGGCGATAAACGCTGCTTCGGCCATCTGAATGGTGCACTCTTCGCCCCCGTCGTAGATAGCCTCGTGCAAGTCGTAAGCCTTCTCTTTGGACAACCCGAGGCCGTCCAGTTGGTCGAGCGCAGCCATAAATCCCACGTGTGCTCGCTCGCTAACCTCATACAGAATGTTCTCGAACAGGATTGTAAAAGCCCCCTCAGTAAGCTTGACGCCTGGTAAGCTCTTGTTGAGCGCGGCCCATCCCTCCGGACCCATGCGCTGATTGCCTAAAGACCCCTCTTCACTGTACACTTGCTTTGGCATGAGAGTACCCCTTTCGTGTTGTGGTGCCGGGTGCCTGCCCTTCCAAGATAGACACCCGGCTCTGCTATTCTACCGTCCGTTGCCGTTCTTTGGCTTGCCCCTGCACCAGCCCTCATCTACCTGGTGGCTAAACCACGAACGCCCGCCGTCTGCGTTGTGCAGCGTCATCTGCGTGTCATGGATCTTGCACCAACCAAGCGGCCTGTCTGTGGGCGGTGGTTCCTGCTTGCTGGGTGTGGCCACCGGTGCAGTGCTCGCCGGCGCTTCAGGTCCTGCCGGCGTGGCGCCCGATTCGATCAGCCATTTTTCAATGCCTTCGATCTTGCCGAGCAAGGTCTTGCTGTCATCAGCCCGAGCCGTCATCTGACACGGGAAGCCAGCCTTCGAGAGATAGCGCACGTTGAAAGAGAATGGGCTCTCTGCCATGCTACACCCCCACTGTGCAAGAGTAACCGCAGCCGCCGCAGGTATGGCAAGAGTAGGATTGCGCCTCTTCGCCGAATTCGCCCGGTTCCCAGGTCAGACCCGAGCCGTTGCAGCGCAGACAAGAATGATAGTGATAGGTGATACGAAGGGAAGGATCGAAGTCCTGATAGAAGCCCTGGATCCCCGCCTCTTCGGCGACCGTCACCGGCCGTGCTGCCAGGCCGATCTCGTCCCGGTCCATGATCGCAAAGTGCCCGCCTTGCGCCTGCCAGGCCGTCATAGACTGCGCAGCCTGGTATCCCCTTGCGTACTCAGCCGTTCCGATGTAAGATGAATTTGCCACGGTAGCTTACCCCTTTCGTGGTGCCTTGGGCGCCAGCAGGTTCCCGTCAAGTTGCCGCTGGCGCCCTTTGTTATTCCCTATCTACAATGCTAGTATACGCTTGTTTATGCTGTTTTGCAATAGGCAATCGTGGTAAAATCCATACGAGTATCTTATGATGGCTTATAAGTAGGCAAAGTAAGGGCGCCAGCTTGCACCAGCGCCCATGTGGATCCGCCCCGAGGCCATGCCCTATGGCTTCGTGAACGTTGCGATCAGGCTGGCGAGAATGGTCGCTTCCATTGCACTGGCCCAGGATGTGTAGTGTGCCCAGACCGTCAGCCTGCCGGTTGGCTCACAGGCGCGTGGCGTAGGCAATGGGAGCCGCCTCTGCGGTGTTGAAGTCGTCACGCAAAAGATAGCTTGGTTCAGTCATAAACTCCCTGCACCCGTGGTCCCGTTCGGTGCTACACTGTCCGGTAAAAGGAGGGTTTCCCCATGCGTCGATTATTGCCAGTACTCGCCATTCTTATGCTTGTCGCCGCCTGTTCGACGCCTACACCCACTCCGAAACCCGTAGATCTCCATGCCACCGCCCGCATGGATGGACAAACGGTCATGGTCACAAACAATGATACGTTTACCTGGCAAGGCGTAAAGGTAGAACTACGCCCATCTGCCAACCATTCCGGCTACTCTGTCACCGTCTCGAGCATTCCAGCTAACAATACTGCCGTCCTGGGAGTATCACGGTTTTCAAATTCCGATGGCGTGCGCTTCGACCCGACGTCGATGCTCATGCAGGAAATATGGATCTCCTGCGACACTCAGAACGGCAAAGCGTACTGGTTCGGCACGTGGGGACAGTAGCCGTTTAGTGTGCCCGCTCATACTCTCGTACCATGCTTTGCATGATGACGTTACTGGCCGAACTGGTCAGCATATTCGCCAACATGGCGCCGGCTTCCTTCATACTCACCAGACCGGGTCCGAATACATCCCGAAGCCCCTTCAAAAATTCACTCGTCTCATTGCCGCCCCCACTGCCTTGTAGCATCTGCCTGGTTTGCTGGTTTGAGTAGACCCGGCTGCCCCTTTTTGAGTCCGAGAATTCCGGACCTACCCTTAGTGGAGGTCGTGCACCATCTTAGCAAAATTTGCCGCCTGTTGTGAAGCGCTGCCATCGGCGGCCCCTAGCGTTCGTTCCGCGTAGCTCCGCAGCTCGTTGGCGCGTGCAATGATGCGCTCCATATCTGCCATGCCCTTCAGTTTTGCCGGGTACAATGCCGCATCCAACTTGCGCAGCTCGTCGCCGGCTTCCGTCAGGCCCGCACTTGCCATCGGGTCCGCACGCCCCGCGCGTTGCAACTGAAAGAAGTGTTCCACTTTCTGCTCGCCATAGCGTTTCAGCAGGAAGAGGCCGGCCCGATCATTGCCGGCCACGGCCGCCCGGATGCGCGCCGTCAGCTCTGGAAACGCCAGCCGTTCGACATCTTCTTTCACGAACGCGGCCCGCATACTGGCCGCCCCCAGCTCTTCAGGCGTCAGGCCACGCGCCGGGTCCTCGTTCTGCAGCATTTCCCGCCGGCCGATTGCCGATGACGTGTTGACCCTTGCCATGACAACCGCATTCCCTACCGCCGTCTGTAATTGTTCCATCACCGGCTTCATCAGCGCCGCCTGGTGTTCTGCCGCGTAGATAGGCTTCCCCTCGGCATTGAACATTTTCGACTTCCCCGCCTCAAAGGTCGTTGCAGCCCGCTCTACAGCCTGCGTTGCGCCCGCCATGTTCAGCAGTTCGTCAGCCATTTTCCTTCACCCCTTTTCCTTTTTGGGTCGCGACAGTCGCGACCCCCTGCCCGAGCCGTGCGACCACGCCTCGCGCGTCATCAATTGCCAGCGCGCTAAATCCGCTCGCCTGCCAGCGCTCCCACAGCGCGAGCGCCTGGGTGTCTGCCACCGAACGTCTCTCAGGCTGCTTCGTTTCCATCGGTCCCTACTCCTTCGCCTGCTTGGCTATTACCTGGTTCACCTGCTGCCCCCCAGGCCCTGCAACGTTGATTTGCAGCACCCCAACCGCCAGCTTGCGTACCCGCGCCAGCGTCTCAACTGCCCTCAGGTAACGATGCTGGGCCGCGCTTACCCGCCGTTCCCAGTGGAGGCCGATCGCCGGCGTGTGCGATTCGGAGGTAACGGAAGTGTAGCGCCGCTCCGCATCCGTGTAGCGCAGCCAGGCCAGGGCCACGCAGTCAATCAACATTTTCTCGAGTAGGGGCGCCGCCGCATAGCCCAGCCCCTTCCGCCTGGCGTCTTGCTCGCGCCGCAACAATTCCATTGTGAAGGCCTTTCCACTGCTCATATAGTCGATAAGACCATCCTCCGCAGCGTCAAATGAGGTCGTCAGTGCGCCCCCTTGCGCCAGTAGTTGGTCTAGCATCGTGCGCATCTCTGCCAGGTCCGCCGGCTTCGGCTTCTCTTTGTCGGTCCTCGCAACCATCGCCCGAACCTGATCCTTCGTTATCCTCTCACTCACCATCGCCTCTCTTTCGCCATGCGCCCCTATGCTGGTGGTAACCGGCCGTCAGTAGTGCCGCCGTTGCCAGGGCCCGGCCCAGCTCGCAGGCTTCGGATACCTGCCTATCAATGGCCCGCTCTGCCAGCAGTTCAGCACGTGCCGCCTCGCGTTCTACCTGCCGCGCTTCGTGCTCTCTCTCTGCCAGGTCCGCCGCCATCTCTGCCAGCCAGCCGTTACCCACATATTCAGATACGACGCGCCCGCCGATCCGCTGTTTTCGGTAAAGGTAATGCCCGCCTGGTCGTTGTTCCCAACCCATGTTTACCCCGTTTCTGTGCTACACTTTTGCGCAGCCACCGCTTATCAAAAGGCTGCTATGGGATTGCTATCTGCCATTTCACCCGCCGGTGTTAGGTCGTCGACCGTCATGCCAGTTTGCCCATACAGCCGCTTGCCCTTCACTTCGCCAGCAAAAGAGCAAACCTTGTTGCCGATCAGGAACCACTTGCACCAGCCGCCCGGACTGCGCAATTCGAGATCCACGTTCGGGAACCGTGTTTCGTGCACCGTCACCGGAATCGCCGCCCGCCCGAGCAGGAACCTTTCGCCTGGTGCTAATTTTGCGTCCACAATGCCCTCCAATGCCCCGATCTGCCCGTCAGGGTGGCCCAGGAACGATTCTACGCTGCCGAGCCTAGTATGATTATCTGCAATCCCTTAGAATCGTTTGTAGTGCGTGTTTCACCTATCACCGCCTGCCAGGGTGTCACGCATCGCAGCCCGGACCCGCTCAGCTCCGGCCCGGATGGCTGCCACTTCGGCAACAAGCAAGGTCCGCATGACTTCCGAGTTAGCCAGGCTGCCCAGCAGGTCGCGCAGCTCCGCATCCGTCATGTTGAGTGGATAAGTTTCCACTGGTGCAAGCTTCCCAGGTCCCCGGCTCATTGCGCCACCGCCTCTTGTGGCGCCTGTTTGCCCGGTCCGCTGCCCGTGCCTATGATCTCTCCGGTGTCCTGGTCCACTTGACGCCCGTCCCCGAGGTCCAACGTGTGAATTGTCGCATGGTGGTTCAATCCCCCTACATGCGACAATTGACGTGTTGCGTCTGCCTGCAGCAGTTTTGGCAATCGCTCTTCCGTGAGTTTTACCAGTCGCCGCGCGGCTTCGATGTCCCCATACCATTTATTGCCCTGCCGAGTGTACCCAGCGTCGCGGCACATCTGCAGTAGTGCCCCCTCATGCTCTCCGCCTACGGTGGTTTCCAGAATACGTGCTATGGCAGCTTTTTCCGTCGGCGCCTCATGCTCTGACATCTGCATTGCGACCACCGCCTTTCGCTGGTAATCTTCCAGCGATGCGAACACGGCCGGATCCGTGAGCTTTGCCGCTTCGCTGGGTGTTGTCTCTGCCGGCGCCTGGTCCTTCTCAGCGCCGCTAAAAAACGCCTGCCGGCCCTTTGGCATCTTGCAAACCAATGCGTAGAGCTCTTCCAGCAGCGCACGGTGGTCTGTCACCGGCTGCAGCAATGGAGCGCGCTTTTTCCCCCCGTCTAGCACAGTCGCCACGACCATTACATTGCCGTTCTCCAATGGGATCCTTAGACAGACCCCGCCGGCGCGCTTGACGGCTGCCATCACGCCGCGCCACTGACCGCTTTTCCACTTGATGGTTTCCTCGGTGGTGTTGCCGTCGGCGTCCTTCTCTTCGAGGATCGCCTTAACGCTATCTGTCACTTCGGCGGTGAAGAGCAGCCCCAGGCTAATCAGCGGTTCCAACAGCTCCGCGGCCCGGATCTTATTCCAGACCGTGCAATCCGGCCGCCTGCACCACCAGTGAGGCAACGTCACAATGGACACGTCCCCGCTCCATTTGGCGTGCCGGTGAATAGCCGAGCATAGTGGACAGGCCAGCCAGTCAGCCGGCGTCCGCTCCCACGGCCACGGCCCGGCCGGCGCCGCTGGGTGCGGTTCACTGGTAGCGGCTGCAGCCCGCTTCTCCTGCCACCACAGCGCCACGCTCCACGCGCCGCCGCTATCGGTCTTTGCCCAGTCCATCAGGCTGCCCAGGGTGATCTTGCCGGCGGGGTTGATGTGTTTCCAGCGTTTCGCGCAATCCCCCGCAATCCACTTCCCCGATCCCTGCGACCACGCATCCCACAGTGCCAGGCCGGCGCCCCCGAGCTCAGACAAGGCCATCCCAACTCGGATCCACGCGCCGTAATTGTCGCAGCGCCAGGCCGCCAGGTGTCCTAGCGCGGCAAAGGCCCGCGCTTCCGTGTCGTCGTCGATCGCAATGTCTAGCCGTGTGGGTGTCCTGGTGCCGGGTGTGCTGGGTGCCCCGTCATACGCCATAAAGAGCGCATCTAGCGCGAAGTCGCCCGGCGTGATGGTGTTGTAGTCCCCCCACTGGCCCCCGGTGAGCGCAAAAAAGCGGCCCGAGTCGTATGCTTCGACCCCGGCCGCTCTCGCCTTCTCGCTCAGTAGTGCGTGCAGTATGCTGCCCCTGGTGATGACTTTCACCCCGAGGCCGCTTATGCTCTTCTCTGTGTAGCTCCCGAACAGCGCCACCCATTGCGCAATGACCGCCTGCAGCTCCCCGTTGACGATGCACCCGTCAAAGTCAATCCCGACATACCCATCGTCTTTGGCGAACACATAGCCCACTCCCCACCCGTGGCGCTTCGCAGTCTGCAGCGCCACATCGAAGGACGCCCAGGCCGCCGGCTGGGTGAACATGTCGCCTTTCAGCGTGAGCGCGCTTATGGGCAGTTTCTTGCGTTTGCCGTTCTTCTGGAGGCCGCCATAGCGCCAGCAGACCCATTGGTCGCGCGCCCGCAGCTCAGCAGGGATTGCCGGCGCATAGGGAAGAAGTGACCGCGCCCGGTTCATCCCCGCCATCATCGGCGCCGTCGATCGCGCCTCAACCGCTATAACCTGGTCCTGCATTGCCCCGCTCCCCTCACAAACGAAACGCCACACGCGGTAACGTGTGGCGTCTTTTTCGCCCGGCGGGGTGGGCCTAAGTCAGGTCAGGATTGCTCCCGACATTTACGCTGTTTCTCGCCATTTAGTGCTGTCTGCCGTGTTTATTGGCTCACAATGCCTTCTAAATGGCCTAAAGTGCTAAGTCAGCTTACTTGACACCGAATCAGCGTTATGATACCTTACTCCTGACAACTCCCTGCTAAGAAGGTTGTCAGCCCGTTCCCGCCATGCTCCAGTTACCGCTGGGGCATGTGCATTTAATTGCACATGCACTTACCTAAGTTGTCAAAGTCCATTCTATCACAATATCGGGTAGGACTCAAAGGCCCTACACAATGCCCGCTTGGCAACAAAAAAGAGAAAAGCGTTGCGCGCACAGTTGAGTCGCTGTTCGGGCGCCAGAACGCTTTCCTCCATTCGGGTACCCGTAGTATAGCTTACCCTCGCCCAGGATGCAAGCGAGAAACGCCCTAAAACGCCTGTTCTACATCGAATATCTATCACAGTTACTTATAAGCTGGCCCATGTAAGTCTTATAAGGCTGCAAGTGCGCGCAATTGCACAAAACGGGGTATAATAGCCGTAAGCCCGGCTGTCTGTACCGCTGCCAAAGCCACTCACAGCCGGGCGGTTTGTTTCTCCCCTGCCCCGCCCCGAGCCCGCTATCACCCAAAATCTGCGTGCTGGTTTCAGGAAGAGTAGTAGTAGTAGTAGCAGTGTTACCGCCCGATGACGTGCCGCCGCAGCAGCACAACGCAGTCTGACGGAGGCGCGCTTAGCTCCCAGCCGGCTTTATGGTTCGCGCTCCGCCAGCGTGCCAGGCCCAAACTGAAAAGCAAGTCCCGGCTTGCCAGGTATGCCGCCCTGGTCCCCGGTGTGACGTTGTGCGAAGATTCACCGCAGCCCTTGACAGCGCATCGCCGAACGAACGCGACTACCTCGTCGCGGCGTTTTGCCTGGTGCTCATCGCGCGCCGCCACCGCTGCCGAGCTCGCGCACTCCGTAGGGTTTGCCAACAGCAGCCTCGGTTGTGCCTGTTTGGGTGGTTCTGGTTGCGCCTCAACTGTCAGGCTTTCACTTCGAAACAATGTGTCACTCGCCGCCGCCATGCGCCAGATCCAGCCGGCGCCCGCCATGATCGCAATGCTTGCCGGCCAGACTGGCCACAATGAGACGTGCCACAGCAAGGCAAGAACAGCCGTCGCCGCGCTGCCACCGACCACGCCCGTCACAAGCGCCTGTAGGGATGGCACGTAAAAGTCACTCTCGAGTGTGGGTGCCCTTGACGGTTGCTGTATTTCCACGATCCCCGGCCCGGCTGCCCCATCCCCAAAAGGCCAGCTCCGCCATACGATGCGTCTGCTCATGGTGGTGCACCCCCTTGCAAAAGAAAAGCGGCCGCCCTACTGGTAGGACTGCCGCTTGTTTGCAGTTGCTGGGTATGCTATCATGCCCTCAACCTGTGGGCGGTCACTACGCCTGTAGGCCAGTAGGGCCGGGAGTGCTTACTACACCCCGGTTCTACGTTTCTCCAACCACTATAAACCCGGTTGCGTTCTCTGTCAAGCCGTTTGCTTGTGGCGCAACCAACACCACACAAGTGAGCGCAACCATGCCAGATTATCTTGTGTCACCGGCCGCTGCAGCCAAGGCCGCCGGCATTGCGAAGTCCTCAATTCGCAACTACGTAACGAACGCCCTCTACTCTGGCATGTTCTCCGCCTCTGCCCAGCAGACGCCACGCCAGTTCACCACCGATGATGTGCGCCTTATGCGCTTCATTGCCACGCAAACGCACGCAGGTCGCGACCATGACGCAATTGTCGCCATGATACGCGCCGGTGCGCTTGCTCAAGATGACTGGCAACCCCCACAAGTCACCCAGCAACTCCCGCAAGCCGAGTTAACCCAGCAGCCAGGCTCCGCCCTGGTGCTCGCCTCTGCTATGGGCGCCGAGCTCGAGCGATACCACACGATGCAAAACGGGTTAACCGCCGCACTCGTTGAGGCAACGCGTGAATTGGCGCGCGCAGAGGCCCGTATACAGACCATGCAAGAAGAGCTCGAGTACTTGCGCGCGCAGGTCGATAACAGCGCCCAAATAGCACACCTGCAGGCTCAGCTCGAGGCCGCCAAAAAGCCGGCGTCGTTGTTGGCCCGCTTGCTGGGTAGGAAGGGGTAACCCCGTGCGCGCCCAGGATGAACGTTGCCTGCGCTCCTTGTTATGAGCTGCAGCAATCAAGCAGTGTGCAACTCAACAGTGTACTACGTCCCAAACGGCATCCGGGTGTTTTGCTGCTACCTGTAGCAGCACTCTCGCCGGTCCTTCGGGGGCGCGGCGACCTTGCTCCCAGTTACGCAGTGTTTTCACACTGATACCCAGCAAGGAAGCAAACTCATTCTGGGACAAGTCGTACTTCTCCCGGATAGCCTTGACGTCGACATCGCACTTGGCAATAACAAACGAGCGAGAAGGTTCAGCTTTGCCGCGCAGGATCTTGCCGCCCTCGTGGACGCTGGCCATCAGTTCAGCAAACAACTCATCGTTCATGGTACTCTTCCTCAACAATTCGCCTCAGGGCTTTGATCTGAGCTGCTGACAAGTCGGCGCGTTCATTCTTGGCGAAAATGAACAGCATGAACAGCCTATCTTTCTCGACTGCCCAGTAGTAGATAACGCGGGCGCCACCACGCTTGCCGTGCCCTTTTGCGGCCCATCTAACCTTACGTAGTCCCCCAGATCCTTGAATAATATTCCCGATATCTGGGTGTTCCGCCAGGAAGTTCTGAAAGTCCCTATACTCCTCATCGGTCAGCAGAGCTTGGACTCTCTTGGTAAAGACTTGGGTCTCAATGACTACCATACGCGCTCTGTCAAACTATGGGCCGAAACGATGTAAACCAATGGGTGTATATGACTATATACGCCATTGGCGTACTTTTGTCAAGGGGGTAAAAGCCTGGAAATCTGCTCGAGGCCGTCCGGAAAATTCATCCATGGGGTGTCCGCGCATCCATGGGGTGTCCGCGTACCGGCCGGCCAGGCTGTACCGGGTCCGGGCGCGTTGGCCACCGGGCGCTAACTTTCACCTGAGTTTCGCCTTACCCTTCGCGTAGGCAGTGTGCTACGGGCCAACCACTCGCCGATCGCTGGCATAACGTCCTGTCTATACGAAGCATTCAGCGCCCCCTCCGGAGGCGTCTCAGCCCAGCAATCGCCCACAAGCCCCACAGTCCTGCAGCCACCCTAGCGCCGTTGCGTTGCGCACGATTGAGGGTATAGAGATACCCTTATATTGGCTTAGAAGCGATTGCACGCATTTGTGATATGGTTCACTTGCCACCGTCCCCAGGTCAGGCCGTTATGGTCAGCCCCACGTGGTCGCAGGGTGCATTGTCAAGAGATTGCGAGACGCCTAAATAACGTTCGGTGGTAACGATGCTGGCGTGACCCAGCGATAGCTGTATCTGGTCAATGCTCGAGCCGCCCTTGTGGGCCAGCTTTGCGAAGGTGCGTCGCAAGTCATGCGCAGCCAGGTGCTCGCCTGCCTTGCCCAGCTCGCCAGCGTAGCTCTTTACAACATCGGCGACCGCCTGGTCTGTCATGCCGTCGCCGATGTTGTGGTCCCCGCGTCGTATGCTTCTGAAGACGTTGCCGTCGCCGATCTGCGCGCGCGCTGCCCACTGGTCGACCGCGGCCTTTGCCCAGGCCGGCATAGGTACACTGCGCGTGCGCTGGCCCTTGCCGAGCAGATCCACGACCACCCAGCGCCCCTCACGCTGCCCGAGGTGGGCGAACGTCAGGCCGGCCACTTCCGAACGTCGCAGCCCACAGCCCAGCATAACGGCCAGGACCGCCCGATCGCGCAGGCCCTTCAGGGTGCCGGTGTCTGGCAGATTCAGTAGCTCTTGCGCCTGGTGCTTGGTGAGCCAGTTGCCGGCGCGTTGCCCGGCTGCCTTGACACCCTTCACCTTGCCGATGGCCACAGCCAGGGTACTGTCTATCAGCCCGTTATCGGCCGCTTCACCGGCCAGCTTGCGCACGGCCGATAACTGCAGGTTGACACTCGAAGGCGCCAGCCCCAGGCCCTGCAGCTGCGTCTTGAACGCTTGCACCGTCGCCTTGTCAAGCCGGGTGCGCCCAGTGGCCAGATACCATGTCAGGAAGCCGTCAAGTGCATGACGGTAAGCCGCCTTTGAGTGCTCGCTGGTCAGACCGTCGATCACCATGTCTATGACCGGCTGCAGCACGGCCCGGTTGTAAACGATCATGCTGGTTTGGTTGCTCATGGGGTGTTTTCCCTTCGTGGTAGTGAACTACTTCCTATAAGCGCCATTATCGTAAGCTATGATACACCCAATCAGCCCGCATGTTCTGCCAGGCTGCCGTTGTTACCTACGGTACTGTCAAGGTGCGGGAACGCCGAGCAGCGTCAACGCTTTGTGCAGGGAAGCGCCGTAGTGGCGGATGGCAGCCGGGATGCTCGACCAGCCCTGGTAGCGCAAGACGTTGAGGACGGCGTTGCGCAAGGCTGCCAAGGCTTGCGCGGAGTTGCCGGTATGCAGTTGGCAGCGGTCCTCGGCCATTGTCTCGTCGCGCACGTAATGGTCCTTGTTCTCGATGGTCCAGTGCGCACGCCGCAAGGCTGCGATGTGCCTGGGCAGCACCCGCTGACGGCTCAGGCTGGTAATGCCGTAAGTCACCTTATCCACGACTGCGCCCGTCTTGAGGTCCACGGCGTGATAGGTGCGCCGGAGCACTTGTTGCGAGCCCGGCCAGTCCACATACGCGTTGAGCTGAGCGCTGGTTTCCAGAGTGCGTGTCTCGCGCCGGCCGTGGGCCTTGTGATGCGTGGTGTAGCTCAAGCGCTCCTCTTCGCCCTTGCATAGCGGCGGCGACTGAAAGAGCAGGTCGATGCTGTCGTACAACTGGTGCTGGTTCTTCTTGACGATCATCAGGTAGTCGCCGCCCTGGTCCAGGATCTGTTGGGCCAAAGCCCGTTGGGTGTGCAAGGCATCGGTGGTGACCACCACGCCCTCGAGATCCCGTCCGGCCAGCAACTGCGGGACGACGGTGATCTCGTTGGTCTTGACATCGACCTTGGCCTGACCCAGCACCAGGCCGTCGCCGTGGCCCGCCAGGCTGACCAGAACCTCCTTATCGCCATGCGCCAAGGCCCCACGCAACTCCTTGCCATCGGCGGCCAGCCCGCGCAGCGGCTCGCCATCCGCCCCCAGGATCGTCTCGCTCGGCCGGTTCTCGGCTTCCATCGCCGTGCCCATCTCGCCCAGCAGCCGCTCCAAACCCTCGACACCGATGTTGCGCAAGGTCACATAGAGAGTCGACCGACTGGGCAGGCGACGCCTCGGCAGCGCCAAACGCACAACCAGTTCGCTCGCATGCTCAAGCGACCACTCGACGATGCCCCACACCGTCCTCTGCCCGCTCAGCAGCGCCACACTCAAAATCGTCAGCAGCACCCACAGTTCGTACTGCTTGCCCCGCGCATGGCGCACGTCCGGCACTGCTTTCAGGTACGACACCAACGTGATACACTCTGCATAGGCCATCGGGTCCAATCCTCCTTTTGTTTTGCAACTTTAGGTGATTGTAACCGATGGTTTGTCACTTTAACAGAACCCTACATTAGGTGTTTGTTCGGTCCTTGGTAAAGTCTGTTCTGGCCACAAGCTGTAGTAGGTCGGCGATGCCCGCACCTACTACGGGTCGTGGGTCAGAAGCCGCATCTACCAACCTACGAACAAACACAGCATTAGGTGTTTGTTCGGTCCTTGGTAAAGTCTGTTCTGGCCACAAGCTGTAGTAGGTCGGCGATGCCCGCACCTACTACGGGTCGTGGGTCAGAAGCCGCATCTACCAACCTACGAACAAACACAGCATTAGGTGTTTGTTCGGTTGTTGGTAGGACCCGTTTCCACCACAAGCTGTAGTGGGTGGGGTCGGCGTTGACCTCCCTGGGTGTCTTGAGTGTATATCTGCCTGATGGTAAGATTCGGTATGGATTCCATCAGGCAGAGGTCGTAAAGTGGTCAAGCAACCCAAGCATCGGCTGCATCGTGAGTTTCCTGAGGCCAAGCGCGTAATTGTCGAGTGCGATCTCAACACATGTCCGCACTGTGGCAGCGTCCTCAAACCGCGCAAACCCTGGCACAGCCGTAAGTACGTCCAAACACTGGAGGGTCCGCTCTTTGTGGCGGGTCGGAGCAAGGAATGTGCCGATCCAGCGTGCAGTCATGTGGGCGAGCACTACTACGCCAGCCGGGTGCTCACGATCAGCCTGCCCTACAGCACCTACGGTCTGGATGTGCTGGCCTTCATCGGCTGGCAACACGAGCATGAGCATCACCAATTGAAGGAGATCCAGGGCGAGCTAAACCGGCGGGGGATCGCGATCAACGAGCGCAATGTAGGCAAGCTTTACCGCCAGTTTCTGGCGCTCCTGGGTGCCGCGGATCAGAAAACCCTGCCTCACCTGACGGCGACCGCGGCAGAGCACGGAGGTCTGATCTGGGCCGTGGACGCCTTGCAGCCGGAGGGCAACGGCAGTTTACTCTACGTGCTCTATGAGGTGCTGAGCGGGACAGCCGTGGCGGCAGTACAGTTAGAGCAGGCTAATGCCGAACGACTGTGGGCCTGGCTGGAGCCCTATCAGGAGTTGCCCCTTGCGGTGCTCGCCACCCTGTCGGATGGCGAAGAGGCGATCATCGCCGCCCTCAAGCGCTGCTGGCCCACCGCACCACACCAACGCTGCCAGGTGCACTTTCTCAATAATCTGGTTGAACCGGTGCTAGAAGTGGATGCCCAACTGCGTCAGGCGCTCCAAAACGACGTCGGCGGTCTGCCTGCCGTACCAGAGCGCGAGGCAGGAACTGACGAGCCGGGGGCAGACTCGTCGTTTGTTGTTTGTTGAGGGTCAAGCGCGGGATCCGACTTTGCTGGCGCTTGAGAAGCAAATCCGGCGGGCCATACGCGACGCGGTCAACCGAAGCAGCCGTAAGCCCTTCCGCTGGGGCGGACTGGCGGGTTATCAGCAACTGGCGGCCCTGGTCGAGGAATTACGCGCAGTTCTGGAAACCAGCAGCGAGAATCCCTATCTGTGGCAACTGCTCAGGCAGGCCGAACGGGCCGTGACCAGCAATCGGACTCTGGCTGAGGATGTAAACGAAGCTTATACCTGGGTCCGGCGCATTGCCGCTTGCTTACGCTATGGCCAGCAAGGTGCAGCGGACGCTAAGGCACCCAGCAGTGTCCAGGTGGCCCAGGAGATGGACGCCCTGCTGGACCAGTTCCGCCCGGATTTCAAGCGCCGGCCAGCACAGTCTGCCTTGCACAGTGCCTGGCGGCGGCTATGGCGCAACTGGGGCGCGGAGTTGCTTTACTGTTATGAGATCCCTGGCCTGCCCGCCGACAACCTGCAACTGGAAGGCTTCTTTGGCCGCTTGCGCCGCCACCAACGCCGCATCAGTGGTCGCAAGTCCACGGCTGAGTTGCGCGACTTCGGCCAGTGCCAGGTGCTATTTCGGGCTAAGACAGAGACGGAACTCCTGGGCCAACTGCGCGAGGTAAAGCTCGCGGACTACCAGGTGCAGCGTCGGCGCTTGGCAGAAGCCGAAGCACCGCGCCAATTCTTACACAGATTACACCGCGATACAGTTAAAACAGTGCGCCGACTGCTCCAAGATTACGCAGCCCGCCAAATCGAACTTGAACGGGCCGTTGCAGTCGGCACATAACGGTTAGACAGTCAGGGCGTTGACCTACTACAGCTTGTGGGTCAAGAGCCATCAATACCAACCTGCGAACAGACACGACGAGTTACGCACGAAAATACCACAACTTTGGCCGCGCGTGTAACGATCCGCCCGGTGGCGAGACTATCCAGCAACAAACGCTCGAAACAGAGCGTGGCGCCGCAACCAATGGCGCGCTGCCAGCAGACCCACAATCAGGAGCTAAGTAACTGGTCAAAAGATACTTGAAAAAGGTTGGCCGGCCGCTAAGCTGGTGGCATGAACACTGGCCGACCGAGCGAGATTCGCATCACGTTGAACGATGAACAGCGGCATGCGCTGCGCCGCCTGGCCCGCGAAGCGATCGGGCGCATTTCCGAGCGTGCCCATTTCGTGCTGTTGAGCGACCAGGGCAAGAGTGTGCCCGAGATCGGGGCCTTGATGGGCTACTCGGCGCAAGCCGTCTACCCCTGGCTGGAACGCTACCAGCAGCACGGGATCGCTGGCTTGTACGACGAGCCGCGCAGCGGCCGTCCGCCCAATGAGCCCCACCTGGTGGCGATTGTGCAAGCCCAGACCGGCCAACCACCCGCCACCTTTGGCTATCCCGAATCGGGTTGGACGGTGGACGGCTTGCTGCGCCACCTGCGCCAACGCTTCCGGGTCTGGGTCAGTCGTTCGACCTTGAGACGGGCCTTGCCCCGGGCGGGCTTCGTCTGGGGCCGCCCGAAGTTGATCCTGCCACAACGGCGCGACCCAGAAGAAGCGGCCAAAGTGGCGCATCTGACCGAGGTGGTGGCCGATCCGGTCGCCATCATCCTGGCCGAGGACGAGTGCGAGCTGATGCTCTTGCCGATCTTGCGCGCCACCTGGCATCGCCGGGGCGCACAGCCCCGGGTGCTGACGCCCGGCCAGAACCGCAAGCGGCCGATCTTTGGCACGGTCAACCTGCGCACTGGAGCCTGGCACTACCGGCTGACCGAGCGCAAGCGATCCGGCGACTTCATCGCCGCCCTGAGCGACTTGTTGACGACGTATCCGCAGGGCCGTATCTACCTGCTGATCGATAATGGCAGCATTCATACCAGCAAGACGGTTGCTGATTGGCTCGCCACACATGACCGCCTGCACCTGGTGCCCTTGCCCAGCTATGCGGGCCACAAATACAACCCGACCGAGAAAATCTGGTGGCATCTCAAAGACGCCATTTCGGCCAATCGTGGCTTCAAGCGGCTGGCGGAACTGGACGCCGCCCTCGAACGCCACTTGGCGGGTTTGACACCGCAGGCTGTGCTGCGCCTGATCAATTCGTTGGTCGCCCGCCAAGCTCAAGCGGCCGTCGCCGCCTGACCTTATTCAAGCAACTTGTGGCAACCTACTTAGTTCGATGTTTACGTTCACCTCTACGTTCACCAAGTTGGCGTTTGCCAAAGTGCGCCGGCTCAGCGCGAGCATGGCCTTGATCGCGGCCCTGACTGCTGACGCCTTCCCTTGGGCGACCCCCTCGGCCGCGGCGGCCGGCGTGAGCGGCGCGGCAGGCGCCGTCTACGTGCTGACGAACGCGACTGTCGGTAATGCAGTGGCCGTTTTCGACCGGGCAGGCGACGGCACACTCAGCTTCAACGACTACTTTGCGACGGGCGGGACGGGAACTGGCGGCGCCTTGGGCTCGCAGGGCGCGCTGACGCTGAGCCGGGACGGACAGCGGCTCTTCGCCGTGAATGCCGGGAGCAACGAGGTCTCGGCGTTCGCGGTGACGGCGACGGGCCTGCTGCTGACGAGCACGGTTAGCTCGGGCGGGGTAAGGCCCATCAGCGTCACCAGTCACGACGGCCTGGTCTACGTGTTGAATGCGGGGTCGAGCAGCATTGCCGGTTTTGCGGTCGATCAGAACGGGGCCCTCACGCCGGTCCATGCTTCTACGCAGGCGCTGAGCAGCAATACGGCGGACGGGGCGCAGATCCAGTTCAGCCCGGACGGCCGGGTGCTGGTCGTGACGGAGAAGGGCACGAACAGCATCAGCACCTTCACCGTGGGGGCCGACGGCCGGGCAGGGAACCGGCAGACCTACCCTTCCAGCGGCGCGACCCCGTTCGGGTTTGACTTTGACCAGAACAACACGCTGTTCATTTCCGAGGCGCCGGGCAGCGCGGCCTCGTCCTACGCGGCCGGCGACGACGGAGCGCTCACGCCGATCAGCCGCTCGGTGCCCGATAAGCAGGCGGCGGCGTGCTGGTTGGTCGTGACGAACAGCGCTCGGCTGGCATTTGTCGCCAACGCGGGCAGCGACAGCATCTCAAGCTACCGCATCGGCCCGGACGGTAAGCTGAGCCTTGCGTACGACGTGGCGCGTGCGCTGCCCGCAGGTACCGGACCGTTGGACCTGGGGCTCAGCCGCGACAGCCAGTATCTTTACCAGTTGGGCGGGCGAGCACACACGCTGACCGGCTTGCGGGTGAACGTGGACGGCAGCCTGAGCCCGGTGCAGGGCGGGCTGCCAATCCCGACCTCGGCGGTGGGCGTGGCCGCACGCTAGCTACCTGAAGGTCGTAAGTGAGGGGTCTCGCTTCCACAGTGCGAGACCCTTCATTTTCGGGCAAGACGAGGGTTCCATAAAGCGTGCATAGTGTACTAGCGACCTCCCGGCCGGGCCGGAAAATAATCATCGCTGCAATTTAATCAGTATTCTCTCCGCTTATTAATCAGTGTTTTACCACGTTGACGAGTCCGTAAGCGGCCCGTATAATGGTATCGAAGGATTCGTGTGTTCGGGTCTACGTCGAACAGGCGCGCTCGTACGGATGGCTTTCCTCTGATATCGTGACGGGCAAGCAGAAAGGAGGTTGAACTGGCGGTCTTCATAACAGTGTGATCACGTTCGCTTCAGCAACCGGCGGATCGTTAGCCCCATCGCTTCCTTCCCAGGAGCGTCAACGATAGCCTCGCATCGCATACATCACGGGTATCCCAGACTGAGTGCAAGATGCCCGTTGCTTATCAGCAGGCCGCGTGGAACTTCCAACGGCGGCGCAGTCCCTTTTCCCCAAGGAGGCCATCCGTGTTGAAGTCGTTGCGTTTTCCCATGTCACTTGTGGCACTCGTGGTGCTCGCGCTGGCCCTGTTCGCGGGCAGCGCGACTCCGGTTCAGGCCGCCGACCCGGCCCCCATGCTCGTTCTCAGCGACATAAGCTGTGACAACGGCAATATCGTCGCACACTTCGTTCTCAACAAAATCCCGGCTGGCGCCAAGGTAACTGGCTTCACGGTAGGCGGCGATTTGGCGGGCGCAAAGATCACGGACCCGAGGTTCGTGGGCAAGCAACAGGTAGCCCATTTTTACGTGACGATTGCGGGCACGGGCGCGACCACCTATGATGTCCAGGCATCGGTGATGGTGAATGGACAGAAGATCAGCTTGCACAATGCCGGTGACTGGGAAGTTGCGCCGTGTGGCAGTCGCACCGGCACGCTGAAGATCTGCAAGGTGCTGGCGGCAGGGACGACTGCGCCGGCGGGCACGCTCTTCACCTTCACGGTGAGCGGCATGGCGGATGTGGTCAGCGTAGCGCCGGGCACCTGCTCGGCCAACTTCGAGCTGGCAGCCGGTGATTACACGGTCGCGGAGACCGGCAGCAGGCCGGCGGGCTACATGGTGACGGCGATCGACTTCCTGGCGGGCAGCGGCACCCCGAATGTGGCAGGCGGCAGCACCGTCGCAACGGTAGTGTCGGGCCAGACCACCGAGGTGCGGTTCACCAACCAGGCGAATCGGGGCACGTTGAAGATCTGCAAGGCGCTGGCGGCAGGGACGACTGCGCCGGCGGGCACGCTCTTCGGCTTCACGGTGAGCGGCATGGCGGATGTGGTCAGCGTAGCGCCGGGCACCTGCTCGGCCAACTTCGAGCTGGCAGCCGGTGATTACACGGTCACGGAGACCGGGCAGGGGCACCCCTACACGGTAACGGCGATCGACTTCCTGGCGGGCACTGGCACCAAGAATGTGGCAGGCGGCAGCACCGTCGCAACGGTAGTGTCGGGCCAGACCACCGAGGTGCGGTTCACCAACCAGGCGAATCGGGGCACGTTGAAGATCTGCAAGGCGCTGGCGGAAGGCACGACAGCTCCGGCGGGCACGCTCTTCACCTTCACGGCAGCGGGTGCTGCCGTCAGCGTGGCGCCGGGTACCTGCTCGGCTAACTTCACGCTGGCAGCCGGTGATTACACGGTCGCGGAGACCGGGCCGGCGGGCTACACGGTGACGGCGATCGACTTCCTGGCGGGCAGCGGCACCCCGAATGTGGCAGGCGGCAGCACCGTCGCAACGGTAGTGTCGGGCCAGACCACCGAGGTGCGGTTCACCAACCAGGCGAATCGGGGCACG
>Ga0209540_10001070_pt1 | contig 21899 bp, 18 predicted proteins | sample BarGraIncu01121A_FD_184501 | JGI IMG/M metagenome (GOLD analysis project Ga0209540, IMG submission 184501) | Arctic peat soil microbial communities from Barrow, Alaska - Barrow Graham LP Incubations 011-21A (SPAdes) (version 2) | ecosystem: Environmental > Terrestrial > Soil > Wetlands > Peat... | reverse complement strand
AGCAGGTAACCGGTCTTCTGACGCCTGATCAATTTGCCGGATATGCCGTTACTGCTGTTTGGACAATAATCAATCTAATAATCGCATATATTGTTTTGAAACATTTTGTATTCAAACCGATAATCAGGCTGCTAAATAAGCGTCGTGAGGCTGTGCTTAGTGAACTCGAAGATGCGGCGAATAAGACGGCAACTGCGCAGGCGCTGATCGCAGAAGCGACAAAGCGAATTGAAAATTCCAAAAACGAGGCGTCTGTTATTATGTCAGATGCCAGGGTACAGGCTGAAAAACAGAGCCAGACTATCGTAAACGCGGCACGGGCAGAGGCAATTACCGTGGTTGACCGTGCGTCGGAAGATGCTAAACGCATGCATAATGCGATGCTTGACCAGATGAGGGATGAAGTGGCTGATCTTGCTATTGCCATTGCTACAAAAGTAGTCGGCTCGATTATTGATGATACCCACCAGAAAGAAATGAGCGACCGCATCATGGATGAGACATTAAAGGTTGAGGTGAAAAAGATTGAGTGATAGTAAGACATTTCGAATAATCCGGATAGTAACTGCTTCTGATATAACACCTGAAAAGGTGGATGCGATTGCGCAGAAATTTTCTGAGCATTTTCATATTTCGGATTATTCTGTGGTCCAGGAGACAGATAAAGTGCTCATTGGCGGTTTTATCATATATGCGGCCGGATATAGATATGACTACAGCGTCAAGGGCCAGCTAGCAAGAATCGCCAAACGGCTCAAGAATTCGCGGTCAATTTCGACCCATCTTGAAGGCATGGAACCTTCCGAGACAGAATCGGAACTAATTAAGAAATCTATTGATATGGCGCTCAGCGCTTTTGATGAGCAGCCGATGGCATTGCAGGGACAGGATCTTCTTTGGGCAGATGAGGGCGCCGGCATTATTTCTCCGGAGACTGACACACCCAGAAGGCTTGTCGATCAGCTCAGAGAACAAATGGCCAATTCCTTCATGGAAAGTACTACCATTGAAGAAATTGGTCAGGTCATTAGTATAAGTGACGGCGTAGCATGGGTAAAAGGTATTGAGCATTGTATGAACAGTGAAATGATTATGTTCACTGCAACTACTTATGGTATTGCTATGAATCTTGAGAAGGATCGAGTGGGCGTTGTCCTTCTAGGTGAATCAAGTGACGTAGTCGAAGGCACAATGTGTAAACGTACCGGTAAAACCGTAAGCGTTCCTGTCGGCTCTGATTTGCTCGGTCGAGTCGTCGACCCGCTTGGTAATCCGATAGACGGCAAGGGTGTACTGCACACAACCACTTTCCGTCCGATAGAAGCAAAAGCGCCTGGTATCGTTGACCGTTCCCCTGTTAATGCATCTCTTCAGACAGGTATTACAGCAATCGACGCGATGACGCCAATTGGTAAAGGTCAGCGAGAATTGATTATCGGAGACAGGCAGACGGGGAAGACGGCCATCGTTATTGATACGATCCTTAACCAAAAAGGCAAAAATGTTATCTGCGTCTATGTCGCTATCGGTCAAAAGATGTCAACAATCGTACAAGTCGTAAACACTCTTGAGAAATATAATGCATTGTCATATACCGTTGTTGTTGCGGCAAGTGCCAGTCAGACGGCTTCACTTCAATACATTGCGCCCTATTCAGGATGCGCAATTGCAGAAAGCTTTATGTACGATAATCACGACGATGTGTTAATTGTATATGATGATCTGACCAAACACGCACAGGCTTACCGGGCCATATCCCTGCTGCTCCGCCGTCCGCCGGGTCGTGAAGCTTATCCCGGTGACGTATTCTACCTGCACTCAAGACTTCTTGAACGGGCAGCCAAGCTTGATGTAACTAAGGGCGGAGGGTCGATGACGGCTCTCCCGATTATCGAGACACAGGGCGGCGATATATCAGCATATATTCCTACCAACGTTATTTCCATCACCGACGGTCAGATATATCTTGAATCAGAACTGTTTTTCTCCGGTCAGCGTCCAGCTATCAATGTTGGACTGTCTGTTTCCCGTGTCGGAGGTGCTGCACAGACAAAAGCGATGAAAAAAGTCGCAGGTCCCTTGCGTATCAATCTTGCCCAAGCCAGGGAAATGGCGTCCTTTGCGCAGTTTGGTTCGGATTTGGACGACAATACACAAATGCAGCTTAAACGTGGTATCGTTCTCAATGAAATTCTTAAGCAATCGCAATATGCTCCGATACCTATGGAAGAGCAGGTCGTTACCCTATATCTGGCAAATAATGGTATGCTGACGTTCCTTGATAAAGAGGATGTCAGAGAGTATGCAGAGAGCTTTTTGCAGAATCTGCGGATACTGCATCCTGATATCCTGCAGATGATAGCCGAATCAAAAGAGTACACACCCGAAACACAGGCGCTTATTGATGAATTGTCAAATCAGCATAAGTCATCCTACTTAATTGAGCACCCCGAATATGGCAAGACGGAGTAATCAGAATGGAACAAATATACGACATCAAGAAAAGAATACGAAGCATTACGGAAATTCAGCAGATGACTCGTGCAATGAAGCTTGTCAGTGCTGCCAAAATGCGCAAATCCAAGGCACAGCTCGATAGAGTGTTTCCATTTTTTTCTCTATGCGCTGAGAGCATGCTGGAAATTCAGCGAAGCAACAGTGACATAGATAATCCTTATTTTCAATTAAGGAAAAAGCGCCCGGGCGAGACATGGAAAATCGGCTACTTTATCCTGACAGGAGATCAGGGACTTGCCGGCGCTTACAATCATAATGTTATTCGCATTGCTGAAGAGTATATACGCGGTAAAATTTTAGATAATGTCAACAAAGGACTCAAAACCGAATCAACTCTATATGTTTTCGGAAGTGTCGGCCGTGAAAAACTCGCTCGTGACGGTTACCCTGTCGATATGGAATTCTCCTTCCCGATCACTGAACCAACATATTATGAGGCTAGAAACGTATCAGATATAATTCGAAAAAAATATATAGATGAAGAACTTGACCTGGTGTATCTGGTGTATACAAAAATGGATTCAGTAATCAATATGAAGCCGATTATCCAGCGCGTTATACCTGTTAATACAACAGCACTGCAGTCAATTCTTCCGGTGGGCGCAAGTGATGCAGGTATGGCTCTTGAAAAAGGCGCAGTGCTTACCTATCATCCCAATGCAGATGCTGTGTTTTCTTTCTTAATCGACACATATTTAAATGCTATGCTGTATGGAGCACTTGTAGAGGCATATGCAAGTGAACAGACTGCACGAATGACAGCAATGGATAGTGCGACAAATAACGCGGATGATATGCTAGAGGATTTGACACTCAAAAGTAATCGCGCCCGCCAGGCTCGTATTACAAATGAACTAATCGAAATCGTAAATGGAGCGAACCAGATTCAACATTAATCAAAATGGCGGAGATTGGGATCGAAAGGCGGAAAAAATGGCTTTAGGATATGTTATAGAAATAATTGGACCGGTTGTTGACTGTCAGTTTCCTGACACCGAAATACCTCGAATAAATGATGCCGTTAAAATTAAGCACGGGGAAGGCTGGATCATAGCGGAAGTTCTTCAGCAGCGCGGATCCGGAATCGTAAGGTGTGTATCATTTGAGCCGACGGAAGGCCTTTCGCGGGGTGTTGAGGTCGAATCAATGGACTCTCCGGTAAAAGTACCGGTCGGGGAGCGTATAACGGGCCGTCTTTTTAATGCGCTCGGACAGCCTATTGACGAAAAGGGACCTGCTGATTCTGATGATGTCTGGCCAATCCATAAGCCTGCGCCTTCATTTACGGATCAGTATTCCTCAGAGACAATGCTTGAAACAGGTATCAAAGTAATCGATCTGCTCGTGCCGTTTTCACGCGGCGGAAAAGTCGGACTGTTCGGCGGCGCCGGTGTCGGAAAAACAGTTCTCATTCTTGAGCTGATCCGTAATATTGCATCCGAACACGGCGGTTATTCGGTCTTTGCCGGTGTCGGTGAGCGCTCACGTGAAGGAAATGACCTGTGGAACGAAATGAAAGAATCAGGTGTTATTGATAAGACAGTCATGGTATTCGGCCAGATGAATGAGACATCCGGTGCTCGTATGCGTGCGCCTCTGACCGCTCTGACCATGGCGGAATACTTCCGGGATGTCATGCATAAAGACGTTCTTCTGTTTATTGATAATATATATCGATTTGTCCAGGCTGGCTCCGAAGTTTCGGCTCTTCTGGGACGAATTCCCTCCGCTGTAGGTTATCAGCCTACACTGGCCAATGAAGTCGGTATGCTCGAAGAACGAATTACATCAACAAAGAACGGATCCATTACATCCATTCAGGCCGTTTATGTCCCCGCCGACGATCTGACTGATCCGGCACCGGCAACAACATTCAGTCACCTTGATGCAATCACCGTATTATCACGTTCAGTAGTTGAACTAGGCATATATCCAGCTGTGGATCCCCTGGAATCATCATCACGTATCCTTACGGAGAGTATTGTAGGAAAAGAGCATTATCATGTCGCACGAATGGTGCAGGAGACACTGCAGCGCTATAAAGAGCTTCAGGATATTATAGCTATTCTCGGTATGGAAGAGCTCAGTGAAAAGGACCGCCTGACAGTTAACCGGGCCCGCAAGATTCAGCGCTTCCTTTCGCAGCCATTCTTTGTTACCGCCGGATCAACCGGATACGAGCCGAAATATGTAACAGTAGAAAAGACAGTGAAGGGATTCGGAGAAATTATTTCCGGTAGTGTAGATCACATACCTGAACAGTTTTTCTTTATGAAGGGTGATATAAACGATGTGTACGAGGCATATAAAGAGTCAAATAAGTAATAGACAAATAAGGATATCTATATGAGTGAGACTAACGAGAACAAACCGGTAAAGACGATGATGCTTGAGGTGGTTACACCTTATCATCACTTTTTCGAAGGAAAAGTGGAGTATGTTGTTTTGTCCGCCCTGGACGGGGAACTGGGCATTTTACCCGGGCATGCTCCTGTTGTTGTTGCGCTGACTCCAGGAATTACTCATTTTGTAATTAATGGTGTAAAACGCTATGCTGTTTTGATGGAAGGTTATGCGGAAATTGGACCCTATATGACGGTCGTGGTGTGCAATGCGGCAGAATGGCCGGAAGATATTGATTTCAAACGAGCGCAATCGGCATATGAGCGGGCACTCCGGAGATATCGTGATGAATCTCTGAACAGCCGTGAACGGGTTTTTGCAAGACACTCCATGCGACGTGCAAAAATGAGGCTTAAGTTAGTCTCGGAATATGGTTCGGAAGAACAGAAGAAGGCCTTAAAAGATATGCATTCTATCTGATCTATTGTTTGCTGCATAGGGCTTCCGAAGACTGTCCCATAGCTGTCATAGCATTAATTGTTCGAATTGTATCGAGAACAGCGTTAATCCCTTCTTTGTTCAGAACATACACTCTGCTAGCCGAGCGTTTGAGTTTCTGCTGGATTACCTGCCAGGATAACCGGTCAATATATCTTGCAATCAGTACACTGCGCTGTGGTTCCGGCAGGGAATAGATGCAGCCCTCGACAATAACTATTTTGTGATTCTCGTTTTTTAAGTGATTCTGGAGAAGAGTCCGTTCTTTTTGAATGGCTCTTTTTTCGTTGTCATATTCTTCCTGAACACGAAATATTCCCTGATCGGAGAATCCGGAGCTTCCTCCGCCAACAGTCATAAGACTGCGGCTTCGCAGGGACACAGCCTGATAGATCTGCTCTTCACTTTCTTCGAGTTCATAGAGAAGTGCTAAACCTTTTGCAACGTTAATCCTGCATTCGGGTAGATTCTGAAGATAGTACATAGTGAGATTCTCATCGAGTAGTTCAGCGGATGGAAACAGTGAGGGTGCAGCGTGCGGTTCGTGGACATGACACGCTGAGTGCCTGTTTTTGGTGTATATGTTTTTAACAAATGACATAGCCGGTTCCTTTCTTATGTGTACTGCTCTTATGCGCAGCTACTCTTATGCGCAGCATATTTATTGTGTGTGGTTGAAAACAAAGCGGATATCACCGCATACGAAGATATCCCCATCAGCGAGAGGTGTTTCTTCAAATGAGTACAGGCGGCGGCTGCCTATCCACGTACCGGAAGCTGACCCTAAATCGACCAAAAAATACATAGGATTGCGATGTAGAATTCTTGCATGGCGATCAGAAACAGAAGTGTGATCGATAAAAAAATCACAGAGGGTCTTGTCACGGCCAATCAGGAAATCATCAACCCAGACAACAGCCCGCAGAGGGTTACGGTCCTTTTTGTGATCTGTGATCTGCTGTGTCAGATATGCGGGTGAAAACAAGGGGGTATGGCTGTCTGTGCTGAATGTTCTTTCATCACTGCTGCTGCTTGGGAAATACATCTCTTTTCTTGACAATGACTTTGTCGACTCCATTTCTTTGATGTCTGCAGTACGGGCGCGCACGGCTTTTCTATTTTGTCCTGATATGAGGTTGATAATCAGCAGAAAGGAGAAAATGAGGACGTACCAGCTTGCCCATATACCTGAGATAGGATTAGCTGACGGTTGTTCTTCGAAATAGATACACACTCCAAAGGCTGCCGCCATCAGGAAAAATTGAAAAGCAAGACGAATTTTGTATTTGCTTCTCTGATCTTTAGAAGGTAAGCCGGTTTCCCCGGCTGCTGCGAAATCGGTCAGGAAGACCAGTAAATCCTGTTCGCGTTCGTCCCGAAGCAGGCATAAAATCCTGTTTCGGTCATCCTCATCAAGCACGTCCCTGAAGAATGGATTCATCATCAGCAATTCCAATTTATCCCAGGCAGGACATACTGGATTTTGACTCATCTGGGATTCCTTTTGAACAACAGGAAGGCAGCACCAATAAAGCTTACGGCATTCAGGATCGAAGAAAACATATTCCGGATCCATTACCAATGACATGGCATCCATAAAGTGATCCTGTGCATCCAGTATAGTCTGAACAAAATCTGCAATGCATTTTCTTTTCTGCTGAGCATGCTCCCACTGATACTGTGTAGTTTCAGACAATTGCTGATAGCCTGTGCAGTCGATGCACAACTGAATTTTTCCTAACTGCTCCCTGATATAGACCGGCAAAATGGCGGAGATGACGTGATTCTGCAGAACATCAAGCGCATGCAGAACCACGTCTGTATCCGACGCAACCGTTTGGACAGCAATTCTTCCGAATGGACCTCGTTCAAACCGCATATTATTCTCCTGCAAGAAGATCCTTAATTTCCGAGTTTTCCAATTACATTGCCATCGTCGAAAACATACGCCATGATTTTTTCGGCATATCCCATAAGAGCAGTTCTGAAAATGAGTGCGAGAGCAACGAGAATTGCGATTATTATCACGATTTCAACAGTGCCCATACCCTTTGTACTTCTGGTACAATCGATCCGTCCCTTGAATTTTTTCTCTTTCATATTTTCCTCCTTCTACGCTATATTGAGTGACAGTAAAGCCGGGGTGACTGCAACGAGCAGGACTGAGATAAGGTCGAGCATCATCGGAAGAATCATTGCGAGTGTGTCACGTTCCCGCTTTTTTCTGGAAGCGTTTCGACAAAGTGACCAGCAGGCGGTTGACTGGAGTGCAAGAAGCTGCAGCACTTCGGATCCGCCTGTCAATTCATATCTTGAAGCAAGTAAAAGTGCTGCCTGTGCTTCCGGAATTGATGTTCTTCCGGAGAAGTTCTCTATGGCACTGCCCGCGGATATGCCTGACAGCATCTGGGCCTTTATGATTTGAATTTCGTTGCCTAAGGTACTGCTGTCCGGGAATGCTTCGGAACAGGTATCAATCGCTTTGGGCAGAAGAACACCTGACTGCATAAGTGTGACAAGCATCGAAAGAAACAGCGGTATTTCTTCCATAAGGTACTCCCTGCGCTTTTGCACTTTTTGACTTATTTCGTGGTGTATGAGTACACAAAGAACAATTTCGGCAGGAACAATCAGATATATCGGGTATCCGGATAAATATAGAAGTGTGATGAATAGTGGAGTTGTGACAAGTACCATCGAAATCATTTTTTGTATTTGCCGGTCAAATAACTTCTCAGGCTCACAGGAGAGCTCGCTGTATAATTCATACTGCCTTGTGATATAGCTTTCCGGAAGAATTCTGTTTAGAAGAAGACGGATCCTTTTAACATATCTTTGAGGGAGAGGCAATAGAGAAGCAGCTTTTTCTGATTGAACAACTACAGCTTGTCTGTCGCTGCCAATCAATGTGAAAAGAAAACCACATGAGATTACTGATATGCAGAATGCCAAAAGCATTAGTGCGATTCCCAGCGGCGCCTGACGGGCGTTATCCATATAACCGCTTGTAAAGGAGGATAGAGCAAACGTAATTCCAAACGGCATAAGACACAATATGAATGCTTCTGCATTTCTTCCGGCGTTGTTGGCGTCAACCTCACTGCTTACCGACATTAACTCAGACAGCATCTGACAGCTGCTGCGTAAGATAGAGATGATTCCATTGCCGACCACCCGGGTAATTGACAGGGCATGCATGATTGGGAGCAACTCAATATAATCAAGGCGGTAACACAAATCCGTGAGACTGTCGGACAGAGGAACATGAGCAGACAGAGATTTTTCGAGCCGCACCAATGCGTGTGCCATCAGGCTGCGCCTGCCAAAAGCTTTTTCCATTGTCGGGCGAGCACAGATGAAAGCGCTTTCTAAAGAGTAACCTCCTGAGACTGAAGTACACAGGGACTGAAGAAGAACTTTGCTCTGCGAACGAAGCAGGGCATTCCTTTTGCCGTACATAAGCTTAACAATAGCCAAAAACGGAAAGACAGAAAGGATAAGGGACAAAAGAACACGGAGAATCATAAGGGGAAGAAAAGCATCGGAGAGGAAAAAAATGGATGCGGTACAAATCGGATAAACCCATAGATGTCTAAGCAAAAACGCTCTCCTGATCTTGCCGGAGACTTCGGACTGTCGTCTTCTCAAAGACGTCCTTGTCATATTTCGTATTGCCTGTTTAGGAGACTTCATTTCTTTGTGGGACAAGTCCTTCACCTTCTTTATGCAGATAAATGGGGATAATTGTAAAATTGCTGTTTTCCAGTGGTCCGACCTCAACGATTTCATCGATCAGACGCTTGCCGTGTGCTGTTCTTGATATGTGAACAACGATATCTACGCCCATCTCGATCTGACGAATGACAGAATCAAAGGGTAATGCGGACCCGGCAAGTACCATGGTTGCAAGACGCGTCAGCATTTCCTCGCAGGAATTAGCGTGCCCTGTACACAAAGATCCGGGATGACCTGTGTGAAGTGCATGAAGCATATCTGCTGCCTCACTTCCTCTGACCTCTCCGACGATAATTCGATTCGGACGCATACGAAGTGCTGTGCGGATCAGCTGTCCAATCGTGATTTCCCCCTGACCGTCCGGGCCGGGCAACCGCGCTTCAAGCCGTACCAGGTTCTTTAGCCCCTGAAGCGAAAGTTCTGCGGAATCTTCAATAGTCACAACTCGTTCTTCCTGAGGTATAAAGGAAGATAGTGTATTCAGAAAAGTCGTCTTGCCTGATCCGGTACCGCCGCAAAGAAAAATTGTCTTCCTGTCACGTACAGCCTTGGAAAGATAAGCGGCAGCATCGGCTGATATGAACCCCTGCGCTATCATTGTCTCGATATCAGGCCGGACTCCCGTGAATTTGCGGATGGTAAAAATGGGTCCGTCCGGTGCAACTGGGGGGAGAACTGCATTTGCACGGGATCCGTCAGGCAGTCTTAAGTCTGCAACGGGAGACGCCTCGTTCAAAGGCCGGTTAGCTCTTGAGAAGAAATTAGTTATGATACCTTCAAGTGATGCAGCATCTTTGAAAGTCAGGTGAGAGGGGAATAAACACCCATTCCTTTCAAAGAAAATATGTGATGGTCCATTGACCATGATCTCGGTAATGCTGGGATCATCCATCAGAGGCTGCAGGATATCCAGACGCCGCATGGAATTGAAGATGCTGACGGCCAGGGTTCGCTTATCTTCAAGTGTCATCCTCATGCTTCTTGTCTCAACACTTATTACATCAGCTATGATCTGGCGGAATGCATTATCATCAACATTCAAATGCTCCTGAATCTTGGTAAGAATACAAATAGACAATTTCTGCTTCAATTCGCTTTGAAAATCGGAATTGACGTCACCTGCTGCCATCGACGGATCAGCTTCCTTTTCACTTTCCATGTAGTGCTGAAGTCTTTTTGCAGAACTCATACAGCGACCTTCCCGGACTCCGAATAGAATTTTAAAAGATTCGGAGGAAGACTGGAAAATAGATCATTAAGTTCCCATTCGCACATTTTTTCGTCCGACTGGCCCTGCTGGGGCATGATGATATGAAGCTCATGGGAAAGTGAGCAGAGCTGCTTAAGAACCCGGAAGGGAAGAGACTCGATAACTACAATCACAGCCGTATTTTCATCCGGGGAATCAGATATCCTGCGAAGAAGGTGCAGCAGTCTTACCAGAACATCAGTTCGGCAGCAAAGGATGTCATCGGCTCGGACAGGAAGACCGAAATGGTAGCATCCGTCCTGACCCAACTGAACAAAATCAAGAAGTTCATCTGGCTCCATCTTTACATTTTCAAGATGGAGAAGCAATTCGGAGATGCCCGATGACACAGAATTATGGACATCTTTGGATCCGGATTTTTTGCGGAAAGGGTTAGTCATGCTGATTCCGGACATCAGATCAAGACGGATTATTCGCAGACCCGTTGAGAGCAGTGACTTTGTGCAGCTGCCGGCATATTTCTCCCGCTCTGAATGATCGGCAAAAGAAAGAAGTATGCGCATGTGTCCTTTTGGTTTGTAAAAAACATCCTCCGCAGGAGGCTTATGAAGGTTGGCAGAGGATGAAGGCACAGATCCCTGGAAGCCGGTCTGCCTGATTGAGATACCCTGCGCAGCTCCGTTCACAATTTTTGAAAGTTCCGCACCGGTCATTCTCCTTCTCCCATCAGAACCCTGCGCCTGTAAAGGGATGAAGCAAGCAGGCAGGGAAGAACCTGTGTGACTGATAAGAGCAGCCTGATCCGTTCGTGTCTCATCATACAGGATTGTCTCTTCCGTAAGCTCAAGTGACGGGTCACTCTCGAGATCCTCAGGAGCGTAGAGATTAATCCTTGCCTGGGGAAACAAGTGCAGCAATCGCTGAGACATGCTTCTGGCAAAAACGGGATCGGAATCAATTATAGCAATATATCCTTTCATATCGAATTGTGCTCCTTTCCATTTGTGAAGTCATTGTATGACACAAGTTAAGACTGAAAACGGTCATTTTTCGACAATAGATGACAATACATTACACAAACCGACAATTGATAAAAGCTTGCAAATTTCTCTTGCACCTGCACTGAACAAATGTTATGATCAAATAACAATTTTATATTTGTTCATCTCTTATCAAGAGTGGCGGAGGGATCTGGCCCTACGAAGCCCAGCAACCGCGGTAATGCAGCGGTGCTAATTCCAGCAGGTGATTACACCTGGAAGATGAGGCGCTAATTTCGTTTTTTTGTGCCTTCCCTTTCAGGGGAAGGCATTTTTTTTCAAATGTTTGAGCAAAGGCACAATAATGCACAGGAGGACAGAAAAGTGAGTAATAAGAAAAAAGGCAAATGGTTGTTTACATCCGAATCAGTTACAGAAGGTCATCCCGACAAAGTCTGCGATCAGATTTCTGATTCTGTTCTGGATGCTATTCTTGAACAGGATCCGATGGCCCGTGTAGCATGCGAAACTGCCTGCACGACAGGTATGGTTCTTGTTATGGGAGAAGTAACCACAACGGCTTATGTGGATATTTCCAGTATTGTGAGAAATACTGTCAGGGAAATCGGCTATGACGGAACTGATTCCGGATTTGATTATAAGACGTGTGCTGTCCTGACAACACTTGACGAACAGTCTCCCGACATAGCGCAGGGCGTGAATAAGTCGCTCGAATCACGGGACGGGACGGATTCCGACTCGCTTGATACCGGTGCGGGAGACCAGGGGATGATGTTTGGTTATGCCAACAATGATACGGCGGAGCTTATGCCTCTTCCCATTTCCCTCGCACACAAACTGACGCGGCGTCTTGCCGAAGTGCGTAAGAACGGAGAAGTCTCGTTCCTGCGTCCGGACGGCAAGAGTCAGGTTACAGTCGAATACAACGGCAATACACCGGTGCGCATCGAGGCAGTTGTCATATCAACGCAGCATAGTCCCACAGTTGACAGTAAAGTACTTGAAGAGAGCGTAATCAGATTGGTTATCGATCCTGTTATTCCGGCGGAACTTCTTGATAAGGATACAAAGATTTTTATTAATCCTACAGGTCGTTTTGTAGTCGGAGGACCTCAGGGAGACAGCGGTCTGACTGGCAGAAAGATTATTGTGGATACATACGGCGGATACGCCCGTCACGGCGGCGGTGCTTTCTCCGGCAAGGACCCGACCAAAGTCGACCGCTCTGCGGCATATGCAGCCAGATATATCGCCAAAAATATCGTGGCAGCAGGCATTGCTGATGAGTGTGAAATCCAGTTCGCTTATGCGATCGGTGTTGCACACCCGGTTTCCATTATGGTTGATACATTTGATACCGGTAAGATTCCTGATGATAAGATTACGGAACTCGTACGGACGCATTTTGATCTGCGTCCGGATGCGATTATCCGTGATCTGGACCTTCGCCGTCCGATATACAGAAAGACGGCGGCTTACGGACACTTTGGACGGGAAGATGAGTGTTTCCCATGGGAGAAGACAGATAAAGCGGCTCTCCTTAAGGCGGACGCAGGAATCTGAGATAATTACGAGGTAATGATTACCTGTGGATAAAGAGGCAGGCGACCCCGGAAGATCGAAGCAGTCAGGCAATACCGGGCGGCAGGTTCACATGAATTTGCCGTCTGCATCTGCGTCTGTGAATCTGGAAGCACTTTGCGGGAATGTCGTTTTCAGAAATGAAGAAAACGGCTACACGGTTGCACTATTTTCCAGAAAAAACATCCCCGGCGCAGATAAGACGAATGATTCATTCACGGCCGTCGGTAATATGCCATTTCTTGAGTCCGGTGATTATGCCGTACTGTCAGGAAAATGGGTGGTTCACAACTCGTATGGTCAACAACTCCAGGTTGAACAATATGCACAGATAACACCTCACACATCTGAGGACATCTATGATTACCTGTCTTCCGGTTCCGTTAACGGTGTCGGTCAAAAGACAGCAGAGCGGATTGTAAATGCTTTTGGAGAAGACTCAATACGCATCATGCGTGAAGAACCTGAAAAACTTGCGGGAATCAAGGGAATTACACTCTCAAAGGCACGGCAGATTTCTGTGCAGATGTTGGAAAAAGGAGATTTTCAGGAATTATCACTTCTACTGACTCCCCTTGGACTCGGTATGGGGCGGATACTCAGTATTTACAAACGGTTTGGATCAAGTTCTCAATTTGTAGTGAAAAATAATCCGTTCCGTCTTGCAGATGAGGTCATTGGCATTGGGTTTCGCACAGCAGATTCACTGGCCACGCATTTTGGATGCGATCCGCAGTCTCCTTATCGAATCGGAAGCGCAATTATGTATTGCATAATGCAGGCGGAAAACGAAGGACACACATATCTTCCGCTGCCCAATTTGCTTGAGAGGACAAAGTTACTGTTAACCTCCCAATCTGTCTCCGGGCAGAGCGAAGTATCCGGGCAGAGTGAAGGATACAGACAATTAATCGATACACATAAAATCATTGCTTACCGCATGGATAAAGACGGAGATTTTGCACTGGTAAACGCAGACGAATCCTCAGATAATATTCGTGTCGCACTGCCGCGGACTCTTGAGTCTGAACTGGCATCCTCCAAAATTATTGCACAGAAAGTTCTGCGCGGTACAGTGTCTTCTGACAAGGAAGAGACGCAGGAGAAGATGGCCCGTTCCACGCAGCAGATGGGGATAGAGCTGGCTCCTGAGCAAGAAAGAGCCGTAATGATGGCGGCAAATTCGTATATTTCTATCATTACCGGTGGCCCGGGAACAGGTAAAACAACAATTATCCGCGTCTTAACGGATTATTTTCAGTCGAACGGGAAAAAAGTAGTACTATGCGCGCCGACAGGGAGAGCCGCCAAGCGAATGTCGGAGGCATCCGGCATTCCGGCACGAACCATTCATCGGCTGCTTGAAATGGACCGCGGTGCGGAGTCTAATGCTTCCATTGTCTTTAAACGCAATGAAGAAAACCCGGTTGAAGCAGATGCTGTCATCGTTGATGAGACGAGCATGTTGGATTCGTTCCTTTTCTATTGTCTTCTTCGTGCTGTCGACAGGAAAACACAGATTATTTTCGTCGGAGACAGCGATCAGCTTCCTTCCGTCGGTGCAGGCAATGTACTTGCTGATCTGATCCGATCCGGATCAATTCCAGTCGAGAGACTCACGCAGATTTTCCGGCAGGCCGCTCAGAGCAGAATAGTTCTTAATGCACACAGAATTTTGAGCGGGGAGTCGATCCAATTTGATCAATCGCTTGAAAGCGACTGTATGCTGATTAATATGGATTCCGCTGCGCAGATCGCTCAGGCCGTTGCCAAACTGTGCTCACAGGTGCTGCCGAACGTCTATGGAATTGATGTTTTGAGAGATACGGCTGTCTTAAGCCCGTCCAGGAAGGGACCCGCAGGAATCAATGCCTTGAATCCGCTTTTACAGGTGGCTATGGGTAATACAGGAGAACCGCACTGCAGTTCTCATGGTTTTTCTTTTCGCCTGCAGGATAAAGTGATGCAGACAAGAAACAACTATGATCTCTCCTTCATAAATCCCGACCGCACGCAGGGGGCCGGTGTATTTAACGGTGAACTTGGGTTTGTAAAAGAGATTGACCTTGCTTCGGACAGCATTACCGTAGAGATGGATGACGGACGTACCGTGATTTATGACCGCGCGGCCATGGATGACCTTGAACCGGCCTATGCAATGACGGTTCATAAAAGTCAGGGCAGCGAATATCCGGTTGTTATTTTGGCGATTGCTTCGGGTTCTCCCATGCTGAACAACAGAAATCTTCTTTATACTGCAATTACACGCGCCAGAAAAAAGCTTTTCATTGTCACCTCCAAACAAACGCTTGAAAGAATGATCAGAAGTCATGCGCAGAACAGCAGGATGACTTCGCTGTGCGAATTCCTTCGTATCTATAAGGACGGAGGTGTATAGCATGATTTCTGAACTGCGCGCGGCTTGTTTTCCGTCGGTCTGTGTCTTTTGCGGACATATTTTACTTAAGGAAAAAGACAATACCGCAGCCTTTTTCGCAGAAAAACTTGCAATTTGCAGAGACTGCCTGGCGATTCTGCCTCTCCGCTTTCCGGATGAACGCTGCATTCCCTGTCTTTCAAATTTATATGAAGGAAATCCGATACCGGATTTGCAGGTGTTAGTGCCTTTCCGGTACGAAGATCCGGTTGTATCTGCACTGCGGGCTGTCAAATTTCATGACGCACCCTATATCGGAGCGTCTCTTTCCTTTTTTATGAGTGAAGCGATTCTTGCGGGGGAAACTCTTTTTGATGCTGTTATTCCCATACCTCTTTCGTCTGCACGCAGAAGAAAACGCGGATACAATCAGGCCGAACTTCTGGCTAAGCCGCTGGCACAAAGAATGAATGTTCCATATATGCCTTCTTTTCTGATCCGCACTAAGAATACAAGACAGCAAAGCCGGTTTTCAGACCCGCTTTTACGTTCGGCAAACATATGCGATGCATTTTTGGTTCCGGACGAATATGATTTGGATGGATTATCTATTCTTCTTGTCGACGACGTTACAACTACGGGTAATACCCTGCATGAAGCGGCCGTGACTCTATATCGTAAAGGTGCGCGCTATGTTGCAGGGATAGCGGCTGCGTCCGGGCGGAAATAGACGCGGTAACAGCAGGTCGAATTGACGCGGCATACGCGCTGTGAAAATTGATGTGTCTGCGTCAGGGCAGAAGCACAGACTCGTTGACAGAAGCTCCAAACTAACGATTTTCAATAAAAAAACTAATAGAATATAACGATCTATAACTATAAATATGCGCAATCTTTATTTCTTAGTATCTTTCATGGATGTAAAGTGAATCTTCCTATTATGTGGCTTGAGAGAATCAACATCAATTGGTATAATATAGGTGCCTGGCATGTTCGAGACTCACGTTTTTGAACCTTCACGACTGAAAAGGGAATCCGGTGTCGGTGCAGAGCGGATCAGGCCTCAGGTACTTTTCGAAGTACCTCTTCGGAGTAGATCCTAGACTGCCGCAGGGTACCCACCTAGTGAACGCTAGGTGTCAAAAAGTGGGAATCGGCATATCAGGTATTTTTTGTAAAAGTTAAATTAGGAAGTTGGCAATTGAATGGGTCTACTTAAAGATGCGAGACAGATAGCTAAACGAGATCCGGCAGCTCGTGGAGTTCTAAGCGTAATGCTGCTGTATCCTGGTTTTCACGCGCTGGTTTACCACCGTGTAAGCCATTTTTTTTATCGCCATAAGCTTTTTTCCGTAGCGCGGTGGAATTCACAATGCGGACGGTTTTGGACTGGAATTGAGATTCATCCCGGAGCGCAAATTGGCTCCGGTCTTTTTATAGATCACGGAATGGGGATTGTTGTCGGAGAGACGGCCGTTATTGGAAATGACTGCACGATATATCATGGTGTAACTCTGGGCGGTACCGGACACGGCAAAGGCAAACGCCATCCGACGATCGGTGATAATGTACTGATCGGAGCCGGTGCCAAGCTCCTGGGTCCTTTCATGGTGGGTAACAATGTCATGATCGGCGCTAATGCCGTTGTTCTGTCTGAGGTTCCGGACAGCGCCACCGTTGTCGGTATTCCCGGAAAGATAGTTCGAGTAGAAGGAAAGCCTGTGAGTCATGCTGTGGATCTTGATCATGGCAGTACGGCTGATCCTGTCGAACAGGAACTTTGTCGACTCTTGCATAGAGTCCTTTCACTTGAGAGAAAACTGAATGTCGAGCCTGATAGTGCGCATAGGCTTCCAGGGTGTGAACCCATTAGTGATGATGTCTGCGCAACAGTTGAAAAAGATAAATAGGATCCGCAGCTTAAGCTTACGGATTTGTGCTGGGAGGCAATATGAAGATATACAACACGATGACCCGAAGTAAAGAAGAGTTTATTCCACTGGAGCCTGGAAAGGTTAAGATATATGCGTGCGGTCCAACCGTGTACAATTATTTTCATCTGGGGAATGCACGTCCGTTTATTACCTTTGATACGCTTCGCCGATATATGGAATACCGGGGATATGAAGTCGAGTTTTGCCAGAACTTCACTGACATTGACGATAGGATGATTTCCCGTGCGAATGAGGAGGGTATTACCGTCCGTGAACTTGCCGACCGGTATATTGCCGAATATTATGTGGATGCCGATAAGCTTCGCATATTGAGACCAACCTACCAGCCGCGGGCGACAGATACTATCGATGCTATTATTGATATGATTGCGATACTTATTAAAAAGGGTTATGCTTACGAACTCGAAGACGGCGTCTATTATGATGTAGCCAAGTTTGAGCGCTACGGCTGCCTTTCGCACTTCAATCTTGATGAGCTTCGTGAAGGCGCCAGCGACCGTGTTATGCAGAGTGACGGCAAACAGAAATCCGTTGATTTTGCTCTCTGGAAAAAGAAAAAGCCGGACGAACCTTCCTGGGCTTCTCCCTGGGGAGAAGGACGTCCGGGCTGGCATATCGAGTGCTCTGCGATGATCCGCAAATATCTCGGTGTTACGATTGATATTCACGGAGGAGGGCAGGATCTGGTATTCCCTCATCATGAGAACGAAATTGCACAGAGTGAAGCGGCCAATGATGCACCTTTTGTCCGATATTGGATGCATAACGGATTCATAAATATCGACAATGAGAAGATGAGTAAGTCCACCGGTAATTTCTTCACAGTAAGAGATATTGTCAAGGAATATAGTTACGATGTTATCCGGTTCTTTATGTTGTCCGGACATTATCGTATGCCAATCAATTTTTCGGCCGAACTCCTGCAGTCAGCTAAAAACGGTCTGGAGCGAATCTCCAACGCTGTTATGAACGTGCGGTTCGTTGGGAAGAACAGTGACCGCGCAGTCACCTTGGAAGATGCAGAAGCAATAGCCGTTCTGACAGCTGCGATTGCTGCTGCGAAGACTGATTTCGTCTCTTCTATGGACGACGATCTCAACACCGCGGACGCTGTAACTGCGATTTTCGAACTTGTCCGGGCGGCCAATACAGCGTGCACGCAGTCGGGTGTTCCTTCATCGCTTCTTCTTGCCGCCGCCGATACAATTGTTGAACTTTCCAATGTACTGGGCATTGCCGCAGAAGGTGATATGGATAAGGCATCCGATATTCCCGCTTCTGTTACGGATCTTGTTGACAAACGTACAGAGGCCAAAAAGCTCAAAAATTTTGCTCTTTCAGATCAACTCAGAGACCAGGTGACTGAACTGGGGTATATGATCAAGGACACTGCTCAAGGACCCCAGGTCATGAAGATATGATAATTCCGGTAATCAACAGCGATATCCGGGAAGTACCTACGTCCGTTCTTGCGTATGTCGGGGATGCAGTTTTTGAGCTGTATGTGAGACTTCATGTCGCATCCCGTACAAGTTCAAAATCCGGAACTCTGCACAAACAGGTTATACTGTTTGTACGTGCTCAGGCGCAGGCTAATGCGATACGGGTCCTGACCCCGGAACTGACGGAAGAGGAGACAATGATTTTCCGGCGCGCAAAGAACAGTAATCCGGGAAGTATGGCTAAAAACGCCAGTCCTGCAGACTACAAATATGCGACAGGACTTGAGGCTGTTATCGGATACTTATATCTTACAGATCAAAAAGAACGGCTTGATTATGTGCTCCAGCGCATTGTGATAACGGAGACAGCCATTGAAAAAGGAGAAATAGATGTACACGGATCCAAAGAATAAAAAATATTTCAAGACTTCTCCCGAAAGAACTGACAGAACTGAAAGAACGGACAGAACTGCACCGCAGGACAGAAATGAATCGCAGGACAGAACTGCACCGCAGGACAGAACTGCACCGCAGAACAGAACTGCACCGCAGAACAGAACTGCACCGCAGGATAGAACTGCACCGCAGGAAAGAAACGAATCGCAGAATTATCGCGGTCCCGGACGGCAGTTACAAAACCGCAGTGAAGAAGCCCGGTCTGCACCGCAGGATGATTCCGCTGAGCGGACCGGTTCGCCGGATCGGCTCGAAGGCAAGAACCCTGTCCTGGAAGCTCTTCGTGCGGGCCGGACCATGAATAAGCTGTGGGTTGCGAAGCTTGACGGCGGACGAGTAGATCCTACTGTGTCACGTATCGTCTCCATGGCAAAAGACCGTAATGTTCTGATCCATGAGGTACCGCGCATTACGCTTGATCAGATGTCCGAGACGCATAACCATCAGGGCGTTATCGCACAGGTTGCCAGTCATGATTATGAGGAACTTGATCAGATTATATTGCGTGCAAGAGAAAAAGGCGAAGCTCCTTTTTTGCTGATGCTTGATGAACTCAAGGATGCGTATAATCTTGGGTCAATTCTACGAATTGCTGATGCCGCAGGTGTCCATGGGGTCATTATTCCCAAGCACCGCTCTATCGGACTGGATTCACTGGTTGCCAAGGCATCCGCAGGAGCGATTGAATATGTGCCGGTTGCCCGTGTCACCAATCTTTCGCAGACAATCAGTGCGCTGAAGGAAGATGGATTCTGGGTGGCCGGAACGGATGCAGAGGGAACGATAAACTATGACAAGGCGGACCTCAAGGGATCACTTCTCATTGTCATCGGCAGTGAAGGAGAGGGAATGGCCAAAAATATTAAGGAGAAATGTGATTTTCTCTTATCCATTCCCATGTCAGGAAATGTAAACAGCCTAAATGCTGCCGTAGCGGCCGGTATTATCGTTTTTGAAGCTCAGCGGCAGAGATTGGCTGCCAATAAGTAACGTGCGGAGGACAAACCATGAATTGTCTGAATAATTTCAGACCTGATATGCGTTTTTACAAAGGAAGATCAACTTCCTTAATTTTTCTGCGCGCCCGTTTATTGCTGCTTATTTCCTGTATGCTCTGCGTTCTTGTCTTGGCGACCTCATGCATGCTGCCATGGGAGACACAGGTGACCGCCGTAAGTCCGGATACTTCCGTTATTCTGACTGACGAGACAACTCTGGACAAGCAATCGCTTGTCCAAGAACTGGCATCATGTATTTCTGACACATCGCAGATTAAATATGTATATGATTCAATCCCGGCGTCTCAGATAGATGGAATCTCCTACGCCACTTTTAGTGCGTACATTTCTGCCCTGACGCACCTGCACCCTGATGCGGGTGCGATTACTTCCTTTCGATTTTTAACGGAGAAGAAAGGTCAGCCAATTACGGAGGCTATTGCAGGCAACGCTTCGGAATATAAAACGCTTCTGAGTTCTACGATTCCGGTTGAATTGTTCTATGGTAATGAACAATCCGCTGATGCCCCCGTATATATTTATATTCAGGAGGATGTTAACGGGACAGCCTACCTTTCCAGTACATGGGTTAAGGAATGCCTCAATATTTTTGATTTTGCCGGTCTTTATTTTGAAGCTCTGGAGATGCAGAATTCGGAAGCAGTTGCTTCACTGATTAATGAAAGCCAGATTCCAGCACTGGGTGAGTTTTCTTCTACCGTGATAAACTATAAGGCCAGAGAACTTGTTTCGTATTATCACCTGAAGGTTCAATCACCATTTACGGACTACAGGCTGCTCAGTCTTGATATTTCACAACTGTCGTATCTGCAGCCGGAGGTACTCGATGACATTTCCCTGAGCCTGCAGACACGGACCGTGCACTTCATCCGTAATGAACTCAATAATATATCGATAAAGGAGAGTGTCAACAATCCTCTCTCGACAAAAGAGTTTTATCTGTATTTTGAGGGAGCCCGGACCATTCGTATTGGAGACAGAGCAGATTCCAATCAATTCCTTCACCTTTTTGGTAAGCCTGTTTCTGCATGCTTTACTGCACAGTTTGGGCCGGGTATAGCAGCAGATCAGCAGTTTATCATAATTTCTTACGGATCCACAACTGTGAAGATTAAAGGATCTATGTATGTAGACGGTTCATGGGACGGACAGATTGTTCTGATTAACTTACATGAAGCAGATAATAACTTCATACTGGGTTCTTCCATGTACATCGGCATGACGCGCGACACGCTTATGATGCTGTATCCGTTTGCTGATCAGACTGATTATCTACTGACAACAACTCTCGATGACTTAACGTACGGAATGTCATTTACGTTCGCAGATAACAAGGAAAGAACAATTACCAGCATCTCTCTTGAACTTCTTGGCTGATACGTACTGATTAGTCTTCAAGAATGCGGCGGCGAAGTGCATCGATTTCTGATTCCGAAATTCCAATGGAAATCAAATACGAGGATGCCTGTCCCTGATAATTATTATCAAGATAATCCAGGAAAACTTCCATATTTTCTGCATCTGACTTGAGGATGTGGTGCGTCTGAGGAGGCATAAGTGCAAGCCTGGGATCGATAATCGTGCGGATAAAATCATACGTAACGGAGTAATTGCTGACGATATCCTCCCGGCTGACTTCTGCGAGCGACAAGAGAAGAGCTGCGATAATGCCCGTCCTGTCTTTTCCATGTGTACAATGAAAAAGAACAGCGCCTTCCGGAGCATCAAGGATAAGACGGAAGACTTCTGCAAGCTGAATTAGATC
>Ga0209540_10001069_pt1 | contig 21913 bp, 24 predicted proteins | sample BarGraIncu01121A_FD_184501 | JGI IMG/M metagenome (GOLD analysis project Ga0209540, IMG submission 184501) | Arctic peat soil microbial communities from Barrow, Alaska - Barrow Graham LP Incubations 011-21A (SPAdes) (version 2) | ecosystem: Environmental > Terrestrial > Soil > Wetlands > Peat... | reverse complement strand
TTTCGTTCAGTTGAAGATAAGCAGACATGATTTTTCACCTTTGGCATGCTATACACCTCGCTTCCTTAAGAATAGCATACCATTCAATATAGTTTTAGTAAAGATTTAGACTTAACAAAGTACTAGTCGTATCTGTAAACTGCGTGTATGCAGGGAGCACAGATTTTACAAAGTCTCTTCCCTTGCAGACTGATACAACCGTAGTAGATTATAAAACAAAAACTACAAATACGGTTGGAAGTTGGATTACATTAAATACCGCTGTCTCTGGCTATAACACGGTTACTGTGTGGACAGATGTCCAGTGGGCAAACGGCGGAACAGTAGATCAGTTTTCACCAAGGACATCGATTTCCACAAGATCTTCCACTCCGGTTTGGCTTGGTGCATACTCACAATATTCAGGAGTAACGGCTGGAGACAAAGTGCGCTTAAGAGCAGTTGCTGCTAATTGGGGAGGAGATACTATTACAGGAAATTGGAATTATTGCTAATCAACATAAATAGACTTGCCACTCTTAGCAATAATTACTACAGAAAGTCATTATAATATTAGTGTATGTAAAGTTTTTATGTGTCATTTTACAGAAACCACAGAAGCCTTCACGGTATATCTACACGTAAAATCAGCGAGATCACAGAGACACTGTGCGGCACCAGCTTCTCCAAATCAACCGTCTCCGCACTTTGTCTGGAACTGGATCCTATTTGTGGAAGGGCTTCGAAACCTGCCCTGGATCGACAGCATCCCTTTCTGGTCGTGGATGCGATCTATATGCTGGCTCGGATCCCAGCGCACAGTTTCGGTGATTTTCTCGACAAGGCTGATCTCCTTGATTATGTGATTACCCAATGCAATTATCAATGGCAACAACACGGGTCGTTGTGGGCTTGATCCCAGCTTTACATTTCCCATCCCCCAATACCTCCGTTTGTGTATCTAAGGTTAGTCTAATGTTGGCTGGTTACCGTTCGTGGTTGTTCCCGATTACTAATTCATTTCAGTTTAATATCAGGGTGCCGAAAGTGGGTTTCTACGTATCTTAAAGAATTCTTAAGGATTTTGCACCTTGGAGTTTAATATTATTATGAATATAATATTAATAGAAGGCAAAAGGTTCCTAACATATTGATTTGTGACGATGAAGAAGATCCACGGGAAGTATTACTTTATACGTCGTTGATTAGCACGCATGATTCCGATGCCTTACTGATCTGACTTCTATTACTCGAAATTGATTACTAAGAAAGAGGTACGTGAATGAAGACTCTGTTTTTGGCCTTTCGCATGGAGTGGAGCAATCGATCTCAGTTCTTCATTCACGTATCCGTTTTGATTCTTGTCTTGTATTTTACGCTACAGTATTTTGGCGCTTATTATGGCACGATCTATTCTTCGATTGGGTCACAGATTTACGAATTGTCTGCAAGCCTGACATCTTCCGTATCCAACGATAAGCTGAGGCAAATTGAGAGCCTCCCAGGCTTTCAATCCGTGTTTCTGACGGCTGCGGAAACCGCAGAAATAGATGGACACACTTATCAGGTGGCTTCTATTGTGGGACAGCTGTCCTCTTCCATGCAACTGGATGGAAGTGACTTTTCGGAATCGGATATTGCTTCTGAAAAGTGCGTTATGCTGGTGCCGTACGCATATACATTACAGTCGGGAAAAAATATTGGAGATTCACTTACTCTTAACGGCACGGATTATCAGATTATCGGAACCGTTGGAGAATCGCTGAACGGCTACTTTTTTGTGCCATACACGACACTATCTAAGTCGTTTACGCCGCTCGGCATCCAAATTGCTCTCGACTCGAATAAAATATCCCAAGAGCAATATGCAGATGCCGCAGTCAAAGCTGGCGAGATATTGGGTGTTTCAATCGAAAAAAGAGATTTTGATCAGGAGTTCAGTGCACTGCTTCAGACAAGGAAAATGGAATCCATTTTTTATTTTTCTCTGGGAACAATAAGTTTGTTATTTGTGTACTCCTATATTCTTTTCCAGAGGCAGAAGCGACTCGCGATTTATTCTTTGCATGGGTCTACTTTCAAACGACTTACTGCTATTTTACTCAGTGGTTCCGTCATTATTTTTTGTGTGGGATTTGTCATCGCATACATTCTTGGCCGCGCGGTCAATGGCTTTGTCTTCTCACATTTTTTCGATTATGACACCTTTGCGCTGAAGTGGGGAGACCTCGTATTCTTTTTTGTGATTACACTTTCGATATACCTTGTTGTTCTCTTCCTGTACCTCAGAAGGTTTAGAAGGACGTCTGCTATCGGTGCATATCGGAGGAAAGAATGATGAAGACAATTCGGCTTGCAGTAAAGTTTTTTTCTAAGCAGAAAGCGGCGAATTTGCTTGTTATTATCATCGTCGTACTTATGCTGTATGTTACGACGATCGCTTACAATCAATACAATCAGATATTTGGAAGTTACATGTATTTTAAAGACACACCGATCAGCCAATCCATTTATTTTATGGGTCGCGAGGCCGCCAATACGGAGAATGGTTCGCTAATCGACAATAGTTATCTTGACGACTTGCTTCCATTGACTGAAAGCCAAAACAATATTGCTGGTGTATCCTCAATATGCGCTTTCTCTGCTTCAGATACGAGTCGAGACTCCGGATTCGGATTGTATATGTACGACAAAATTACTGCGAATACTCTCTATAACGGTTTTTCTTTACAGGGAGAATGGCCGTGGGATTTGCCGCTTCTTTCGCCGTATCCGGTTGTTGTATACAATGGCGCGGAGAGTCGGTATAAAGTGGGAGATGTTATAGAATTGGATATCTATGCGGCATCTCCATTAGTCAGTATCAATAGACCGGTTGCTGACAGACACGTGATTCTCTCCTGCAAGGTTGTAGGAATAACAGACAAAGTTTACCCTTTTGCCATTAGTGCAAACACAAAATCTAATTTCGCCGACACGGTTGCGGGAATGTTCTCAGGGGGGGATTCCGAAAAGGCGACATGCGTTTTTCTCCCCTATATTGACAGCATCTTCCATGACTATCGTTTCGCCTCAGATACAATGCTAATCTATTTCAAGGACAGCTCCACGGAAGAAGACATTCGACAATTTCAATCTCAAATCAATAAGTACGGATACAATGTAAGAGGCTCGGAAATTCTGCAGGCAACAAAAAAGGAAGCCGATTATCAGTTCAGAAAGAACTTTTTTGTCTTTTACACTCTTTCGGGACTTGTGCTGGTTTCTCTTATGACTGTTTCTTTCCTGAACGCGAAACGCCTGACACGAACTATAGCAATCTATTATGTCAACGGATGTTCCAACTATAAGGCTATCCGTATCTATCTGACCTACTTCACGGGGCTGTATCTTCTGGGGTTTGGGCTATATTATGCTGCAATTTCAATACAGCACCTCCTGATGTCCGGCTCCTCGAATTTCATGGACAATGTACGAAGTTACCTGTATGCAGCAGATCCGAAAACGGCCGCGGCCCTAGGCCTGGCGGGGCTTGCCGCCAGTATTCTTTTCGGGATGATTCCATTTTGGTTAATACGGCGAAAATCCAGAATACAGCTTGTGAAGGAGAACTAAAATGTCAGCTTTGTTAGAATTATATGATTTGAATAAGAGTTATAAGGGTTCCGGTAAATCCGGGGATCTGCATGTGCTAAAAGATATTTCCCTGCAGATTTTCTCGGGAGAATTAATTGCAATTATGGGAAAGAGCGGTTCTGGGAAATCGACACTTCTCAATATTATTGGCTGTGTTGACAACTTTGACTCCGGTAAATATCTCTTTGATGAAAAGCAGATTCGATCGCTTAAGGACACGGCACTGTCTAAAATCCGCGGGAAAGATATCTGTTTTATTTTTCAGGACTTTGCGTTGATTGAAGAAGAGAGTGTTGTTGAAAATATTAAAACGACACTGTATTTCGACAGAAGTGTCTCTTTTCTGAAAATGCGGAGAATGGCTGTTGAAGCAGCAAAGAAGGTTGGGATAGAAGATATTCTGACAAAAAAAGTCAATCGCCTGTCGGGGGGACAAAAGCAGCGTGTGGCAATTGCCAGGGCGATTGTAAACCGACCGAAACTCATATTGGCTGATGAACCGACCGGGTCTTTAGACAGCGCGACAGCGCAAAGTATTTTAGACATGTTGAAGGATATCCATAGTCAGGGGACTACCATTTTGATCGTTACGCATGATCGGGATATTGCCCGTCAGTGTGATCGGACACTCTATATCGAGGATGGACGTATTATTGATACAGTTTCAAAATAGAACGTGCAAATTCTTCTCGTAAAAATTTGCACTGATGAATAGTAAATAAATTTGTAACTAAAAGTGAAAAACTGTTACAAAACTTGTAAATTTGATACAAAACACAATCCTGCCTTATATTTCCTTCCTGCGCGAAACTGAAACCGGCTCTGCCACAGACATAATAAGAAAAGAACGTCGAAAACTGTATCAAACTTAATTACTAAATTGAAGCATCGTTCCCTCTCCAACCCCATAGCATTATACAAAAGACCGAAAAGCTAATGATTAAAATGATAATATCCAACGTTAATAATCAGTGTACTACAAAAGATCCTATTTTTTAACAATCCAGCAATATATCATTGCTTATCTTGAAGTATTGTAAACGGCAAGTACTTTTCCATAAATTTAGGCAATTAATTTTCCATACCTGCCTGTATTTGAATATTTTCCGGGGAGCTTTGTCCCCGGTTTTTTTAATCCTTCCAAACATGTTTGCTATTTCTTTTTCGCTTTGCTTTTTGCTGCCATAACTGAAACTTTTTATATAGATTTAAATGTTACATTGTACTAGGAGATAAGCACATAAATATGATAGGAGGAAGCATCTATCTGTGAAATTCGATTAAGTTGAGGAGAACTATTCAACAACAAATTCCGTAATAACATAAGAATTATTTTGCGGATCGTCGTTCATACTTAGCCGTTTTACGATTCTATATTTTCCACTTTCAAGATTATCATAGTACGTGTGTATTGGAAAAACCTGCTCTGCGCGACTATTTGCAGGTATTGGATATGCAAGCCTTGTCCAATAGACATCTTTTTTAATAGGAATGGTGTACCAAATACCATCAGACTCAATTTCAATATATGCTATTAATCCGTACAAATATTCTATATCTGTTTTGTTTTCGAAGATCAAAGTGATTTCGTTTGTATCAACAGTAATTTTGTTTTCTTTAATTGATAGTATAACGTCATTGTTTTGCGTAGAAGCGATATATGGGGAGGGGTCAAGATTTGAGTTGGCTGTATCAACAGTCTTTCCAGTAGTGCACCCTGTAAACATCACTGCTATTAGCATTAGAAACATACAAGACAACGGTGTTTTCATATTTTTTCCTCCTTCAATGATCGTCAACACTTTTTCGAACTGTTTGTTAAGCAACACAGTGTGGGTAAGATTCACTTCAACAGAGCCTTTCAATAAGGAATAATTTTTTCGCCGACCTCAAACACGATCTCATCTGTATCGGAAATATATTTAGCAATTTCACTGCGGATCTCATCATTCAAATCTTGTACCACAATCAAAACTGCATTGTTTTCCTCATCAACACCGTGGCCAATAATACCCATTTTGACCAATCTGTCTGATTTGATCCACTCCTCATTTAGTTGCTCATCTGCTGCAGCGAGTTCCTTGTATGTATATTTGACTTGGTAGTCTCCTGTGTAGTTGCCACACCCGCATAACTTTCCGGAACTGTAGTTTCGCCGGGCGTTTCAAGACTGATGCTTTTATTTAGCGTTCCATTTTCCAGAACATAATCCCTGAACGCCATGACGGATTCCTTGCCGATATAGAAAGACTGCAATGACCCAAGAATATTGGTGCACAGATAACCATTATCGAACAGGACGATACCGATATTGCTTTGTCCGGCCGGCGCATAATCGATACTGATGCTCATAATTTCCCAGCCCAGCTTATAACGGGCAGATTCACCTTCATTGATGATTGCTCTATTTGCCAAAAGAATGTCCCAGACAATTTTCTGATCGGGCAAGCTGTAATAATCCCAGCGAAGGAGCTCTTTTTGGGTTTCGCCCTGCCAGATGTTGTGAATGAATATATTGTTGAGTTGCATGTGCACGGGCAAATTCAAACGGGTGATGAGGTCATCGAGCGTCTTGAACTGATAACCCGAGTTAAAAAAGCCATAATAACCCTCATAACCTTCATACCGGACAGCAACGACACAATCCGGGTCGATGTTTTTAACCTGGTAGTAGGTCGCTTCGATCTGGTGGGTCTTGTCTGCATAAAAATCATATCCGGACAGTTGCAGACTGCCCAGGACCGTTTCAATCAGGCTCGCGTCTATTGCGCGGACGCTGCTTTGATACTCGATCCCGTTGATCATGGCGCCGCTGATGTACTGTTCCTGCACTTCGAGCTCATCCCATCTGGGTACGGGCATCGAAGCCGTTTCTGTAGTTGATGCCGATGTCGTGGCAGGATTTGTTTTTTCAAACGGCCAAAGGCCAGGTTTGCTTAGCGCCCAGACAAGATATACCGAGATAGTGACGAGAAAGACCGCCGCGGCAATCAAGGCGCTTTTTCGCCAGAAAGTACGCCCGGCGGGACGGACTTGCTTTGCTTCGCCGGCATCAGCTTCTGAAAGCTTATCATCATCGATCAGGCTGATCATCTTTTTCAGTTCATCGCGATTCATTCATAACCCTTCTTCCTTAATCCAGGCGCGCAATTTTTGTCGCGTGCGGAACAACATCGATTCCACTTTGCTCTTACTCATCTGATAGCGGCGCATGATATCTTTGACCGAATCGAAATACCAGTACCGACGGATAAAAACTTTTCTGCTGTCGCTGCCCAGCTCTTCCAGAAAACGGTTGATGCAGTCTGACAACTGGTCATCTGACCAGAGCAGATCATTTGAATGGCCATCTGACAGGCATTCCTCCAGTTCGTCAAAAGATACTGTCACAATAGGATTGCGTTTTGCCGCATGGATATGGTAGTACTTTTTCAAGGCCAGGTTTCGGGTTATCCTCCCCAAGTACGCCAACAGATAAAGAGGTCTGGCCGGCGGGATCGCGTTCCAGGCGCCAAAGTATGTATCGTTCACGCATTCTTCGGCATCTGACTGATTGCGCAGAACATTATTGGCTATATGGTGAAACAGCTTGCCATACTTCTTCTCCGTTTCGCTGATCGCCTGCTCCGAGCGTGCCCAATAAAGATCGATGATTGCGCTGTCGTCCATGAGACATGTCTCCTTTCCAATTGAAGGCCTTCACTAATTATGTACTAAAAAGAAACCGTTTGCTTGCATCAGATGTACAAACAGATGGCCCTCCTCATCGTTTTAACCTTGAATATCCTTAGTGATGAAAGGTATTACATTTAATCTACCCAAAACAGGTACTACTTGATCCGGCTTGATATCGATTACCAGGTGGAATGATATCTGCAGAACGGATTTCTGCATATCGTCCGGAAAACTGTGTTTGGCAAGTAGAAATTCCTTTGCTGCTGTTGAGTTGTTCCAGTACATTTTGAAAGCCGGCTCCTTCGATCTTGGTGACATCGTTCTCTATTTTGCGGGCTATCTGGCGGGGTATGGAATTTTAAAACTCTATTTGGACAATTCCGGTAAAGCGCAAACAAATCAACTACCTATAACTTTGGATCAATAAATCGTTTGCTCGAAATAGTCAAGGAAAATGGCTCGAATTTCAAAATCTACTCAAGCCAGTGCCGGTATAGACAAACGCTGGATTTCGTACTACATATCATTTATCTGCTTACGTAATTTGCCGCTATTAAGAGATATGCTTATATTTTGTTTACATTTCGATGCGGATTTATATATATACGCTGTGTAAAAATAGATGTGTATGTTTTTTGTTTTATGATTAAGAACGTTATAAAGTAGAATCAATATCTCAAAGCAAGGAGAATGCCTTATGCGCAACCGAATACTCGTAGTAGATGACGAGCCAGCCATATCAGAATTAATATGCATGAATCTTCAAATTACCGGATATGATTGTGATTCCGCTTTGGATAGTAATGCCGCTTTGGAGTCTTTAAACAAGATGCAGTACGATTTAGTTTTGCTGGACATCATGTTGCCCGGCATGGATGGCTTTGAGTTAATTGAGCACATCAATGTCCGCAATGTCCCCGTTATATATTTATCTGCCAAGAATGCTGTAACGGATAAGGTTCGGGGCCTTCGACTGGGTGCGGAGGACTATATCGTCAAGCCATTTGATGCATTGGAGCTTCTGGTGCGTGTAGAGAAGGTCCTAATGCGCCATCAAAAAGTATCAGACGTGCTTAATTTGGACAATGTGCAGATCAATATTCCCGAACGTACCGTACGGAAATCTGGTGAGTTGGTTGCACTGAAGCCATTGGAATTTAATTTGTTGGTTATGCTGGCGCGCAATCGTAACGTGGTTCTTTCCCGGGAAAAGCTGCTTCATGAACTATGGGGCGAAGATTTCTTTGGAGAAACGCGAACAGTAGATGTCCACATAGCACAGTTGCGCAAGAAGCTTAAATGGGGAAACAAGATTGTCACCGTGCCCAAAATGGGCTATCGCCTTGAGATATTGGTATGAGACTTTGGGTAAAGATATCCCTCATTGCCATCATCATATGTACTGCTGCCATGGGGATTTGTGCTACGGTGATTCTCAATTATACAGCGAGCAATGAAGTGGATAAAGCGGTACAGGCAGGTTTAAGTGAGCATTATCTTTTTTGCACGTCCCTTGCGTCTTCAGTCAATTCGGAAAGCGAGGAAGGGTTAAGCGAAATAACGAACCGCAGCATTGTGCAATATTATTTTAAAAATGTGGCAGGTTTTTATGAAAATATGAATACGTATTTCTCCATGACACAGGGCGGGAAGTACCTGTATAATCGTGCAGCTCAAGCTCCGCTTGCACTACTGGATGAACCGGAGGGTGGGGCAAGAAAATATGCCATCATGGAAATAAACGGTACCAAGATTTTAATAATAGTTGGCCAGCAGGAGTTGTTGGATCAAACCTTTAACGTCTATTATTCCCAAGATATCACACACATTTACCAGGAGATGCAGAAACTCACCTGGCAGGTGACCTGGATTTTGTGTTTTTCGATCGTCGCGCTATCGTTACTTTTACTTCTGCTGATACGGCTTGCGCTGCGCCCCGTTCGAAATCTCTCCAAAGCCTCAGTCCGTATGGCCGCAGGTGTTTTTTCAGAGCGCGTTCCAATTGTTTCAAACGATGAAGTGGGACTCTTAAGCAGAAGTTTCAACCAAATGGCGGAAGCCGTCGAGACACACATTAACCAGATTGAACAAACGTCCCATCAGCGCAATTTGCTGCTCAGCAGCCTTACCCATGAATTGAAAACACCTATGACCGCCATTATTGGGTATGCCGATTCCATAATGCATTTTAAAATGAACACAGATCAGCACCAGAGGGCTGTTTGGCATATTTACGAGCATTGCCGACGCATGGAGCGGCTCTCTCAGAAGCTGATGAATCTTATCTCTCTGGATGCAGGAGAACAAATTGAAATGATACCTGTCGCTGTCGATAAGTTATTCCAACAAGTGTGCGACGCTGTAGAATCCAACTTAAGAGAAAAAAAACAAACGATAGAAAAAGAGAGCAGCCTCAAATTTTTGATTGCCGACAATGATTTGCTTTTCAGTCTGCTGGTGAACCTGATTGACAATGCAAGCAAGGCATCCATCACAGGAGCCGCCATTCGTTTGCGAGCTTATAAAACCGACAGCGGATGCCCTGTTTTGCAGGTACAGGATACGGGTATTGGAATCCCGGAGGCTGAAATAGCGAATGTCACCGAGCCATTTTACCGTGTGGATAAATCCCGCAGCCCCAAAAATGGTGGGATCGGACTGGGACTGAGTCTGTGCAAGATGATAGCACAAAAGCATGATGCAACACTTTTGATTGAATCCTGCGAAGGCAAAGGCACCAGTGTCAAGGTCGTATTCCCCACACAAGCAAAGGAGTAGAAAATGATGAAGCGTGAGCGTCTCTGGAACAGTTTATACGTGATACTTACAATTATTGTGTTATTGCTGATTATGACAATACCACATATTGTGATGTGTAATATGCAGCATAGCATCAATCAAATACAGGTTGAACAAACTGGACCGGACTATAACTGGATCAAACTGAGCACAAAATAGAGCCGTTTACATTTTGCTGATGGTTTGCATATGAACTGCTGATGAGTTGATGCTGATTGATGATGCTATTGGATCTATACTAAAATTATTCGAAGACTGGGAGGTGCTTTTATGAAGAAGTTGTGGATTATAACCATGGTGCTTATTTTGTCCTTATTATTAACTTCGTGTCAGCCCACGCCGGAAACACCTGTCGTTGTGGGCAAAGGAGATGGCCGGCTTGAGGATAAAATCATAGACAGTACACAAAACACTTCAGCCCCTGAAGGGAAGGTATTGGACTTTGGTACTCCGGAAAAATACACAGACGAATTTTCCAATAATTCAGGCAAGCTGACAGTTCATGTGGATGCGCCCATCACTGTGCCGCAAGTCTCGTCCCTGCCCGTGATCAAGGTTTCTCCCCGCACCATTACACAGGAAGAAGCCGATACGCTTGTTTCTTTGCTTTTTCAGGGGAAACCACTGCTTGCCACGGACAATGAGAAGGTATTGACCGTGCAGGATCTGCAAAATTTAATCATACAAAATAAAGCGGCGGCAGCGACCGAAAAAGATTCCGCCCAAAAGCAGCGCATTCTTGATGCCATTGCAGAATTAGAGGCCCAGCTCAAAACCGCGCCCCGAAGCATAGAGTCCGGTGAATCCACAACCACCTTACAAGGGTCCGGCGGTCAAACCGGAATTGACATTTTTTGTAATCTGGGCAATCTGAATCCCGCCAATATTTGTATTAATAATACTGCAGAAAGCCGCGCTCTTGCTTCCTTTTACAACGGCAGCAAGATAAATTATATGGATATTCTTCGTCCCGAAAGCCAAACCAATGGACTAAAAATTACTCTCGAAGAAGCACAGAAGGAAGCCGATGCGGCGGTTAAAAAACTAGATCCCGACGGACAATATGCCCTTTCTACTTACGGAATCGCATGGAAGGATGATAGAAGCATTGAAAGCAACGAGCAGGCTGATATAGATAATGCAGCCAAAGCGTATGTGTTTGAATATATGCGCCAGGTTAGCGGAATACCCGCCACTTATACCATGATTGAATGCGCCAATGTAACAAGTTTGGATGATACGTTCACCAATCCTCTGTCCTACGAGCGCATACAGGTGCAAGTGGATGAAAACGGCATCGCCGCTTTGGAATGGGTTTCTCCCATGAAACAGGGAGAAACCATGACCCAAAACGTACAGATACTGTCCTTTAAACAGGTGCAGGAGATATTCTCTAAGATGATCAAAATACGATATTCCTTCGTCGATGAAACCAATCCCAACTATACGGTCGAATCCTGCGATGTATATGTCACACGTGTAGTGCTGGGATACACGCGCATCGCCTCAAAGGACAATCCTGATGAATTTATGATGGTACCCGTTTGGGACTTCTTCGGATACGATGTACAGAATATCCCGGAAATTCCCCTAACCGGAAACCAGGACCGGATGGAATACATTAACAGTCTTGTGACCATCAATGCCATCGACGGCAGCATCATAGACCGGGGTTTTGGTTATTAACACGCTGAATGAACAGCAGGTGTGGAAGATTCTGGAACGAAATAGTCAAAAGCTCAAGAAGTTCAATGTGCCTGTCTTTCCCAATTTGTTAGGGTAAAAGGAATATTTGACAAGCAAATGAAGCTGGCATACGGCTGGAATAAAGCTGGAAATAAGATTGTAAATATTAAGAATATATCTCTTGGATATATGAAAATTAAGGAAAATGGTCGGAGGAAGATATTGGATATTCTGCGGTCCGACATCAAACGTGCACTGACATCATGGGGATTCTTCGCGGGTATCATCGGTATGATCCTGATAATACTGATTGGTGCATCTGTGGTCATTCTGCCCGTCATCCAGCAGGGTGCGGGCGAAGGTCTTGCAGCCGGCTTTCATGCCCGGACGCTGCTGACGGCGCTATCTTCCGACGTTATGCTCCTGTGCGCACCCATCCTGTGCGCCCTCCCCTATACGGCGGCTTTTGTGGATGACTATAAGAGCGGGTACCTGAAGGAGTACCTGCCGCGCAGCGGAAAAGAGCGATACATCAAGGGGAAGGTAGCCGCAACGGCACTTTCGGGCGGGCTTTGCCTGTTCATCGGCATCATAGCGGCATATATCCTATTTGCACTTGTGTTCATGCCGATGGAATTGGCTCCTCAAATCCAGACTGCCGCAATCCTTGAAAAAATGGATAGGGCGGTTGACATAGCGCAGCCTTCGCTGTTCGCAGTTATTTTGGGCAGAGCATGCATATTCTTCCTGTTCGGTTCTTTATGGTCGCTGGTCGGAGCGCTCCTGTCATCTGTAACGATGAGCAAATACATGGCGTATGCGTCGCCGTTTATCATCTACTATGTGCTGGTGATACTCTGCGAACGTTACATCAAGAGCCTATATGTAATCAATCCGCAGCAGTGGCTGACCGTGCCGGAAGCCTGGCCGGGCGGCGGATGGGGTGTCGCACTGTTCCTCGTGGAACTCATTGCCATTCTTTCGATCGGATTTGCCCTTAGTGTGTCAGGGAGGCTCAGCGATGCGTAGATTAAAGCAGGTATGGACGGTATCGGCATACAACTTCCGGGGATGGCATAAAAATCCGCGCATTATCATCACCTTCGCGCTGGCGTTTATTTTGTGCTTCCTGCTTTCGGATAAAGCGGTGCAATTCGCCCAGGAATATGGAACAACGATGCAAAGCGTGGAAGCCTTTGTCTGGACGTTCGGAGACAGCAACTCCATCCTGCTTGCGTCGCTGCTACTTGTGCTGCTGTTTGCGGACATGCCCTTTTTAGGTGCGGGCGTCCCCTACTACCTGTCCCGAATCCGCCGTTCGACGTGGCTGTGGGGGCAAATACTCTATATCTGCCTTGCGACGTTCCTCTATATGCTGTTTGTGCTTGTCTCCACCTCCCTTGTTTGTATGAGGCAGAGTTTCATCGGTAACATGTGGAGCGAGACCGCCGCGGTACTCGGCTATTCCGGTGCCGGCAAGGCGGTGGCTCTTCCGGCTCTCGTCAAAACACTGGAAATGTCCACACCATATGAATGTATGGCGACGATCTTTCTACTTATGCTGCTCTATACACTGCTCATGGTTTCGATCATGCTTGTGGTCAACATTAAAAAGGGGCAGTTTTGGGGCGTTGTCAGCGTTTTCCTGTTCAGCCTGTACGGATTCCTTTTGAACCCGCAGACATTCAACGTCTTCATGCAACTCGATTCCGGGCAGATGTATATTGCAAACCTGTGGGCGGCCTGGCTTTCACCGCTGCAGCACGCGACATACCATATGCACAATTTCGGTTACGACCTTTTACCGCGCCTGTGGATGACCTATGGGATATTCGGGGTACTCATCCTGCTGAGCTTTATATCGGCACTGCGTGCGATACGCCAGTACAATTTCAACTTTTCCGGCACGGAGTAGTTTGCGGATAGCGGGTAAGGAGGTTTTGCATGAACATTGCCATTAGTGTACAGCATGTATACAAGGACTTTAAGGGCGAACAGGTACTCAAGGATGTCCATCACGACTTTGAGGAGGGGAAAATCCACGGCATCGTGGGCAATAACGGCAGCGGCAAGACGGTTCTGATGAAATGTATCTGCGGTTTTCTGCACCCCACCAGCGGAAAAATATTTGTAGGATATAAGCAGGTAGGCAAGGATATGGATTTTCCGGAAGACCTTGGACTCATCATCGAAACGCCGGGTTTTTTGCCGACCGTTTCGGGAATGAAGAATCTTCAGATACTCGCCTCGCTCCAACACAAGATTGATGACGACGCCATCCGCGGGACCATACGCCGCGTAGGGCTTGACCCTGCCATGAAAAAGCCGGTGGGAAAATACTCGCTCGGCATGCGCCAGCGGCTCGGCATCGCGCAGGCCATTATGGAAAATCCGTCATTATTAATACTGGACGAGCCTTTAAACGGCCTGGATAAAAGCGGTGTCTGGGATATGCGTGAGCTGATCAAGGAGCTGCGTGCACAGGGCAAGACTATTATCCTTGCCAGTCATAACCAGCTTGACATCGACGAGCTTTGCGATACGGTATGTGAGATGGATGCGGGCCTTTTAACGGTGGTAAGAGCATGAGCGAGATCATCCGCATGGAAAACGTTGTTAAGGTGTATGAGGGCGGCTGCCGCGCCATAAACGGCGTGAGCCTTCGTATTTGTAAGGGAGAGCGAGCGCTGATTACCGGCGCGCCCGGCAGCGGCAAGACGACGCTTATGCGGCTGATTGCGGGTATGGACCGGCCAAGCGATGGAGAGATCCATGTGCTTGGACAAGCCGTTCATGAGATGGACGCAGATACGGCGGCGGACTTCCGTAACCGGCATATGGGACTGTTGGGCAGATTCCCCGCGTTTATGGATCGCCTTACGGTGCTGGAAAATGTCATGATGCCGCTCACCCTGCGCGGCGTTCCGGCGGCGCAGCGCGGGAAAACGGCCAGGGAGCAATTAAAAACACTCGGGTTGCTTTATGCCGGCCATGCACGGCCGCAGCAGCTTACGGTGCTGGAAGCAAAGCTGGCATCCATCGCGCGGGCGCTCATCGCACAGCCGGAGATCCTGCTGCTGGATGACATGACGGCCGGTCTGTCCGGAAATGATACGGATCAGATTACAGACACGCTGCGTGTACTTTTTCAGGATAGAGAGTACACAATTATAGAGTTTACGGGGTCTGCAGGCGGCATAATTGATGCGGACAAGACGGTTATACTGGACCACGGAAAACAGAAGGAGGAAATGGGATGAGAAAACGGTGCGTTCTACTTGCGCTCATGCTGGTGCTGATCTGGCCTGCAGCGGTATCCGCTGCAACCGAAATGAGCGGAGAACCGACGACGCCGGCTGCAACGCCAGGTGCGACGGATAACGACACGACAGGAGGGATCGGCTTTACGATTGACAACGCAAACATCTATGACGGGATGGACAAAGCGTACACGGACGGATACACACCGTCCGTACAGAACGGCATGGCAACCATCATCCTGCCTCTTTTAGCAGGCGGTGAGATCAAAGATGGTGTCATAACCGTCACACCGGGGCTGGGTGAACCGGCTTCCTCTCCTTTTGTGTTCAAGAACTATCAAAAAACGGTAGATCTTCAGGAGAATGCGGTGAACAGCGGCAGCGCCAAGGTTCCCTCGTACCTGGTCCGCTTCGATCTGGCTCTTGCCTCCAGCCGGGTCAACGGTGTGTATCCCGTAATGATCGACATACAGGCAAGCGCCGCAGACGGCAGTCCTGTCCAACAGAGCTTCAGCTGCTATGTGACCGTGACGGACGGAAAAGATCCGAACGCTGCGGAGCCTACACAGGCAGTAGTGGAGCCGACGGTGGAAAAGCCCACGTCACAGCCTAAAATCATTGTCAGCAGCTACAGTGTGAATCCTGCTCCGGTGACGGCGGGAGGGGAGTTTACTGTGACGGTCACGCTGAAAAACACCAGCGATATCAAGTCTGTACGGAATATGATGGTGACGGCATCGTGCGATTCGGTCAATGTATCGCTTTTGAACGAGAGCAGCGTGATCTATATCAAAGAGCTCGGTCAGGGCAAAACGACGGATATTGAACTCAATTACAAGACCGATCTGGAAACGCCCGCACAGCGCTATAACATTACGCTGGCGATGGAATACGATAACAGCGACGCAGTGACGCTCACGTCATCAGGAACGGTCGCGGTTGAAGTCAAGCAGCCGCTTCGCGTGGAACTCGAGGCACCGACGGTCGAGACGCAGGTCAACGCTGGAGATACGCTCCCTTTGAGCTTCCAGGTGATGAATCTTGGCCGGGGCATGATCTACAACGTGCGCATCGAGCTGAGTGCGCCCGGCCTTATCCCTTCCGGAACGACTTTTGTCGGCAATATCGAGGCAGGGACAGCCATGCCGGGCGAAATGGACGTGTTTATCGGCACAAAGGATATGAGCGAGGGGTACGAGGGTGAGGACAAATACGGTCTGACCAATGGAACAATCACACTCCTTTATGAGGACGGGGACGGACAGACATACACGGAGAAAAAAGAATTCTCCACAACGATCAACGCGCCGGTGATTCAGGATACATCCGCCGAGCCGGAAGAACAGCCTGAAAAGGCCGGGCAGTGGTGGATTTCCATTGTCATTGGCGCCGTGATCGCGGCCCTGCTTACGGTGTTTTTGATCGTTCGCGGCAAGCGCAGGCAGGGTAAAGGACAATGAATAGATTTGATCTGGTCCGTCTGGCCTGCAGGAGTCTTACCGGCCGACAGGCCGTGCTGCCTGTCGCCGGGATAGCGGCAGCCGCTTTCTGTCTGTGCTTTGCCGGTACGATATTCACCACGGTGCAGCAGGAGAAAGCGCTGCCGTATGAGCTGATTTTTTCTTCGGAAGGCAATACCGGCCTCACGGACAACATTATGGCCGAAATATCGCAGATGCAAAGTGTGCTGGCGGCCACGCCTGTGCTGCCGGTTCCTGCTGCTGTCAAGACGGGAGAGTACTCGGCAAAGCTGATGCTGACCGGGATAGATGCGGTATATATGGAGTCAGACTTCTCGTCGGGGCGCCGCTTCCCGGACAACAGCGTTATGCCGTACATCGTGCTGAACGAAGCGGCCTGCAAACAGTTTGCGAACAGTAAAGCATACGCGCAAGAGGCAGCAACACCCGAAATCGACTGGCTAAGTGCGGGCTTTTCTCTGCAGGCGGGTGAGGGAAGCCGATGGATCACCTCCAAGGTCTGCGGAATATTAACCAAAGAGGAAGCAGATGAAACACAGGAGCCTGCCGCGTACATCAGCCTGCCCGTGGCAAAGGAGCTGCTGCAAAACAGCGGGCAGAGTGCGGATTATACCGCCGCTTACGTGCGCGTCATCAACATCGGGCAGGCGGCGAGCGTATCCAAAGCCCTCGCTGCACTTGGGCTGTCAGTCACAAACTCCACCGGGGAATTGCAGGCCGGATGGGATGCCGACATAAAGGAGATGGTGTATCTGATCGTAACCGGTGCGTTTGGCCTTTGCTGTGCATCCGTTTTGCTGGCTGCAGAGAGAAGAATATCCCTGTTGCAGCAAAGGCAGGCCTGGGACATGCTGCGGTGGATGGGATTAAAGGGACGGAGTCTGCGTAGTCTGTTTTGCGTACAGAATGTGCTGCTTTCAGTGATTGGGACAGCCTTGGGCATCCTTGCGGCAACCGCTCTGCCCCTGTTTCTTTCATCCGGAACCGTGACAGAGTCGAACTTTGCGCTGGCAGTGCCTTTTCAGGTTGCCGTCGTCAGTGCGGTGATTTGTATGGCGGCAGGACTGCTGCCATTTTGCTGGATGCGTAAAACGGTAAATCCCGAGGTAGAATAAATCTGCTGTTATCCTTTCTTTATTTTTATTCGGGCTGTCCAATGCAGTATAAATTTTTTGATTATAAAAAATATAATATTATAGTTATTAAAATTTGAAAGGAAATGATAAAATGGTAAATACAAAGAGAAAAAAGAAAGATCAAGGGGTTCCACTTCATTAATGATATAGACTTATTTATTTAAAATAATACTTGCTGCAATTGCAATATTTTAGTCCATTATCTAAACCATAACTCACTGGTATCCCAACACACACCATGGATTCATCCTGAGCCCAAATAATTTCCCAGCCTACAAGTATTTCGTTTAACTCAATTTCGCCAGCATAAAAGATTTTACCGTCAATGTTATGCTCAATAAAAAGCTCTCTATTGTTCTCAACTATAGAGACATTTTTAACAGGTGGTCCAGATACTCAAACATTAATTCCTAATATAAAATTATCCAGTGAATCTTTTTTGGGTACTGGGTGCACACAAATGCCAAGTGCTGAAGTAATTCGTTCAATTTCTATTGATAACGATAATGAAGGTTATCACAACAATCAGACCGGAATTTTTATTATTGACTCGAAAGAAGATATTGGTAAATTCTTAGATTTTTTACAATTTGGCTTTCAAACATTTAGCTACTCTTCACATGTACTAGGTGTAACAAATTTTAGCTGCGAAGAAATTTGGGATACATTCGAATCCTATTGTATTAATCCGAAATGAAGCCAACATTATAGATAAATAGATCATTAACTGGCTCAGGAGGACTGTAAGCGTATAGAGCGTGATCGACTGGTGCAGCTTGGTTATAACGTTTTTTGTACGATACCTGGGAATATTCCAGCCTTTCAGGAAAAACCTACCATACCGTATTGACAGGCCTTCTTACAAAAACACAGACAGAAGAATTCAGCAAGAACGAGGTGTACGGATATAATCTGGACTGGGTTAGAGATGGTGATGGGATTGTTAATTTTGGCAATTCTTAACGGAGGCAAGGATTATGAAAAAGAATCGGATTTTCTCAACGCAGAAAATGATACTTTTGCTGACAACCGTTATTATGATTACTGCAGGACTTCTCACTTCAGCGTGTTTTCATGAGGGTCAAATCAAAGAAGTTATAGATATTCAGAATACATCTACAAATCCCGACAACAGCGAGACAGAAATATATACGGAAGAATGAATAACGATATCAGATGAAGTGAAGTTGAATGAACTGTTGGATTTTAAATGACAGGACATAAGCAGCATGGATATTAAAAATACAAGAATAGTATCCGAGAAGCATCCATTCATAGCCTGGCAACAACTGCATCTACAAAGTGTTGCTTAGCAAATTGTCCGAAAAATCGTTGACTTATCATGATCAGTAAATGTATTATTGACAGTACTGATGTAACAATGTAGTCTAAATGCAAAAGTATGAGTTTCAGCAAAACAATGAGAAGGTGATTTTTTATGAGTAAATACCCGAACTTAACAGAAGCAGACAGCGTGATAATGGAGCTTTTATGGCGGGACGGCGAAGCGGGAAGTAACGCTATCACGGAGGAAATAGAAGACAGGCTTAACTGGTCAAGACAGACTGTCAGAACATATCTTACACGATTGATGGAAAAAGGATTAATTGATGCCAGAAAGATTAATGAGCGCGTATTAAGATATTATCCTATTGTATCAAGAGAAGAATATGCCGCCGATAAGGCTAAGAGTTTATGCAACAAGTACTATGGCAATATATCTCAAATGGTGGCAGGGATTGTTGATAATGAAAACATCAGTGAAAGTGATCTGAACGAATTAGAAAATCTGATTAAGCAGATGAAAAGACAAGAGGGAAAGTGACATGAGTTTCATGATAAGCACTCTGTTTCAAATAACAATTATGTCTTCTGTCATGATTTCTATAATTCTCCTGCTGAAAAAAATGATCGGCAAACACCTAAACCCCATTGTTTTAGGTCTTCTGTGGTTAGTGGTTCTTGTGCGTCTGATTTTTCCGATAACTTTTGTAAGTCCGATAAGTGTGTATGATATTTTTCCGCAGCAAATATCAGAGCAAACGAACAACCAAAATACAGCGACATATGATGGAAATATGGCGCCACATAACGCGGAGCAAGGAAAAACCTTAGCAGAGAAAACGACTTTGCTTTTGGATAACACATACTTGCAGTCAGCGTTAATTACTATATGGGCATTGGGTGTGATTGTTTTTCTCATTATTAATATGAAACGCATTTTTTTGTTGAATAGAAAAATTAAAATTTGCAAAGAGATACAAAATCACGTATTGACTGACGTGCTAGATAAATATGAGAAAAGGCTAAACCTTACGTGCAAAATAAGAATACTTGCGTGCGACGCAGTAAAAACACCGGCAACATGCGGATTATTGAAACCGTGTATATTAATGCCGTCGGTGTTTATTCAGGGCGAGAATTGTATCCAGAACAACGTAATCATACTGCATGAATTGTGTCATATGAAACGAGCGGACATACTGCTTAAGTATATTTGGTTATTCGCCAGGGCACTGTATTGGTTTAATCCGCTGGTTTGGGTAGCTAATAAGCAATCCAATGAAACAATAGAGCTTTGCTGTGATCAAAAAGCATTAAAAATTATTGGAGACAAGAAGAGGCTGGATTATGGTCAAACTTTACTCGATATAGCAAAGAAGACAAAGGCTAATAAACTGACTGCTGTCACATCTTCCCTTTGTGAGGGTAAGTCTGCATTAAAGGGGCGGATACTTCGAATTGTCAGTCCCCAAAAATCGTCGATACATGCCATTGTATTATCTGTATTCATTGCACTTATTATGATAATGTCCTGCTTTACGTCTATATGTCTGCCTGTACCAAAAAAGAAAGTCATACCAAGTACTGGAAACATGGGAAAAACTGTTCAGCAGCAGGAGACAACGGTTGTTGAAGAGGTTGGCGCGACTGTGTTTCCATCTACAACTGATGAGACATATCCGAAGACACAGGATATGGAACCGGCTGCTGTACAGACGACTGTGATTTTGGTTTCAGATGTATCAATTGAAGAACCATATGCAAATATACAAGTTACAGCAGAGCCGACTGCGACAGAGACGACTGCGATAGAGCCGACTGCGACAGAGACGACTGCGATAGAGACGTCTGCGATAGAGACGTCTGCGAGTGTGATTCCAAACAAATAACGTTTCTTCTTGCTTGTACAGCGCAATTTATGCAAAATCCCATGAATTTTATCCCTCGCAACCCATAGATCACGAATATAATTTTGTCTCTTGACAAAATAGACGTAGTAATGTAGTCTAAATCTTGACGTAAAACTTACATCAAGATTTAGGGAAGATAATTATTATGAATGAATATACGATTCAACAGCAATTGACAGCATTGACAATCAGGCCGTTGAAGGCTCATCGGAAGATCTGAGTGTTATGGAGTACTATTTGTATGACGAAAATTCTAGCGATGATGTCATAGCATATTTTTCGTGGCAGAATCCCGGTAACTTTTACTACGTGAACCTTCCTTTAGATAAAGATGTATATAGGGAATTCGGATTCGTAAGATGCAAACTTGATGTATTTGCGGCGAGTTCATTCGAGGGGAATGAGGTGGGATGTTTGAGAACACGATTTGTATTACCAGTTGCGATAGTTATTTGCTTTACATGTAGCGTGGAAAATGGGCAGACAATGGGCGATGATATCAAAGGACAGAACTCAGAATTACTGATATCCGCACAGATCGATGTGCTGACCGTCGGTCCTTACTACTCCTCAAAAATTATTTCTCTTGGCTATGATCCTTATAAAGTTATTAATGGTACAAGTCGAAACTTCCAGAAAAGTTGCGGAAGTAGTATGAGATCGCCCTATCTCAGTAATGTTATCCATTCGAAACAATCGGATGGATAAGCAAAATAAGCTGATCAATGGTGTAATTACACCATTGATCGCAAGTTGGAGCTTTGTTTCGATGATTTTCCTTGTTCGCTCTGGTATATATAAATTTGAATCACTTAATTTTGTCAACGAGATTTCTCCAATAACCTTCATTTTTCAGATAGGAGCCGTCTTTTGTACACTAACTGTCATCAATCTGATTGTTCGTAACTCATGTATCTATAAAGCAATTTTGCTGATAATAGTTTCGATTTATGCTGCAATTCTCATTCGTTCCTATGAAGACACTTCGTTTTTTGTTGGAATATCAATAGCATGTGCTGTGATTGGTTACTTCGCATTTCGAGATGATAAACTCAAGTTGCCAAAAG
>Ga0209540_10001067_pt1 | contig 21929 bp, 20 predicted proteins | sample BarGraIncu01121A_FD_184501 | JGI IMG/M metagenome (GOLD analysis project Ga0209540, IMG submission 184501) | Arctic peat soil microbial communities from Barrow, Alaska - Barrow Graham LP Incubations 011-21A (SPAdes) (version 2) | ecosystem: Environmental > Terrestrial > Soil > Wetlands > Peat... | reverse complement strand
GCAACGATTTGAACATCGTTTCTTTCTTGAGCAGCACGGAAAACTAAACGTCCGATGCGACCAAAACCATTGATACCTACTTTAATCATTTTATTTATAGTTTAAAATTGAGTTTTTTTTGATTTCGCCACAAAAGTACAAAATTCTGTCTGATTGACAAAATTCATAAGTTATTAATTACAGTTTTTTTCTAATTGCAACGCAGAGATGGCAAAACGATAATTTTTGTAATGAGCTTTAAATACGAATGTTTAACTTTGATTAATTTAGGATCATCTAAATAAGTCAAACTTATCATGATTTAAATAATCCTGAAAGTTTAAGTAAGTATTATAAGACTGGGTTTAAAAAAAAACAGCAACCTATATTCAAATAAAAAGGATTGCTATTTTTCAAACCAATTCTAAAACTGATTACTTTTCTTCTTTTTTATAAGTGTTAATACCAAACAACGTATAAAGAGGGCAGAAACTAATCAAACTAGTAATCGTGAAAACCAATGCGAGAACGAGACCAATAATGCCAAGTGTGCCATAAATAACACCTGTGTAATAAAGAACAATTAAAACAATTGCTAAAGCTAGCCGAATTAATTTGTCGTAGGATCCCATGTTTTTTTTCATAATAATTACTTTTATAGATTATGTTTTGTTTATTAAACATACATGAATATATTTATGTTCATTGATGTTCTTTTTATAATTATTAAAGTATTGATAAAGACTCGACTGTATTTGTAATCAGTTATAAGATTCTATTAAGCAAAATATTCCTGTTTTTTTTCTTTCCTTTATTTTTTCTTCATTATCTTTGCCGTTCTAAAATCAATTCAAATAAAGAACTAATAGAATGGAAATTTCAGGAAAAATTATTGCCGTGTTGCCAATAGCTACCGGACAAGGAAAAAACGGAACTTGGCGTTCGCAAGATTATGTGCTCGAAACAGCTGATCAATATCCTAAAAAAGTATGTTTCAACCTTTTTAACGATAAAATCGACCAATTTCCATTGGCTATTGATGATGTTGTAAGTATGAGTTTTGACGTGGAAAGTAGAGAATATAACGGACGCTGGTACACTACCATCCGTGCATGGAAAGTAGATAAAAATGTTGCAGGTGCTGCACAGGTTGCTGCATCCTCTGCTCCGGTATCTTCGTTTGATGCATCACCGGCTGCTGCTGAGGGAAGTGATTTACCGTTTTGAGTTTAGTTGAATAGTTAATCTGTTAACTAGTTAATATGTGTTTCTAAAATTGCTACGAATAAACTAATTAACCAATCAACAAGTCAACCAAAATATTATTAGGAATGAGTGGCGGCACCGATAGTTCGGTTTCCGCCATTCTTTTATTGGAACAAGGCTATGAAGTCGTGGGCATTACTTTTCGTTTCTGGGAAGAAGGTGAAAATGTTCATTTACTAGATGCAGTTTTGTTAGCAAAGCAATTGGGTATAGAACATATTATTTACGATGCTCGCGACGTTTTTAGGAAAAATGTTGTTCAGTATTTTGTGGATGAATATCTGGCTGGTCGAACGCCCTTTCCTTGTGTAAAGTGCAATAACGAGCTGAAATGGAAACTCATTCTAGAAGAAGCCGACCGACTTGGGTGTGAAAAAGTGGCAATGGGGCATTATGTGAATATTGTTCACGAAAATAATCATTACTTTGTTGCCGAAGGTAATGATCCCGATAAAGATCAATCGTTCTTTTTGTGGGGACTTACACAAAAGCAATTAGCGAGGATAGTTTTTCCTTTGGGTCAATTTTATAAAACTGAAGTGCGAGCTATGGCGGCAGAGCGAGGTTATAAAAAGGTTTCTGAAAAAAAGGACAGCCTTGGTGCCTGTTTCTGCTCAGGTGATTATAGACCTTTTTTGAAAAAACAATTAGCAGAACCTGACAAGTTGATATATTCAGGTAATTTTTTAGATGAAGAAGGTAAGGTTTTGGGTCTTCATGAAGGTTTCCCACTTTACACTGTTGGACAACGACATGGGTTGATTCACCTGAACCGGAAAGTTTTTGTAAAAGAAATCCTTCCACAAACCAATGAAGTGGTTTTGGCTCCACTCAAAAATATTTATAAAAGAGAGTTTTTGATTCGGGATGTAAATGTGGTTGATAAAAGCTTGTTTTCGACTGAATATGATGTTTACTGCCGCATTCGTTATCGAAAACAAAATACGCTGAGTCGTATTGTTTTTCTAGAAAATAACACAGCAAAAGTTGAACTTGCCGAACCACTCGAAGCTATTGCTCCCGGACAAACCGCCGTGTTTTACAGGGATGGAAAAGTGCTGGGCGGAGGGTTTATTAGTTAGAAGAATGAAGTATGTAGTTTTGCAAACTTTATTCTTATTACCTATTTCTTTCTGGCGACTACTGACTATTTATATTTTTATTTCCCAAATTGCCATCACATGACAAACACTTCCGCCTAACACGAACAAATGCCAGATAGCATGCATATATTGAACTTTCTTAAATGAATATAGCACTGCACCAATCGTGTAAAAAAGTCCACCACCTATTAACCAATATAATGCCGGCATGGAATTATTTGCCGAAAGTACATCCATCAATGGTTTAAAAGCAATAACAACTACCCAGCCCATTGCTATATAACAAGCCGTTTCGAGTTTGCTGGCATTTTTCAATTTCATAAAACTAAGCAGTATTCCAGCTGTGGCAGCTGTCCAAATTACGGCAAACAAACTCCAACCCCATGCTTCTTTCTCCCTCAAAACCACTAGTGTAAAAGGGGTGTATGTTCCTGCAATATGAACGTAAATAGCCGCATGGTCAAATTTACGACGAACAGTTTTACGTGATTCGTTTTTTTCAATATGATAAAGCGTGGAAGTGAGGTAGGAGAAAATCATGAATACGACATAAACCGTATAACTTACTATTGCCCATGTATTTTGGGAAGCAATTGCTTTTTGAATTAATACGGTTCCGGCAATCAATCCGAAAACAATCCCGATTGCATGTGTGAGCGTATTGGCTTTTTCTTCTTTGGCTGAATATCGTGGCATAAAAAAGTTTGGGGTTTGAGTGGTTTAAATAGTTTCGTGTTACTAGCTATATTTCCATTTTGGAAGTCAAAAAGAACTTAATAATCTGTGTCTAAAACCTTCTTCGGCTGACGTATTGGGGCCTATATATTACGTATTACACGTTCAATCACATTACTTTCGAAGCCACGACTTTGGGCAAAACGGAAAAGTTTACCTTGTTTTTCGTATTCGTATTCGTATTTCAAACCGACAAGTTTTGTCTTTAGAATTGAAGCCAGGAGTTCTTCGTATTCTCCGTCGTCAATCGTACCTAAGGCATTGTTTATTTGATCGTTGCTCATCCCTTTTTGTTTCATGGCATACGATATTTTTATTTTTCCCCATTTGTTGAAACGAAATTTATCTTTCACAAAGTATGCACAGTAACGTTTCTCGTTGATGAAATCTTCTGAAATCAGACGCGCAATAATTTTTTGTTTATCACCTGCCGAAACTTCCCAAGCTGCAAGTTTTTCTTTTACTTCCGATACACAATGCTCGGAAATAGAACAATAGGAAGCGGCTTTGTGCAGCAATTCCTCAAAAGTGTATTCCTTTTTCATATTTTTATGGAATCAAGGTAATCAGCAATTAATTCAACTGACAAATGTAGTTATTTTTTTAAGCGTATGAAAATAATTTGACTTTTCTTGTTTTAGAACAATTATTGGCCTTTATGAAAAAGAATTTTCAATTAAAAGAAAAATATAGGGTAACATAATATTGTTTTATAAATAATATATGTAACTTTGGCGCGAATTTGTTCCCATAATATTGTATGAAATTAACTAAAAAACAACAAATAGAGCATAAAGCCAAGGAGCTATTCTGGAAGCACGGTTTTAAAAAAGTAACGATTGATGAAATTTGCAAAAAAGCAAATGTCAGTCGGAAGACCTTTTATACCTTTTATGAGAATAAATCGGCATTGGTACTATATATATTGAAAGAATTGTCGGATGAAGCATTTATTGATACTCACAAAATAATTGATGGAGAAGGTAATTTCTCTGAAAAACTCGAAAAAATGCTAACATTGAAATTTGAACGTAGCAGGGATTTTTCCATGGAGTTTGTTACCGATTTTTACAATCCCGATGCGACAGATATACTTGAATACTTTAATAAGATTGTAGATGAATCAATGATGTTAATGCATGAATTTTATCGAAAAGCTCAGGAAAAAGGTGAAATGAATCCGGAATTGAATCTTGACTATGTGATGTGGATGATGCAAAAGCAAGTAGAACTTTGCAGTACAGCGGAGTTGATGGCTATGTTTCCTGATGTAGAATCCATGACCAGACAAATCTCACAATCCATTATTTATGGTATTATGCCGGTGAAATAGAACCAAGAGCCAAGATGAAAGATGGGAAGCATAGAAATTAAGTGCTTTGCAAAGTTAGTCATCAGATAATTAACCACATGTATGTATTATGATTTTAAGGATAAAAATTACGTTCGTTTTATTGTTGATTTTTTGCTACGCATATGCACAGCAAGATTCATCCAATATTTCATTCAACGGTCAGGTTACAACATGGGGTATTGCGCAATTTGAAAATCCAATGCCGGTTCAACTTGGCGGACGGTTTGTACCGACATTATTGGGGAAATATTCTTTTTCCGGAAAGTCGAAGATTGATTTTGAAGCTTCATTGAATATAAATGGTTCTGCAAATTTCACCGGATTGCACTACGATAGTGTCATGGGTCAATTTAAACCGTATCGCGTGTGGGCTCGTTATTCAGGTCAAAACTGGGAAATCCGTGCAGGTTTGCAGAAAATCAATTTCGGTTCGGCTAAAATGTTTCGTCCGTTGATGTGGTTCGATGGCATGGATGTACGCGATCCTTTACAACTGACCGATGGTGTTTATGGTCTGTTGGGACGGTATTATTTCCCGAATAATGCCAATATTTGGTTGTGGACTTTGATGGGAAATACAAATCCAAAAGGTTGGGAAACAATGGGAACAGCACAATGGAAACCTGAAGTAGGCGGACGGTTTCAGATGCCTGCCGGACCCGGAGAGTTGGCCTTGAGCACGCATTACCGAAAAGTGAATGTAAAAAGTTTGTTTTCATCAGCACCGGATTATACATACTTAAACGAATCGCGAATTGGTTTGGATGGAAAGTGGGACATAGGCATTGGAATTTGGTTCGAGTCGAGCGTGACTTTGTTGGATGCGAATTCATATAATCTGCCAAAGGTTCAGGATGTGTGGAATGTGGGTGCAGATTATACCCTGCCGGTAGCGAATGGAATAGGAGTGACGCTAGAGTATTTTCGTTATCATGCCGAACAGCAGTTTTTGACCGGCGGCAATACAATAAATCTGATTGGAAGCATATTCACTTATCCCGTTTCGATACTTGACAATGTTTCGGCCATGGTATTTTATGTTTCAGGTTCCGATCTTCTTTACAATTACATTAGCTGGAGCCGGACCTACGATAACTGGAGTTTGTATGCCATTGGTTTCTGGAATCCTGTAAATAATCAATTGCTTAGTTTAAGTACACAGGGACGAAATTTATTTGCAGGAAAAGGAATTCAATTGATGGCGAATTATAACTTTTAACTCAAACTTTTCCAAAGTTTAAAAAATAGAAGATAACATGAAAACAATTGTAGACGTTAAAAATCTCGTTAAAAAATTTCCTGTTGGAACAGGATTTTTCACTGCTTTAAATGGCATTGATTTGCAGTTCTCCGAAGGTGAATTTGCCGGATTGGTGGGTCCGAGCGGATCGGGGAAAACCACTTTGTTGAATATCATCGGTACATTGGACATTCCATCGCAAGGTGAAGTGGTTGTATTGAGTAATTCTGTTGGGAAACTGACGCCCAAACAAGCAGCTAAACTTCGCAAAGAAGAACTAGGTTTTATTTTTCAGAATTACAATTTGTTGCCGGTTTACACGGTGTTCGAAAATGTAGAATTTCCACTACTTTTGTTAAAAATGTCAGCCGGTGAACGCAAAGAACGTGTGATGGAAACTCTTAAGTGGTTGGGATTGACAGAAAAAGTGAAATCACGCCCGGCTCAGTTATCGGGAGGCGAATGCCAGCGTGTGGCTATTGCCCGTGCCATGGTAAAACGTCCTTCGTTAGTGCTTGCCGATGAACCAACAGCAAATCTGGATTCCGACAACTCGCACAATATATTGAAAACTATGGAAAAGTTGAATAAGGAACTAAAAACCACTTTTATTTTCGCTACACACGACGAAAAAGTAATCGGTTACCTGAAACGGATTATTCTTTTACAGGATGGAAAAGTGGTTGATGATAAGTTGATAACTGAATAAGTTCATCGTTTAATTGGTTCTGAGTTTTTCTACTTACTAAACCAATTGACTACATGACTAATTAACTAATTAACGAATCAACTAATTAACAAGCAAACAAGATGAAACTATTTAAAACAGCTTTCAAAAGCTTAATAGGAAACGGTCTGAAAACCTGGCTCAATGTATTCGTGCTTTCAATTTCCTTTGTGCTGATTATTCTTTTGCAGGGAATTTTGCAAGGTTGGAGCAGTCAGGCTGTTGATGATACCGTAAAATGGGAAATTGCCGGTGGACAATACTGGCAGTCGAAGTACGATCCTTTTGACCCGTTTTCACTTGATTCGAGTACCGTTGAAATACCGTCGATCTTCAAAAAAGACTTTGAAAATCATTTGATAGAGCCGGTTTTGATATCAACGGGGAGTATATATCCTGAAGGCAGAATGCAGAGCGTGTTGTTGAAAGGAATTCGTCCTGATCAGAAATTATTGAAAATTCCTACCCAAAAACTAAACGTTAAATCGGACGAAATTCCGGTGATTCTGGGCGCATTTATGGCCAGGCAAACTAAGATGAAAATGAATGATATAGTCACATTGCGTTGGCGTGACAGGAACGGAACATTCGAAGCAGCAGATATCAGGGTGGTCGGTATTTTCAAATCGTCAATACCTACGATTGATAACGGTATTTTATGGATTCCGCTGGATCGCCTTCAGCAAATGACCCTGCAGGCAAATTGTGCCAATTTATTGATTAAATCACCCGAAATCCAACCGGTAAAGGTATCGGGTTGGGATTTCAAGGATGTGGACAAACTTACCGAATCGACCATGTTATTGGTGAAAACCAAGTCCATTGGAACCAGCTTTTTGTATATTTTATTTCTCTTGTTGGCTATGCTGGCCATTTTCGATACACAAACTCTGGCCATTTTCAGGCGTCAACGCGAAATTGGGACAATGATAGCTTTGGGTATGACTCAAAGACAGGTGGTCTGGCATTTTACTCTTGAAGGAACCATCAATGCAATTTTAGCGTTTGGATTTGGAGCCATCTGGGGAACTCCAATCCTGATTTATATGGTAAAATACGGGTATTCATTCAATATGGATGCCAGTGAAATCGGTGTTCCATTGGCTGATACAATGTACGCGACAATAACGCCGCAACTGGTAATTGGGACAATGATTTTCATTCTCATTGTTACTGCAGCAGTCAGTTATTTACCGGCACGTAAAATTGCAAAAATGAATCCGACTGATGCCATTCGGGGGAAAGTTCAGTAGTTGATTGGTTAATCTGTTGATTAAGTTGAATATCTCACTATATAACCCAGTTAACCAATTAACCATTCAACCAATTAACTAAATAACAATATATTATGATAAAATTCTTATTAAACGGATTATTGCGCGACAAAACCCGAAGTCTGCTACCCATTATAGTCGTTTCGTTTGGTGTAATGATGACGGTTTTTTTGCAGTCGTACATGAGTGGTATTTTTGCAGACAGTATAGAAACAACAGCTAAATTTTCATCCGGGCATGTGAAGGTTCTGACAGTTGCATATAAGGACAATCAATCTCAGCTTCCGAATGATTATGCTATAATAGGTATTCATGAAGTGATGAAAAAACTGAAAACGACCTATCCCGATATGACCTGGACAGATCGGATTCAGTTTGGAGGATTACTGGATTCGCCTGACTCAGCAGGTCTGACCCGCTCGCAGGGGAATGTAATGGGTATGGGCATTCATTTGTTAGGAAATCAGGATGAAATTAACCGGATGGATTTGAAATCCAAATTGTTTTCAGGTCGTTTTCCCCAAAAAAGCAGAGAAATTCTGATTACCGACGAACTGTTTAAAAAGATGAACTTAAAATTAGGTGACCCGGTGACTTTAATTTCAAATTCCATGTACGGCGATATGGCTATGTATAACTTTGTAGTGTGTGGTACCATCCATTTTGGTACTCCTGCTTTGGATAAAGGCATGATTATGGCCGATATTGAAGATATCCGTGTGGCGTTGAATATGGAAGATGCTGCCGGTGAAGTGTTGGGTTTCTTTAATGATTCACCTTATGACGATTCCAAAGCAAAAGAATTATCTTCTGAATTTAATAAGGATAATACCAAAAAATCCGATCAGTTTTCACTGACCATGTTGTCCATGAGTGGCATTGGTGGTATGGATTTTATGATTGCCTATTCCGAAAATGCTCAATATTTGATAATTTTTATTTTCGTTTTTGCTATGTCCATAGTGCTGTGGAATGCCGGTTTGGTAGGTGGACTGCGACGATACGGTGAGTTTGGATTGCGCATGGCTATCGGCGAAAGTAAACACGAAATTTATCGTTCGTTGATAGGAGAATCCTTGCTGGTAGGTTTAATCGGATCTGTAATCGGAATAAGTATCGGGCTGGTTTTCTCTTGGTTGATGCAGCATTATGGCATTGACACCAGCAAAATGATGCAGAATTCAAACATGATGTTGCCAAGCGTTTTCAGAGCGCAAATCACCACCACCACCTACTTTATAGGTTTCATTCCGGGTGTGCTTTCAACCGTAATCGGATCCATGTTAGCCGGAATTGGTGTTTATAAACGCCAGACTGCTAATTTGTTTAAGGAGTTGGAAGGATAGAGAAAATTTACAATTTATTCATTTACAATTTACAATTGAAATATGAGAACTTTTATTTTTTTATTGATGTCATTAATCACAATGACAAGCTTTTCACAAAATTATCCTTCGGGAAAAACAATTCTCGATAAAGTAGACAATAATATGTCTGCTAAAACACGTGTGACAACTGCTTCGATGGAAATTGGAACTTTACGGACCAAACGTACTATGATTGCGAAAACATACAGCGAAGGCGACCATAAAGCATTTACCGAGTACCTGGCTCCGGCACGTGAGAAAGGTACCAAGATGCTGAAACTCGAGAATCAGTTGTGGATATATTCTCCGTCGACCGACCGAATCATACAGATTTCGGGTCATATGTTGCGTCAATCGGTTATGGGTAGCGATATGTCCTACGAAGATATGATGAACGACAGGCCTTTGCTGGAACAATACAAAGCTGAAGTGACGGGTGAAGAAGTGCTGGATGGGCGCAAATGCTTGGTGGTTACACTCACGGCAATATTGTCGGATGTCAGTTATTACTCCCAAAAAATGTGGGTGGATCAGGAACGTTACGTGCCGCTCAAAGTAGATATGTTTGCCAAAAGTGGCAAATTGCTGAAACGTACTGTCTTGTCGGATGTGAAGAAAGTACAGGGAAGGTGGTTTCCGATGACGATAGTGTATAAAGACATGCTCAAAGAAGGTGATGGAACAAAAATGACCATGGACGAAGTTCAGCTGGACAGCAAAATACCCACAAATTATTTTAATAAAGGAAATTTGAAATAAACCGGTTTATATTTGTAGAGACGCATGGCAATGCGTCTCTACTGTTGTAAATATTACTTTCTGTTCACCAAATAAATCCCAACCAACACCACTACCGCACCGCCAATTTCATGCAATGTGAGTATTTCTCCCAAAATCAGCACCGAAAAAATGGCAGTAAAAACAGTTTGACTCAGTAAACTGACTGAAGCCATAGTTGGACTGATATGACCCAAGGCCTGATTGATGGCAAGCCAGCCTAGCAATTGAGGAATCAAACCCAACGCACCCAATGCCAGCCAGGTTGTAGTACTGAAACCCCAAAGTTGAGTAGAGGTAAACAGGCAAATCAGACCCAAGACCACTATGCTGGATATCATCGAAATAGTTGTAAAAGAAAATGTGTCGAGGGAATTTCTGCCTTTTCGGACAGTCATTAGGTAAGCACCATAAAACATACTCGCGATAATAGCCAGTATATTTCCGAAGTTTAAATTTGCTTCTAAAACTTCATTTATGCCAATGATAATCGTTACACCCAGAATGGCTATAGCTGTTCCGATCCAGAAAATTTTAGACGGTTTTTCTTTCATGAAAAGTAAGGTACCAATGCCTACCCAAACTGGAGCAAGATTGGCTAACAAGGTGGAGATAGTGGCTTTTGAAAGCATGATGGAAGTGTTCCACAAAGCAATATCACAGGCAAAGAGAATTCCGCAAATAATGGCAACTTTCACTCCTTTGCTATCGGTGATAGGCTTTTTATAGTAAAGCCAAATCGGAATGATTCCTATGGTTCCTATCAATAACCGATAAAAACCCGAACCAAAACCGCTGATATCTGCCAGCTTCACGAGTATTGCCGACCACGAAATGCACAGAATGCCGAATAATAACAACAAATAATGAATCCACGGATGGTCTTTGTGCATTTTCTTTATCATAAATTGTAAATCTCTTTTTCTACTACCGACTTTTAACTACCAACTACTTACTATATATTGCCCTTACCATTCTGTCATTTCCCGAAATATCTTTTCGTAGTTCTACTTCTTGAAATCCAAGTTCTGTAAGTAAATCCACGCATGATTTTCCGGCAGCTCTATGAATTTCGAAATAAAGTTTTCCATTCGGTTCTAAATGCTGTTGAGCAAAGCGGGCTATGTGGCGGTAGAAAAGCAACGGATCATTGTCGGGTACAAACAATGCCAGATGTGGTTCGTGATCTAAAACATTTGGTTGAATCTCACTTTTTTCCAGTTCGGTAATATAAGGCGGATTGCTCACGATTATATCCCATTTCTTAAGAAAATCAGGAGTTTTCAGAATATCGACTTCGGAAAAATTTACTTCCAGTTGATTGCGTTTAGCATTGGTATTGGCGATTTCCAATGCTTTTTCGGATACATCAAACCCTTCAACTGTGGCATTCGTGAATTCATGTTTCAGTGAAATGGCGATGCAGCCGCTACCGGTTCCGATATCCAGTAAATGCAATCTGGCTTTGCGGTCATTTTCATTTTGTATCCAATCCACAAGTTCTTCGGTTTCAGGCCGTGGTATCAGCACAGACTCATTTACGGTAAAGTGTAGTCCGAAAAACTCAGTTTCGCCCAAAATATACTGAATCGGAACAAATTTTTTCAATTTTTCGATAATTTTTTCAATTTCATGATGTTGTTCATCAGAAAAAACCGTATTTTTGTTAAAGATTATTTGCGTGTGCGAAAAACCAGTCAGCTTTTCGATGATTAAATAACTGAAACTCTTGATTTCTGTTTCGGGATAAAGCCCTTGAAGCTCCCTTTGAATATGTAGGATGGTAGATAACATAGTGCTGCAAAGATAGGAAAATTAGTTACGAGTTACAAGGGAGTGACTGAAAGGCAAGGAGTATGAAGTTTGGAATGAATAAATTATTAATAGTGAGTTATGAATTATGAATTAAAATATATGCAACGTTGCCTTCAACTTGCTCAGTATGGTAACGGTTATGTGGCTCCAAATCCTATGGTGGGTGCTGTATTGGTTTGCGATGATGAGATTATCGGAGAAGGTTTTCATCATCGCTTTGGTGAACCGCATGCCGAACCCAATGCGATAAGTTCAGTTAAAAATCCGGATTTACTAAAACAATCAACTTTATATGTGAACCTGGAACCTTGTTCGCATTACGGACAAACGCCACCCTGTGCCGATTTGATTGTAAAGAGTAATATTCCACGGGTTGTAATAGGCACGCTTGACCCTAATCCAAAAGTAGCCGGTCGTGGAGTGGAAATACTACGAAAAGCAGGAATTGAAGTAACAGTTGGTGTGTTGATTGAAGAATGTCGTGAATTGAATAAGCGTTTTTTTATTTTTCAAGAGCAAAAACGACCATATGTTTTATTGAAATGGGCACAAACTCAGGATGGTTTTATAGATAGGAAAAGAGATGATGCCACTGAACCACCTTTGCTTATTTCCAATGCCATTACAAAACAACTAACGCATCGGATGCGATCCGAAAATCAGGCTATTATGGTTGGTGCCAATACAGTCTTGTTAGATAATCCAACCTTAACGGTTCGAAACTGGTCGGGAAAATCACCAATACGTATCGCCATTGATCGGTTAGCCCGCATTCCGGCTAATTATAATTTGCTCGATGGAAGTGTCCCGACCATAGTATTTACCGAAATTGAAAAACCAAATCGTACACATGTAGAGTTTATTAAGATAGATTTTGAAACCGATAAGTTACGGAATATACTTCAAAAAATATACGAACGAAATATCCATTCTGTTATGGTAGAAGGCGGCGCACAAATTCTGACCGGTTTTATTCAGTCAGGACTTTGGGACGAAGCCAATGTGGAGGTTTCACTGCAACAGATTGGGGATGGAGTTGCGGCTCCGGTATTGCCCGTTCAGCCGATATCACGTAAATCCTTTGATGACCACGATTGGTTGTTTTTTAAAAATAAGAGATAATTTATACCACAGTTGAACACAAAAGACAAAATCCTTTCATTTAGGATAAAGAATTGAAATTGTTTTATTTAATTTTTTGCAAAGTCCATATTATCTGCTGTTTGATAATTATGCATTATTAATTGTTAATTACTCGTATGACACATATTATTTCCATCATCATTATTGCGTTTTATGCTTATACGCTTATCAGCACTATTTCGGTTTTGTTACTCGAAAACCGGAATCCTGCAAAATCGCTTTCATGGGTGTTGGTATTGTTGTTCATTCCGGTGTTAGGTATGTTTTTTTACATACTTTTTGGACAAGATTTCCGTAAAAAAAAGATTATATCTAAAAAGAGTATTCTACGGGTAACCGATCGGCCCGTAGCTTCTTTCGACATAAATCAACTGGACACTACTCTGGTGACAAATAATCAGTTGAATCTGATAAAAATGCTATATGAAAATAGTGGTGCTGCCGGATATGCTTTCAATAAAATTGAGATATTTCCAACTGGTGAAAGTACTTTCGATGCTGTTTTTAACGCCATACGAAATGCGAAAGACCATATTCATATCGAATTTTTTATTTTTGATGACGATAAAATTTCCAATCAATTACGTGAATTACTCATACAAAAAGCGCATGAAGGTGTTCGTGTTCGGATGATTTATGATTATTGGGGAAGTTTTGATTTATCAAAAAAATATTTGAAATCTTTGAGGAATGCAGGAGTATATGTTAGCTCTTTTTTGCCATTTCGTTTTCGTTTTCGTTTTTCTAGTAGTAAAATCAATTATAGGAATCACCGAAAATTGGTGATAGTGGATGGGATAATTGGCTTTACGGGCGGTTTGAATGTGGCCGATCGTTATATCTACGGTAATACCTTGGGTCGATGGCGTGACACTTTTATTTGTCTTGAAGGTTCAGCAGTGCATGGACTTCAACTTTTATTTTTGGTAGATTGGTATTTTGTTGAGCAGAAGTTGATAGTCGATTCTAAATACTTCCCTGAACCACAAAAATTCGAACAAAATCTGGTACAAATTGCAAGTAGTGGACCTGATAGCGATTGGGAGGCGATCATGCAGGGAATGGCTTCTGCCATCATGTCGGCAACTAAATATGTGTACATTCAGTCGCCTTATTTTATGCCGAATGATATTATTGACACTTGCATTCACATGGCTGCTTTAAGCGGCGTGGATGTTCGATTGATGATTCCAACTAAGTCCGATTCCAGATTCTCTGATGCCAGCACAAGTAGTTTCCTCGGTCAGACCATGGAAGCTGGTGTTCGGGTTTTTCGTTATAAAAATGGTTTTTTGCACAGTAAGGCTATAGTCATCGACGATTTCATTTCCATAGTGGGTTCCTGCAATTTGGATGAACGTAGTTTTGTGCACAACTTTGAAGCCAATGCATTTATTTATGAACCGAAAACAGCTATTCAACTGAAAGAACTTTTTCTGTTGGATATTAAAAATTGCGAAGAACTAACGTTGGAAACCTGGACAAACAGGAAAAGGAGTCAAAAATTAAAAGAATCTTTTGCCAGATTGTTTAGTCCGTTGATGTAAGACAAGAGTAAGAGGTAAGAAAAAAGATGAACAATTGATTAAAAAACTCTGGTTTAGATTTCGAATAAATCAATTTTTTAGTTACTTTTGTGCCACCAAAAATTAGCGGGATGTAGCTCAGTCCGGTTTAGAGTACTGGTCTGGGGGACCAGTGGTCGCAAGTTCGAATCTTGTCATCCCGACTAAAAAATTTGTAAGATAGCTTTAATATGCTACTTCCAGATATTTTTATTTTTAGAATTTCTGCAACCAATTGTATATATTTTTGCTATCTCTTTTTTTTTCAACATTTTTTTTGTTACTTTGTTTCATAATTCATCTATAAATGTTTTTGTTATGAACAAAAAACTCACACGTTCGAAAAACCAACTTGTGGCAGGTGTTTGTGCTGGAATAGCCGAGTATTTTGATTTGGATATTACCCTTGTGCGCGCTATTTATGCCATATTATCTATCTTTACTGTTGGGTTCCCTGGTTTATTGTTGTATATTATTTTATGGATTGTAATGCCTTTGTCTAAAGAGTGACGTTAATTGCTGAACTGTTTAATCGTTGAGTTGTTTAGTTGTTTAATAGTTTAGAAACTTAAGGGTATAGAAGTTTAAATATTTAATAGTTTAGATACTTAGGAGTTTAGATGCTTAAACCCTAATCACTCTGTTACTTACTGACCTAACCCCTAATCCCTCAACTACATACTATAAACTACTAACTACCTACTAAAAAAGTGCCTTTTAAACTTACATCTCCTTTTCTTCCTACCGGTGATCAACCTGAAGCCATCAAGCAATTGGTGGAGGGATTACGTACGGATATTCCTTATCAGACTTTGTTGGGTGTAACAGGATCTGGCAAAACTTTCACAATTGCCAATGTAGTACAGCAGGTGCAACGTCCGACTCTGATATTGAGCCACAATAAAACCCTGGCTGCCCAATTGTATGGTGAGTTTAAAGCTTTCTTTCCCGAAAATGCGGTTGAATACTTCGTGTCGTACTACGATTATTACCAACCCGAAGCCTATATGCCCATCTCGGACACCTATATAGAAAAAGATTTAGCCATTAATCAGGAAATTGAAAAACTACGATTAGCCACTACTTCGGCTTTGTTGTCGGGTAGGAGGGATGTACTCGTGGTTTCGTCCGTTTCGTGCATTTACGGTATGGGTAATCCAGATGATTTCACGAGTAATGTGATTGATATTCACCGTGGACAGAAAGTGGTACGCAATGCTTTTCTACGAACATTGGTGGATATTTTGTATTCGCGAAATGAAATTGAACTCAATCGAGGAAACTTCAGGGTAAAAGGCGATACGGTGGATATTTTTCTGGCTTATGCCGATTTTGTATTACGGGTTGTATTCTGGGGTGATGAGATAGAAGAAATACAAACTGTGGATCCCATGAATTTTCGTGTGATTGAAAACTGTGATACTTACAAAATTTATCCTGCAAGTATTTTTGTTACAACGAAAGAAGCCGTTACCAATGCCATTCAGCATATAGAAGCGGATATGAACCGGCAGGTTGATTATTTCCGTTCAATAGATAAAAATTATGAAGCCAAACGTATTTACGAGCGGGTAAATTACGATATTGAAATGATTAAGGAATTGGGCTATTGCTCCGGTATAGAGAATTATTCGCGTTATTTCGATGGTCGAGCTCCCGGTATGCGCCCGTTTTGCTTGCTGGATTATTTCCCAAAAGATTTTTTGATGGTTATTGATGAAAGTCACGTTTCCATTTCTCAGATTCGTGCGATGTACGGTGGTGATGCCGCCCGCAAACAAAATCTGGTTGATTATGGTTTCCGCCTTCCTTCTGCCAAGGACAATCGTCCGTTGCGGTTCGAAGAATTTGAAAAACTTGCACCTCAAACTATCTATGTGAGTGCTACACCGGCTGATTACGAATTAGCAAAAAGTGAGGGTGTAATTGTCGATCAGCTGATTCGCCCCACCGGTTTACTGGACCCGATTATTGATGTACGTCCCAGCCTGAATCAGATTGATGATTTACTGGAGGAAATTACCCAACGTACCGAAAGAAATGAACGCACGCTGGTAACAACGCTAACTAAACGTATGGCTGAGGAATTGACTGATTATCTTGCTAAAATGGGCGTTCGTTGTAATTATATTCACTCCGATGTAGATACATTGGATCGTGTAGTTATTATGGAAGATTTACGACGTGGAGTGTATGATGTATTGGTGGGTGTTAACCTTTTGCGTGAAGGACTGGACTTGCCTGAAGTTTCGTTGGTAGCTATTCTGGATGCCGATAAAGAAGGCTTTTTACGTTCACACCGTTCGCTTACGCAAACAGCCGGTCGGGCAGCTCGTAACCTTAATGGGCGTGTGATTATGTATGCCGATAAAATGACCGACAGTATGGCGAAAACTATCTCGGAAACCAATCGTCGACGCGAAAAGCAATTGGCGTATAACGAACTACATGGCATTACACCAACTGCAATAATAAAAGGCGAGCGTAACTCATTCAGTAAAATTGAACCGAATGCTTATATTGAACCGGATTCCATGCAAGGAATTGCAGCCGATCCCGTGGTGCAATATATGTCGAAATCAGCCTTGGAAAAAACCATTGCCAAAACAAAAAAATCTATGCAAGATGCAGCCAAAAAGCTTGATTTTCTGGAAGCTGCGCAATATCGGGATGAAATGATAAAACTAGAGGATTTGCTGAAAACGAAATAATTATCCTTATTTCCAACTATAAACTACTACCTACCAACTATTTCAGAATCGTTGACTGATATTGATAAATGCTCTTCCGGCATTATTATTAATTCCATTTGTGGTTTTCTCAAATGTCGCTTCGAAATCAGCAGAGAGCATTAACTTTTTTGCTATTCTCCACGAAACAGTGAATTCGGCAATATTTTGAAGCACCGGATCTGACCTTTTAAATTGATAATTTGCCATCCTGTATTCAAACCCTGCATTTACTTTTCCGGAGATAAAATCGCGATTCAATGATATTCCAAAAACACTACCATTGGTGTTGCTTGCTTTGAAACCTGTAGCGGTGATAGTTCCATAAATATTAAACGGTAATTGGCTGTAATTCATATAACCGCTTGCGTTTATACTCGCAATAGAATCGTATTGTTGATAGGTTGGTAAGCGATAACTGGCATTTCCACCCAGCATGAAGTATTTGAAAGGACGAATAATGGTGCTAAACCGAAAACCTTGTCGGGTTGTTTTATCCAGAATACTGTCTATTTGACTTTTAAATGTTTCGTAGTAATAAATATTTTTTCTAGCATCGTAAGACAAGGACATGGATAGTTGTTTCCATGGTTTATATCGTAAAGAAATGTATGTACTGGTCAAATTGAAGGTGTTTTTTTGCACACTGTCAATTTTACTGTATAAATCAATTTCAAAGGAACAAAAAAGATCCACGTTTTTAAGTAGGGAATTGCTGTGTTGAAGATAAGCAAATCTCCTGTCGGTCATAAAGTTATTCATTTGGTTAAATACTGCGAACGAAGTTTGCATATTACCATTTTCTTTTTGTATATTATGACTTACAAAAGCACCAAACTGCAATAATTTGGGATTGAAACTGTAGTCGAAATAGTCGGGTCGTGAACCCACCAAAGCGCCATAGGTAAAGTTCTTGTTCCCTTTTTCAAATTGAAGACCATCCACCGCTCCAATATTTGCCATATTGTTGTTTATTTTTCGACCAAATGAGATAGTGGAAGTTTTACTAAGATCGTATTTTAGGGCTAAAGTGTAAATTTTCAAGGCATTATTAATTCCTAACCAATCGGTTGGTTTAGCCGGAAAAGAAAACATGTGTGTAAATGTTATATAACTTTCGGCAGAAAGATTGGAATTACCTATATGTTCTGCATTCATCGATAAATTATACCGAAATCGTTGGTTAGATACATAGTTTGAAATATTGGTATAAGAAGAAACGGATAGTCGTCCGTCGAACCTGGATTTGGAATCTTTCTCTTTCTCTTTTTTTCCAACTGCTTTAATTGCCAGATCGTTTACAGTTAAAGATTCTTTTGACTTTTCCGCAATCACATCAAGGGTTGCGTTTTTTACTATTATTTTTGCAATAATTTGAGTAGAAACGGTAAGAGAATTCGTAGAAATCGGAGTACCAACACATGATATAGAAGATAAGCTTGTTACAATTAATACCGGAACAGGCTTGTCATTCAGAACAAGAAATAAGCTGTCACCTATATGTATTCCGTCAGTATTTACGAATTTTACATAAACATTCTGAGAACTCATATAGGAAACATTTCCTTTTATAAGCTCTTCGGATAACTGGCCGAAAAGTGATATACTCAGGAAAAAAGAAATGATTAAAAAAGGGATTTTCATATTTATGTTTATCTTGGAAAACTCTTAAAAAACTAAATTTACTATTATAATAATAAACAAATCATCTACTGTCAAAATTATGACATTTTCTGCAATTGGCCTTAGTTGGATTATTATGACAGTCGGTACACCTTTCCCATCTGCCATTGTGAGTTCCTGAATAAATACTAAACCAACTGTCATGCTGAGTAAATCTCTTAGCGGGAATCCAACTTTGAGTTGTATGGCATTCCGAACACGAATATTTAGCCCATTCACTTTTATGTGCAGGATTTGGATTCGTACTTTTTACTCCATGACAGGATTTACACTCTGTTGATAGTTTTGTTTTAAAATCATTATCGAAATGGCATGCATCGCAAGCAATATTATGACCGCCTGAAAGTGGGAAAAATCCATGATCAAATCCTCTACCGGTTGAGGACCAGTCAAGTCCTGTCATACTATGACAATGACCACAATCTGTGTCGAACCCCAAAGCTTTATGATCATACCTTCCACCTGTAGTTTCGTCATATCTTGCTTTATGACATGAATAACAATCTGTGCGGATATTTTCAAATCGGAGTTGCGATGCTGAAGTATGACATCGGGCACAATCGGCAGAAGCATGTGCACCTACAAGTGAAAACCCTTGTTGTTGATGAATCTGTTTGACGTTTGAAACAATCCATGAATTTGGGGTATGACATCGTGCACAATCCTGTCCAACTGTACCTTGATGAATATCTACATGGCAAGATGAGCATTCCGTTTTGGCTTTTGAAAATTCTAGTGTTGGGTGACATTTTTTACATTCAACCGTTTTATGTTGACCTACTAAAGGAAAATTAGTCTTGTTATGATTAAATTCCCCTGTTTTAATTTTATTCCAATTGTCAGTATAATGACAAACAGCACAGTTGATTTTAAGTTTTTCCCCATGTGGAGATTTTTCTGCAAAAGCAGAAGTAACCAAAAAGGCAGATATGAAATATATGAATAATTTAAGCATTTCTTATTGATTACAATTTTATAATAAACTTTTAAAATGAAATTATATTATTGATATTATATTATTTAACCTCCACCTCTACCTGTTGGATGACAAGAATAACATCCAGAACTACCTTGGTTTCGATTATGAGCATTGGTGTGACATGAGGCTGTTAAACAAGTGAACACAGCATAATTCGTACTATTTGTATGGCAAATTGTACAACTAACGTTATGATTCCCATTAGTTATTGGAAAATAGGAAGTATGATTAAATGTAGACGATGTCCAATTTATTGTTGAGTGACATGTTTCGCATGTTGTTGGGAACTTGGCAGCAGAATGACCAGGATTTGTTGTTGCGTTATAATTCGTCAAGTGGCAGCTTACACAAGTTGTAGGAATTGCTGCATAACCCTTTGTGTGACAACTGATGCAGCTTACTCCAATATGTGCTCCGGTTAACGGGAAAGTGGTTGCAGTACTATGATTAAAAGTTGAAGGATTCCAGGTTGTTGTACTATGGCAAGTTTGACAATCAGTTGAGAATTTTGCCGTCGTATGATTTGGATTGGTTGTAGCATTAAAATTTGCTAAGTGGCAGCTTACACAAGTCGATGGAATTGCTGCATAACCGTTTGTATGACAAGTGATACAAGCTACTCCAACATGTGCTCCGGTTAACGGGAAAGTGGTTGCAGTACTATGATTAAACGTCGAAGGTTGCCATGCTGATTTGTTATGACAAGTTTGACAATCAGTTGAGAATTTTGCCGTCGTATGATTTGGATTGGTCGTAACATTAAAGTTTGCTAAGTGGCAACTTACACAAGTTGTTGGAATTGCGGTAAAGCCATTTGTATGACAAGTGACACAAGCTACTCCAATATGTGCACCGGTTAACGGAAAAGTCGTGTTCATATTATGATTAAAAGTCGAAGGTTGCCATGCAGTTGAATTATGGCAAGATTGACAATCTGTTGAGAATTTTGCTGTTGTATGATTTGGTTTGGTTGTAGCTTCATATTGTGTTTTGTGACAAGCAAAACAATCTGTATTGATATTGTCGAATCGTAGCCGAGAACCTGATGTATGGCAGCCGGAACAATCGGCAGATGCATGTGCACCAATTAGTGTAAAACCTTGTTGTTGATGAATCTGTTGAATGTTAGTCACTATCCAGGAATTAGTTGTATGACATCTTGCACAATCCTGTCCAACTGTTTCTTGATGAATATCAACGTGGCAAGCTGAACATTCTGTTTTTGCTTTTGCAAATTCAAGTGTCGGGTGACACTTCTTACAACCAACTGTTTTATGTTGACCCATTAAAGCAAAATTAGTTTTGTTATGATTAAATTCCCCGGTTTTTATTTTTTTCCAATCATCTGTATTATGACAAACAACACAGTTGATTTTAAGTTTTTCCCCATGAGGAGATTTTTCCGCAAAAGCAGTTGTAACAAAAAAGGCAAATAATATGAATAATATAAATTTATACATCTTATTTTGAATGCAATTTGTAAAAAATTAAAAAGTAAAACAATTTGTTTTTTTTATTAGTCCGCCTTACCAGTCGGATGACAACTATAACAACCAGCACTACCTTGGTTACGGTTATGAGCACTTCCGTGACATGAAGCTGTTATACAGGTAAATACAGCGTAATTTGTTGGAGTGGTATGACATGTAACGCAACTAATACCCGAATGTCTCCCACTAGATATAGGGAAAAACGATGTGTGATTAAATAAGGGTGCAGGACTCCATGCTGTAACATTGTGACAAGTTAAACAATCGGTTGAGAATTTGGCAGCAGCATGCGCAGGGTTGGTTGTTGTGTTATAGTCCGTTAAATGGCAGCTGACACAAGTAGTTGGTATAGGCGAATAACCATTTTTGTGACAACTTATGCATGCTACACCAATATGCCCTCCGGTCAAAGGAAAAGTAGTAGCAGTATTATGATTAAATGTTGATGGTGTCCAGGCTGTTACAGTGTGACATGTCTCACAAGCTGTCGAGAATTTCGCTGTCACGTGATTTGGGTTTGTTGTAGCATTATAATTTGGTAAATGACAACTAACACAAGTAGTTGGAATTGCTGAATAACCATTTGTATGACAGGTGACACAGGCTACTCCAATGTGACTTCCGGTTAATGGGAAAGTTGTGGCAGTGTTGTGGTTGAAAGTCGAAGGTTGCCAGGCTGTTACATTGTGACAAGTTTGGCAAT
>Ga0209540_10001064_pt1 | contig 21950 bp, 22 predicted proteins | sample BarGraIncu01121A_FD_184501 | JGI IMG/M metagenome (GOLD analysis project Ga0209540, IMG submission 184501) | Arctic peat soil microbial communities from Barrow, Alaska - Barrow Graham LP Incubations 011-21A (SPAdes) (version 2) | ecosystem: Environmental > Terrestrial > Soil > Wetlands > Peat... | reverse complement strand
TGATGCCGCAAAAATACTTGGAATTGATGCTTCTACATTTGTTAGAAAGCGTAAAAGATACTTAGAAAAAGATATGTTGTAAAAATGAAACGTGTTGCTAAAATGCAACTTTAAATAATAAGAGGGTGAAACACTTGTATCGTTCAAGAGTTTATGGATTTATCAAATCCGTTTTTAAACATTCGTTGCATTTATGCAACGAATGTTTTTTTTTATTCCATAAATTTATGAAAACGATGACAACAATATCTTTTTAAAAAAAATATTTGAGAAAACAATCACAATAAACCATTGCAATGCTAAGTAGAATGTAATGTTATACACTTAAACTAAAGTGTTTTAGAAAAAAAGCTATTTCATGTAACTTTGGCACAAGTATTGCTACATATATAAACGTAAAGCAATATAAATTTAAAGCAATATAAAAAATATATATGAGAAGGGAATGGTTTTAATGGGATTAATGACTGGAGAACAATATGTAGAAAGTCTTAGAAAATTAGATTTAAAGGTTTATATGTTTGGGGAAAAAGTTGATAATATAGTGGACAACCCTATAATACGTCCTTCAATGAACTCAGTTAAAATGACTTACGATTTAGCTCAGATGCCTGAATATGAAGATTTACTAACATCTACTTCAATAATTACAGGTGAAAAGATTAACAGATTTGCAAATATTCATCAAAGTACAGGAGACCTAGTTAAAAAAGTTAAAATGCAAAGGTTATTAGGACAGAAAACTGCTTCATGTTTCCAAAGGTGTGTTGGAATGGACGCATTTAACTCTGAATATAGTACTACTTTTGAAATTGATAAAGCATGTGGAACTAAGTATCATGAAAATTTTAAAAAGTTTTTAACTTATATTCATGAAAATGATTTAATAGTAGACGGAGCAATGACAGATCCAAAAGGAGATAGAGGATTGTCAATTACAAAACAAGAAGATCCAGACATGTTTCTTCGTGTAGTTGAGCGGAGAGCTGATGGTATTGTAGTTCGTGGAGCAAAAGCTCATCAAACTGGTATATGTAATTCTCACGAAGTTTTAGTTATGCCAACAATGGCTATGAGACCAGAGGAAAAAGATTATGCAGTATCTTTTTCAGTACCAGTAAACACAGATGGCATTATCATGATTCTTGGTCGTCAATCTTGTGATACTAGGAAAAGTGAAGAAGGCGCAGATATTGATGTTGGAAATTACAATTATGGTGGGGTAGAAGCTTTAGTTATCTTCGATGATGTATTTGTACCGAATGATAGAATATTTTTAAATGGAGAAACTGAATTTGTAGGTATGCTTGTTGAAAGATTTGCAGGATACCATAGACAAAGTTATGGTGGATGCAAAACTGGTGTTGGTGATGTGCTTATCGGAGCTACAGCCCTTGCTGCAGATTATAATGGAACTAGTAAAGTATCACACATTAAAGATAAGTTAATAGAAATGACTCATTTGAACGAAACATTATATGCTTGTGGAATAGCATGTTCTGCAGAAGGCAATAAAACTGAATCAGGTAACTATATAATAGATTTGTTGCTTGCTAATGTTTGTAAACAAAATGTTACAAGATTTCCATATGAAATAGTAAGACTTGCTGAAGATATTGCTGGAGGATTAATGGTAACAATGCCTGCAGATAAAGATTTTAAAAGTCCAATAACTGGACCTTATCTTGAAAAATACTTAAAAGGTGTTGCATCCGTAACAACTGAAAATAGGATGAGAATTTTAAGATTAATAGAAAATTTATCACTTGGAACAGCTGCAGTTGGATATAGAACAGAATCAATGCATGGTGCAGGATCTCCTCAGGCTCAAAGAATTATGATAGCAAGACAAGGTAATATAGCTCATAAAAAAGCCTTAGCAAAAGTGATAGCTAGAATAAAAGAATAAATTAGTACATCTTTCATAATATAAAATTACTAAATATATGAGAGGCTCCCTCGCCTCTCATATATTTAAAAGAATGGAGTGACAAAATGTTTGCTAAAGACGTTATGTTTGCTGAAATCGAAAAAATTCTCGAGATTAATGTTAGACCAAAACTTGCAGATCACTATGGAAATATTGAACTTGTTAGAGTCAATGATGGAATAGTTGAAGTTAAGCTTCTAGGTCAATGTAAAGGGTGTCTTTCTGCGAAATATACTATTGAGGATTTGGTTGAAACTGCACTTAAAGAAGCAATACCGGCTATTAAGAAAGTAATATTAATAAATCAAATAAATGAAGAATTATTAGAACAAGCTAGAAAAATTTTAAGTGAAGGTAGCAGGGGAAAATAATGAAAATTGGTATTAAATATTGTGGAGGATGTAATCCAACTTACGATAGAACCGATGTAGTGTCAAAATTGAAGAAGCTTCTTAATGACAGTGACAGTATTGAAACTGCGAAACAAGGGATTCTATATGATATAGTTGTTATTCTATGCGGATGTAGCAAGGCATGCGCGAGTTACGAAAATCTTGAATCTAAATATGAAAAAGTATGTATAAGCAGTGAAAGTGATAGTATTAAACTATTTGATATTATAAACAAAATAAAATTTTCTTAATTGGGGGGATTGATAGGCATGAATTTAAAAGAGATTTACGAATCAAAGGTTGTTACTGCGAAGCAAGCTGCGGAGAAAATAAAGTCTGGAAATAGGGTAGTTATAGGTCATGCTGTAGGAGAGCCAACAGCAGTTATAGATGCAATGGTAGCTAATTTTAAAGCTTATGATAATGTTGAAATTCTTCACATGGTTGCAATGAACAAAAGTGAATATACAAAACCAGGCATGGAAAAACATTTTACACATAACTCACTTTTTGTTGGAGGAAATACAAGGGAGGCAGTTAGCTCAGGAAGAGCAAATTTTACACCTTGTTATTTTTCAGAAGTTCCAAGTCTTTTTAAAGAAGAGTTGCCAGTAGATGTAGCACTTATCCAAGTAACAGTACCAGATGAACATGGTTATTGTAGTTATGGTGTATCTAATGATTATACAAAGCCTGCAGCAGAATGTGCAAAATTAGTAATCGCAGAAGTGAATAATAAAATGCCAAGAACTATGGGAGACTGTTTTATACATGTTTCTGAAATCGATTATATTGTAGAATTCAATCATCAAATAGTTGAACTAAATCCACCTAAAATTGGTGATATTGAAAAAGCTATTGGAGAACATTGTGCATCTTTAGTTGATGATGGATCCACACTTCAACTTGGAATAGGAGCAATACCAGACGCAGTATTACTATTCTTAAAACATAAGAAAAATCTGGGAATTCATTCTGAGATGATATCAGATGGAGTTGTGGAGCTAGTTGAAGCAGGTGTGATTACCGGTAAGTCTAAAGCTCTTCATAATGGGAAAATTATTGTTACATTTTTAATGGGAACTCAAAGACTTTATGATTTTGCTAATAATAATCCAATGGTTGAAATGTATCCTGTAGATTATGTAAATGACCCAACTATAATTATGAAAAATTCAAAGATGATAGCAATTAATTCTTGTGTGCAAGTAGATTTAATGGGACAAGTAGCTTCAGAAAGTGTTGGATTAAAACAGATAAGTGGTGTTGGTGGGCAAGTTGATTTTGTACGAGGTGCAAATATGAGTTTTGAAGGTAAATCTATTATGGCAATGTCGTCAACGGCTGCTAAAGGTACAATTTCTAAAATAGTACCACTGCTTGATGAAGGTTCAGCAGTTACTACTGGTAGAAATGATGTGAAGTATGTGGTTACAGAATATGGAATAGCACAACTTAAGGGTAGAAATCTAAAGGATAGAGCTAGAGCCTTAATAAATATTGCTCATCCATACTTTAGACCATCACTTATTCAAGAATGGGAGAAAAGGTTTCAGACTGAATTCGGAAATTAGACATAAATTATAAGGGGAGAAGATATATGAAAAAAGGTTATATTTTTATTATTCTAACTGCTCTACTATACAGTACTCAGGAAATTGCAAATAAAATGCTGGTTAAGAATGGAATGGATTCATTTCAAATTACATTTCTAATATTCTTAATTGGTGCTATACTATTAACGCCATTGGCAATAAAAGATATTAAAGCTAAGAAGCTTAAACTTGGTGCAAATGATTTTGGGTACTTTGCATTAAATGCTGCATTATGTATACCTATATCAATGGCTCTTTTGTCATTTGCAGGTAAATATACGCTAGCCTCAACCTCAGCTGTTATATTTAGTTCTAATGCAATATTTACAGTACCCTTTGCTTACTTAATTTTAAAAGAAAAAATTAATAAAGCAACATTGATATCTCTTTTGGTAGGTGTTTTGGGTGTTATTATAATTTTCAATCCAGCCAAAATGGCGGCAGGAATGAGTGGTGGATCTTCTAACTTGTTAGGAGTAACACTTGCCTTAGGTGCAGCTATATCTTGGTCACTATTTACAGTAATAAGCAAAATTAGAATACATCAATACGGTGGTTATGTATTTAACTGTATAGCATTTTATATTGGTGCATTCTTTGTACTATTAATACTTCTAGCTACAGGAAGACCTATTTTCAAAGGAATTGATGGTAATGGGGCACTAGTGCTAGTGTACATGGGTCTATTTATAAAGGCACTTGGATATGTATGTTACCTTGGAGCAATAAGATTAACATCAGCAGTTACAGCGTCCTTAGTATTCTTAATAAAACCCGCTTTAGCGACTATTCTTGCTGTAATGATACTTGGAGAGAAGCTTGAAGTAAATATAGTTATAGGAATTGGATTTATTATTGTGAGTTCCTATATTGCATTTAAATCTAAAAGGGCTGCGGAGGTAGCTCAGGTGGTTTCTGAGTAAGTTCGTGTTGGACTGAATATTTGTTCTTCAACTGGAAATTCTAATCAACATGAAGAACAAATACGAACTCCTACTTATAAAATTGGTGAAACAGAATAAATAATTTGTGATAGATGCTCTACATTTAATACAAATTTGGAGGTGCAATTTTGGTAAATGAAAGAATAAGAAATCAAGAAGTTATGAAAAAAGTTGTTTCTGCAGAGGAAGCAGCAAGTCTTATAAAAGATGGTATGGTTATAGGAGTAAGTGGATTTACACCATCAGGTTATCCAAAGGCCGTTCCTTTAGCTCTTGCAGAGAGGGTTAAAACAACTGGCGAAAAAATGAAACTCACATTGTATACAGGCGCTTCTGTTGGCGCAGAAATAGATGGAGCTTGGTCTGAAGCTGGTATAATTTCAAAAAGAATGCCATATCAAACCAACGCTGATTGTAGAAATAACATTAATAAAGGACTTACTGAGTATATTGATATGAATTTAAGTGTTATGCCTCAATTTGTAAATTATGGATTTATACCAAAAGTTAATGTTGCAATTATAGAAGCTTTGGCAATCACTGAAGATGGAAACATAATACCTACAACAGCAGTGGGCAATGCAGCTACTTATTGCGAAAATGCAGATATAATTATAGTTGAAATTAATGAAAATCAACCACTTGCATTAGAAGGTATTGCAGATATTTACACTTTAGAAAATCCTCCTTTTAGAAAGCCAATTCCAATAACACATCCAGGAGATAGGGTTGGAACAACTTATATACCTTGCAGCCTTGAAAAGATAGCTGCAGTTGTGATGACAAATATGCCTGATAAAACAAGGCCTCTTGCAGCAATAGATGATATTTCAAAAGCAATTTCAAAAAACTTAATTAGTTTTCTTGAAAATGAGGTTAAAGAAGGTAGATTTCCAGAAAAATTGTTGCCACTACAATCTGGTGTTGGAAGTGTAGCAAATGCAGTGCTTGCAGGATTATGTGAATCAAATTTTAAAAATCTCACTTGCTATACAGAGGTGATACAAGATTCTATGCTTGATCTTATAAGATGTGGTAAAGCTGATATGGTTTCAGCTACTGCAATAAGTCCTTCACCAGAAGGAATGATAGCTTTTAGAAGAGACTTGGACAGTTTAAAAGACAAAATAGTACTTAGACCTCAGGAAATAAGTAATAATCCTGAAGTTGTTAGAAGACTTGGAGTTATTGCTATGAATACAGCACTCGAGGTCGATATATATGGTAATGTTAACTCAACACATGTTATGGGTACAAAGATGATGAATGGAATAGGTGGTTCTGGGGATTTTGCTGGTAATGCAGCGCTTACTATATTTACAACGGAATCTATAGCTAAAAAAGGTGATATATCTTCAATAGTGCCATTGGTTTCTCATGTAGACCATACAGAGCATAATGTAATGGTAATTGTAACAGAACAAGGCAGTGCAGATTTAAGAGGCAAGAGTCCAAAGGAAAGAGCCCTTGCAATTATTAATAATTGTGCTCATCCAGACTATCGTCCACAACTATTAGAATACCTTGAAAAAGCACAAGATTGTAGTGGGAAACATACTCCTCATGTATTATGTGATGCACTATCATGGCATATAAGATTTAATGAAACAGGAACAATGAAGCAAAAACAATAAAATGTATTTCTTTAATTAAAATCTAATAATGGCTTCATAAAAAAATAATATAAAACAACATAGGAGGAATATAAAAATGAATAACAAAGAAATTATAAGTGAAATGATGAAAAAGGCAAGGACTGCTCAAGCAGCTATTGCAAACTATAGCCAAGAACAGGTGGATGATTTAGTTAGAGTAATTGGTAAAGCTATATATGATAATGCTGAAATACTTGCAAGAGAAGCAGTAGATGAAACAAGAATGGGAAATTACGAGGACAAGGTAGCTAAAAATAGAGGTAAGGCATCAGTTATATGGAACAGCTTAAAAGGTAAAAAATCTGTAGATATCCTTGGACCAGAAGAAGGAAAAGAAGGAATATTACTAGTAGCTAAGCCAAAGGGAGTTATATGTTCTATTACCCCAACCACAAATCCAATAGTTACACCTATGTGTAATGCTATGTTTGCATTAAAAGGAAGAAATTCAATTATTGTTGCACCACATCCAAGATCTAAAAATGCTGCAACACATGCTGTTAATTTAATGAATGAAGCATTAAAAAAATTAGGAGCACCAGAAAACTTAATTCAAGTAGTTGGAGAATCAGATAGATACTTAGCAGCAGAATTAATGTCAGCGGTTGATGTTGTTGTTGCTACTGGTGGAATGGGAAGAGTTCTAGCTGCTTATTCAAGTGGAAAACCAGCGTTTGGAGTTGGAGTAGGAAATGTTCAGGCTATTATTGATAGAGATTATGATTTTGATGAAGCAGCTAAACATATTATCGCAGGAAGAGCATTTGATAATGGTATCATCTGTTCTGGAGAACAAGCTATAATTGCTCCAGTTGATAAATATGATGAAGTAATAAAGGCATTTACTAACAATGGTGCATTCTACATTGAAGACGAAGAAACAGTTGATAAATTTAGAAATGCTTTGTTTATAGATGGAAAAACTAACGGTAATATTGTTGGTCAATCAGTTCAATTTGTTGCTGATTTAGCAGGCGTTGTAGTTCCAGCAAATACTAAAGTAATTATATTAAAACCTAAGGGAGTAGGATCATTAGATTTACTTTGTAAAGAAGTAATGTGCCCAATTTTGATCGCGTTTGCTTATGATAAATTTGAAGAAGCGGTAGAAATAGCGAAGACTAATCTTATACTTGATGGTGCAGGACATACTTCATCTATTCATTCAAATAATAAAGCCCATATTGAATATGCAGGAACAGCATTACCAGTAAGTAGATTTATTGTTAATCAAGTATCATCAACTGGAACAGGCGGAAGTTTCTATAATGGATTCAATCCATCTACAACTCTTGGTTGCGGATCTTGGGGAAATAATTCAATATCTGAAAACTTTACGTACACTCACTTAATAAATATATCTAGAATAGGGTATCTTAATCAGGAAGCAAAAGTTCCAACTATGGAAGAAATCTGGTCAAAATAATATAAAAGTAATAGGTTTCAACGATTTATGTTGAAACCTATTTTATAAATTCAAATTTAATTAATAATAAAATCGGAGGTAAAATAATGAAATTATTTTCAATTAAATCACAAATCCATAAATTTGATACATCAAAAGAATTCGCAGAAACTTTTAATATAGGTGAAGGAGATTTTATATTAACGAATGAGTTTATATATAATCCATTTTTCGGAAGCTTAAACCTTAAGGCTGAAATACTTTTTCTGGAAAAATATGGTGTTGGAGAACCAACAGACGAAATAATTGATGCTGTACTTGCGACTATTAAGGGAAAAGGCTTTAAAAGAATTTTTGCAGTAGGTGGCGGTAGTGTTATAGATATCGCAAAACTTCTTGTAATACAGGGAGATAATACTGCTTTAGATTTATTTGAGAAGAAAGTTCCATTTATAAAAGATAAAGAGCTTATAATAGTTCCTACAACTGCAGGTACAGGATCAGAAGTTACAAACATCTCTATAGCTGAAATTAAAGCTAAACATACAAAAATGGGACTTGCTACAGATGAATTACTTGCTGATTCTGCAGTTCTTATTCCAGAATTGGTTAAAGGACTTCCATACAGATTTTTCGTTGCTAGTTCAATTGATGCTTTAATACATGCAATTGAGTCCTATGTATCGCCAAAATCTAATCCATATACAGAAGTATTTAGTGTAAAAGCAATGGAACTTATATTAAAAGGATTTGTAAAAATCACTGAAAATGGTGAAGAATATAGAAAAGAAATAATTGAGGATTTTGTAATAGGTAGTAATTTTGCTGGTATTGCTTTTGGAAACACAGGAGTTGGAGCTGTTCACGCTCTATCTTATCCGCTTGGTGGAACTTATCATGTCCCTCATGGTGAAGCAAATTATCAAATGTTTGTAGAGGTATTTAAAACTTACAATAAGAAAAACCCAAATGGTAAAATTAAAGATATAAATAAGATACTTGCAGATATATTAAATGTAAGTGTTGAAGATGATGTATTTGCTCAACTTGCTGCAGTACTTGATAAATTATTAGTTAGAAAACCTTTGAAAGATTATGGTATGAAGGTAGAAGAAATTGAAAGCTTTACAGATAGTGTTATTGAAGGCCAACAAAGACTTTTAAATAATAATTATGTACCGCTAAGCAGAGAAGAAATTAGAGATATTTATAAAACTTTGTATTAAAATATAAGGAGTGAGGTTTAATCCTCTCTCCTTATATTTTATGATTATAATAAACAATTAGGAGGTTATCGCATGTCAAATTTAGATTTTATTTATAAAAGACATAGTATAAGAAAATTTAAGGATGAAGTTGTTCCTATGCATGACTTAAAGGAAATTATTAAAGCTGCTACTCATGCCCCGACCGGTAAAAACATTCAGAATTGGCACTTTGTAATAATTAGAAATAAAGAAAAGATAAATGAACTTGTAGAAGTTGTGGTAAATAAAAACGATGAAATAGCATCAAAAATTGTTGATGTTGATACCAAAACGATTTTCACTAAAACTTTAAAATACCATACTGCATTTAGGAATGCTCCTTGTTTAATTTTAGTATATGCGGGAAATTATAAATCAACTGGACTTGAAGAACTTAAGGCTATTAATGAAAGTAAGGATGTTATACAAGACCTTATTAATACTGCACCAGGAATACAGGCAGTTGCTGCAGCAATGGAAAATTTATTACTTGCAGCTTCTAGTCTAGGATATGGAACATGCTGGATGACAGGCCCTAATTATGCTGCAAAGGAAATTGCAGAGATAATTAAATTTGAAAAAGAAGGATATTCATTAATGGCGTTAACTCCTATTGGTTTACCACTTTACGAGGAAAACAAAAGTCCTATTAGAAAGTCTGTAGATGATGTTATTACAGTTATACCATAAAATAGATTATATTGATTTACATGAAATATAAGGTAAATATAACTTGTTAAAATTCTATCAATTAATTACTTAATATCATAAAGAAAATAAAGTTTTGTACTGTGGAAAGTGTTAGGATGAATTTAGAAAAAATTTATTCTTGTGTACAGGTAGATTCAGAAACTATTGGATTAAAACAAATAAGCGGTGTTGATGGCAAATCCATTATGGTCATATCCTTTACTGCAACCAAACGAACGATCTTAAGATTGCATTATTTTTAGATGTACAAGTTAAGCTACTTAGTGTATACTAAAAGAAAGGAGAAAAGACATCACACTAGTAGTTTAAAAGTTTGTAAAGTTCTTTAGATATGTTTTTTAATATTTGTGAAAAAAATCACAATAATTTATTGGAAAATATTACATTGCTACAATTTTGTCCAAAAGGCATAGAATAGTTTTTTTTGAAGAAAAAGCATCGCACTTTCAAAAATGAGATGAATGGAAGTCTTTAATTCTTATTATATCATTCGTACTAAATGGAAAAATTCTTAAAGGAATCATCTATAATATTAAATAATATTAAATAATATTATATGAAAATAAAAAACAAAAAAACAAAAAACAAAAAATAGAATTGGGAGAGTAATAATAATGAACTTACAAGAAATTTATGAATCAAAGGTTATTACAGCAGAGAAAGCAGTGAATAAAATAAAGTCTGGAGACCGGGTAGTTACAGGACATGCTTGTGCAGAACCAATAGTAATCATAGATGCAATGGTGGCTAATTGTGAAGCTTATGAAAATGTTGAAATTGTACACATGTTTCCTATGGGAAAAGAGGGATATCTTAAAGCTGGAATGGAAAAGCATTTCATACACAATGCTTTTTTTGTAGGTGGTAGTACAAGAGCAGCCATTGCTGAAGGAAGAGCTGATTTTACACCTTGTCATTTTTCTAAGATCCCTGAGTTATTTCAAAGAGGGTATTTACCAGTGGATGTAGCAATTATTCAATTAAGCCCGCCTGATAAAAATGGAAATTGTAGTTTTGGTGTTTCTAACGATTATACAAAACCCGCAACAAAATGTGCAAAAATAGTAATTGCTGAAGTTAATGCTAAAATGCCAAAAACCATGGGAGATTCTTTTATAAATCTTTCTGAAATTGATTATATTGTAGAAACCAACCATGCAATAATAGAGCTTAAGTCACCCAAAATCGGGGAAATTGAGAGAGCTATTGGTGAACATTGTGCGTCTTTAGTTGAGGACGGTTCAACACTTCAACTTGGAATAGGAGCTATTTCAGATGCAGTTTTATTATTTTTAAAAAATAAAAAGGACCTAGGAATTCATTCTGAGACGATATCAGACGGAGTTGTTGAGCTAGTTGAAGCAGGAGCAATTACCGGCAAGTGTAAAGTCATTCATAACGGAAAGATTGTTGTTACATTTTTGATGGGAACAAAAAGACTTTATGATTTTGTTGATAATAATCCAATGGTTGAAATGTATTCTGCAGATTATGTAAATGATCCGGTTATAATTGCACAAAACAATAAAATGGTTTGTATAAATTCTGCTCTTCAAGTAGATTTTATGGGGCAAGTTAATGCAGAAACAATAGGATTAAAGCAGTTTAGTGGTGTTGGTGGTCAAGTAGATTTTGTACGAGGTGCAAATATGAGCAAAGATGGTATATCTATTATGGCAATGGCTTCTACAGCATCAAAAGGTACGATTTCGAAGATAGTACCATTGCTAGATGAAGGAGCAGCAGTTACCACTGGAAGAAATGATGTGGATTATGTAGTGACAGAATATGGGATAGCACAACTTAAAGGTAAAACTTTAAGGCAGAGGGCTAGAGCTTTAATAAATATTGCTCATCCATACTTTAGAAATGATTTAATACTTGAATTTGAAAAAAGATTTAGTTGTGAATTTTAGTGAAATATGAAAAAAAATAAATACAGAAATAGAAGCAGGTAATTTTGTTTTAAATTATCCGGCTTCTATTATTTTATGCTTTAGTGGTTTTTTATTTTACTAAATCTTCTACAAACTTAGGGAGAGTGAAACAAGCTTTATGTAGTTTTTTAGTATAGTATTTAGTTTTAAATGCATATGCTTTCGATAAATCTACTGTTTCAGGATCGTGTTTTTTTGAGCCAACTGTGAAACTCCAGTATCCACTTGGATAAGTAGGAATAGCTGCCATAAATAATTTTGTAATTGGGAATACAGCTTTGGCATCATTGAATACTCTTTTTACTACCTCGGGAAGAAAGAAAGGAGTTTCCGTCTGTGCTATAAATATGCCCTCGTCTGTTAAGCATTCATATATTTCTTTGTAGAAACTTCCTCCAAATAATCCCTCAGCAGCTCCAAATGGATCTGTAGAGTCAACAATTATTACGTCAAATTCATTTTTATGATCATGAACATATTTAATACCATCCCCTACAAAAACCTCACATTTGGGATTATCTAAAGCACAACTTATTTCAGGAAGGTATTTTTTGCATGCTGTAATAACATCTCCGTCGATCTCACAGAGTATTGCTTTTTCAATGCTTGGATGTTTTAATACTTCTCGAATTGCACCACCGTCACCTCCGCCAACAACAAGAACCTTTTTAGGATTCGGATGGGTGAATAGAGGAATATGAGTAATCATTTCATGATATACATATTCGTCCTCAATAGTTGTTTGAACTATTCCGTCTAATACTAGCATTCGTCCAAAGGCCTCTGTATCAAGAATTGCAAGATCTTGAAATTTAGTTTTTTTTGTTACCAATGTTTCCTTTATTTTATAAGTCATAGCAGCATTTGCTATCTGACCTTCTTTAAACCACATATCCATTTGTATGCCTCCTCATATTTCTCTTAATTAAATAACAATTATTAATTATCCTCTACGTTATACTTTACTAAGCTGCAAAAAAAAATCTAAAGATAAACAATAATATTATAACAATTATTTTATTATAGGGCAATAGAGCCCAGGCATTAAAATTATTTGATATAGATTATGTTAAATAGAACAAAAATGGTTATAATATAAAAAAATGAAAAAATATTACAAAAAAAGAAGGATTATCATGTAGACTATCGAATATACAACATGGGTACATTATTTAGACATATTAAAATTATTTAAATACCAAATGATTCGGGGGGAAGATAATGCATTTAAATTTTGAAAATAGCGAAGATAAATTGATAGTTTACATGGCTGGAGAATTAGACCATCATAGTGCTGAAGAAGTAAGGAATATTATAGATGATCGACTAGAGCGAGATAGCTATAATAAATTAATTATGGATTTTGAAAATGTTACATTTATGGATAGCTCTGGTATTGGCGTGGTTATTGGGAGATACAAAAAGTTACATATGAGAAATGGAAAAGTATGTGTAACTAACATTAAATCTTCAGTAAAAAGAGTATTCGAATTGTCAGGGATGTTTAAGATTATAATGCTATATGATGACGTTGAACAAGCTGTAAACAACATTTAGTGGGGGGATTAGTATGGGTTACAATAAAATCAAAATAGAATTTTTAAGTAAATCTCAGAATGAAAGTTTTGCAAGAGTATCAGTAGCAGCATTTGCTTCACAATTAGATCCTACAATTGAAGAAATTACCGATGTTAAAACAGCGGTATCGGAAGCAGTTACGAATGCAATTATTCATGGATATGAAAGTGAAGAGGATATGATCACTATTGAGGCTATTATTAATGGAACTGAGTTAACAGTTATAGTCAATGATGTTGGAAAAGGAATTGATAATTTAGAGCTCGCTATGCAACCATTATATACTTCTCGTCCAGATCTCGAGAGGTCAGGAATGGGCTTTACTGTAATGGAAACTTTTATGGACAGTTTAGAAGTAAAGTCTGATAAAGGTAGGGGAACAAGTATAATAATGAAAAAAATATTTAATCCTTTAAGTTAGGTGGAATATTATGGACCAAAAAATAGTAAGAAAAAATAACTATAATTATGAAGATAATATGCAACTTATTCAAATGGCTAGAAATGGGGAAGCGGGTGCACTAGATACATTAGTAGAAATGAATCTACCATTAGTTTCATCAATAAGTAAGAAATTCCTTAATAGAGGATATGAATATGATGATATCTTTCAAATTGGATGTATTGGACTAGTAAAAGCGATTAATAATTTTGATACTAAGTATAATGTGAAATTTTCTACATATGCCGTGCCTATGATAATGGGGGAAATCAAAAGATTTCTTAGGGATGATGGGATTATAAAAGTAAGTAGAAGCGTTAAAAATACTGCAAGGCAGTTGCATTATGATAGAGACACTCTAACAAAACAATTGGGTAGAGACCCTACTATTGACGAACTATCGGTTTTTTGTAATATTGAAAAAGAAGATATAGTATATGCACTAGAGTCTGCTAGCAATATGTTGTACTTATTTGATACAATACACCAAGATGATGGTGCACCAGTATTGTTAATAGATAAGTTAAGTGAAAAATATGAAGAAGATAATCAGGTATTAGATAAAATTGCACTTAAAGAAGCACTTAGAAAACTAGATGCAAAATCCAGACAAATAATTATGCTCAGATATTTTAAAGATAATACACAAATTCAAGTGGCAAAAATGATGGGAATTAGCCAAGTACAGGTATCAAGAATAGAAAAGAAAGTTTTGAAAATAATGAAGGAAAAATTGAGATAACAAGCTGAGTGTATAAGATGAATTATGGATAATCAACTTCAATGTATAATTTTGAAGCCGTTTATCTATAATGGCATCTTATTTTTTTTGACTAAAAATCATATTATTGCAAATACTAAGCTAAAGAATTAGGCATTCTATTTGAACAACATAACATACATGACAGAATTAACATTTGCTCACAATGATAAGGAGGATATTTTATGAAAGTGGAAGAGAAAACTATAAGGAAAAAGTTTGAAAAGCTTAATTCGGATAACATCCCTAAGCCGAATTTACTTTTGCATTGTTTTAATTCTTTTTGGGTCGGAGGATTAATATGTGTAATCGGACAATTTATCAGTGATATTTTTTCGAAAATGGGTATTCCAAAAGATGAGTTAGGTACATATGTTTCTATCGTTATGGTGTTTCTAGGAGCTGTACTTACTGGCATAGGTGTATATGATAAGCTAGGTGATTTTGCAGGAGCAGGTTCTGTTGTACCAATTACTGGGTTCGCAAATTCAATTGTTTCACCAGCGATGGAATTTAAAAAAGAGGGTTTTGTTTTTGGTGTAGCAGCTAAAATGTTTACTATTGCAGGACCTGTTTTAGTTTATGGAATTGGATCATCTGTAATTGTAGGAATTTTATATTATTTTTTAAGGTGGTAATGCAAAATGGGTAGAAGAATTGGAACTCAAACAGTAGAAATTGAAAGTAAACCTAGAATTATTGGTACCTATAATATAGTTGGTCCTAAGGAGGGTCAGGGACCGTTAAAAGAGTATTTTGATAAAATTTTAGAAGATGATCTTAATGGCACTGAAAGCTTTGAAAAGGCTGAAACTAGTCTTTTATATACTGCTATATCAGAGAGTATAAAAAAAGCAAAACTAAAAGAGGTCGATATAAATTATCTATTAGCAGGCGATCTATTAAATCAGTTATCATCATCATGTTTTGCAGCTAGAGATTTGAATATACCATTCATAGGGCTTTATGGAGCTTGTTCAACTATGGCAGAGTCTTTAAGTGTGGGATCCATGATAATGGAAGGAGGGCTCGCTAATTACGTCGTAGCAGCTACCTCATCACATTTTTCCGCAGCGGAGCGACAATTTAGATTACCACTCGAAATGGGAAGTCAGAGAGCACCAACGGCACAATGGACAGTTACAGGTGCAGGAGCAATGGTCTTGGGTAAAAAAGGTAACTTCCCTTATGTTACTCATGTTACAACAGGAAAGGTTAAAGACTATGGAATCATTGATGTAAATAATATGGGAGTTGCCATGGCACCAGCAGCCGTAGACACTATAAAGCAACATTTTATGGATACAGGTAGAAAACCTTCGGATTACGATATTATTGCTACTGGAGACCTAGGTATTATAGGAAGAGAATTTACAGAAAAATTGCTTCTTGAATATAAGTATGATATGAAAGGGCATTATATGGATTGTGGTGAGAAAATTTTTGAGGCGGAGAGACAAGGAACAAATGCGGGTGGTAGTGGTTGCGGGTGTTCTGCAGTAGTTGCTACAGGGTATTTACTTAAAAATATGCTAAAGGGAAAATTTAAAAGAATATTATTAGTTTCTACGGGGGCGCTTTTAAGTCCCACTTCATGTTTGCAAGGGGAAACAATACCAGGAATTGCTCATGCTGTTTCAATAGAGTTTGGGGGTGAATAAATGAATAATTACATTATGGCTTTTGTAGTCGGGGGAATAATTTGTGTAATAGGTCAGATACTTATGGACACAACTAAATTAACTCCAGCTAGAATATTAGTAGTATTTGTAACTGCAGGTGTAATATTAGGAACATTTAATATTTACGATGTGGTGATAGCATATGGAAAAGCAGGTGGAACTATACCTCTGCCTGGTTTTGGATATAGTTTAGCTAAAAGTGTAATGAAGGAAGTAGATGAAGTTGGTCTTATAGGAGCATTTACGGGAGGAATAAAAGGTGCTGCCGGGGGCATAACTGCTGCAATTTTTTTTGGGTATATTATGGCATTAATATTTAATCCCAAAACTAAGGAGTAATAAGAAAAACACTATCAAATATATTGTATTTGATAGTGTTTTTCTGTGTTAAATATTATCTCCTGAAGGATCAGGATTACCTGACCCCATTAATTTGTTTTAGTAGTACCAGCTTTAGGAGGAGTGGCTGGAGTGGTAACTGGGGGAGTGGCCGGAGTAGTAGATGGTGGGGTGGTTGGAGTAGTAACTGGAGGAGTAGTCGAAGGAGTAGTTGAAGGAGTAGTTGGAGTAACAACTGGAGGAATAATAGATGGAACTATGATTTCCTTTGAAAAGGTATCAACGGCTGTTGGTAATACAAAAGCCGAATCCAGTAAAACCACATTAGGTGAATAATTCCTCTTTATAAAAACCCTCGTTTCAATTTTTCCAGGTGGCGTAAATTCTGAGGCTAGAACATACTTGCCATTTGGGTCCCTAACAACTTTAGCTGTGACGTGTACGCTATCAAGAGTTGTAGGTTGAGTTCCATTTATAAATAGTTCAGAGTAAACTCTATTGCCCCTTGTGTCTGCATAAGTCAAATCAGTAGGTATATCACCTGAATCTTTTGATACAGAAAGGGTTGATATACCGGAAGGCATTTCTACGTTCTTCACGGGAAGAGAAGTATGGGCCTTCTTCATAATATTTCCCCATAGCTGCGCAGCATCATTACTTTGCATTTGTTGAATTTTATCTGCTTTATCAGTTCCAATCCAAACAGCTGCAGAGTAATATGGAGTTAAACCGACAAACCATAAATTTTTTGCATCAGAAGAAGTTCCAGTTTTTCCGCGAACAGGCATTTCTCCAAAATTAGCATTTGTTCCAGTACCACCTTGACTTATGGGGCCTTGTAATAAATCATACATTATATAGGCGCTTTGAGGAGATAAAACTGGTGTTTTTTCCAATTTTGTTTCAAGCAATACTTTACCAGTTCTATCAACTACTTTAGTATACAATCTTGGAGTAGTACGAGAGCCGCTGTTACCAAAAACACCATACGCATCTGCCATGGTGAGGGGATTGGTTCCAGTATAATCACCACCATCTAATTGACCAAGGGACATAGCAGCCATACTAGACTTGTCTGCGTTATCTAGCTGCAATCCAAATTTTTCACCATAAGAAACGCCGGTCTTAAGTCCAATCATATCTTCAATTTTTACAGCAGCCACGTTTACAGAATATTTTAAACAATCTCTTAGAGTTAAATACCCTCTGTATTTATCAGGTGAATTTTTGGGATTATAGCCAATGCTTGCTGGCACAGGTGAATCTTCTATAATGGTAGAAGCCGTAGCTATTTTTGAATCAATAGCTGGACTATATACGGTCAAAGGTTTAATGCTTGATCCTGGAGCCCTTAAGTAGTCAAGAGATGCGGCTCTGTTATAAGACCCAGGACCTTGAGCAGGTTGACCTTGCGCATCACGTCCACCTATAATAGTTTTAACTTCACCTGTATGGTAATCCATGATAACACAGGAAGCTTGAAGGTTGGTTTGTGGAGAATTCATAGGAGAATTAATTAATTTTTGCGATGCATCTTGCATATTTTTATCCATTGTTGTATAGATTTTTACTCCATCATACATAAGCATTGAATATGCTTCTTTTCCGCTAATATTATATTGTTTCATTAAGTCCTTGGCAACCTGTTGGATTACAGGTTTTGAGAAGGATTCATAATTCATCTTGGTCTTTTTTTTGGGGAAATTAAATTTTAAATCTTCAGCCATAGCTGAATCTAATTCTACCTTGCTGATTTTATTATATTTATACATATTATCAAGAACCGCTTTGGTTCTATTTGAATCAAAGGATTTATTTGCCGCAAATGCTTTAGATGCCATAGTATATGAAACACTAGGATTTTGAGCAGCACTGGCAATAAAAGCAAATTGTTTTAGGGTCAAATCTTGTATAGACTTGCTAAAATATTGTTGTGAAGCTGCTTCTACACCGTGAGCACCTCCGCCTAGAAAAATAGTGTTCATATAAGTCTCTAAAATTTGAGACTTGGTCAAAACTTTCTCTACCTGCAGAGATAAGGACATTTCTTGAACTTTTCTTTTCAGCGAGGTTCTGTTTTCCATAGAATCTTCTAAAAATACCCTATATTTTACTAATTGCTGAGTTATAGTTGAAGCGCCCTGGAGACTCTGATTACCGCCCAATATTTTAATTTTTATATCATTTAATATTGCGCCACCTAATCTTTTAAAATCAACGCCTGGGTGGGTTTCAAATCTAGTATCTTCAATACTTATAAATGCATCCTGAAGCTTGATTGGAACTTTACTTATAGGTACATTAATTCTTCTTTCTGAAAGAACGTATTCGTCCATACTATTTCCAGAATTGTCTAATAATGTTGTAATCTCATCCAATTTTAAAAATTCATTAATATCTAAGGTAGGAGCTGTTTTAACCATAGCGAGGATTATTCCTCCAATAGCTACACTGGCTATTAATCCTAAAATTAGAATAGTAAAAACAAGGTTTTTAAAAACTTTCTTCCCAGTTCCTTTTTTCTTTTTTTTAGTAATTTCTTCTTTTCCCATTAAGTATATCCTCCTCGTATTTCTGGGGCATAGATAAAAATTATTAATTGTTATCTCATTGCCTAGAAATTCACGTTGTTTAACTACAATTAGCTTTTAATATTATACCATATAATTATGTTATTTATTTATTTGCAATTTAATATAAAATATTAAGTTTTGGAAATAAATTTAAATTCTTTACATTAAAGTAGTAGCATATAATAACATATAGCCTTAAATGGAGGTAATAAATATTAAAAATAAAATCAAAGCTAGAATATTAATAGTTATAGCCATAATTATGATATGTTTTACAATATTCATTTATATTTTAGATAAAAATGTAATGCCAACCGTAATTGCAGTAGCGGATGCGGAAATTAGAGCAAAAGCTACAGAGATTGTTAATAGAGCAATTATAAATGAATATTCTAAGCAATTTAACTACGATCAGGTTATAAGAGTAGATAAAGACTCCCAGGGTAATATTGTAATGATGAAAGCAGATACACTAAAAATGAATAAAATAGCTTGTGATGTTGCTTTAGTATCTCAAAAGGAATTGATGAAATTGGGGGAGATAGGCATTAAGGTTCCAATAGGTTATATAACAAGAAATAATATTTTGTCTTATTATGGGCCAAGTATAACAATAAAAATGCAGCCAATAGGTATTGTAGAAACTAAATATTCTTCTGAGTTTGAAAGTGCTGGTATAAATCAAACGAGGCATAAGATTTATGTTAAAGTAAAAACCACAGTTAGGGTAATGGTCCCTTTAAAAAACAATGATATAGAGGTAGCTAATGAGATACCAATTGCAGAAACCATTATAGTTGGAAAAACACCTAATACTGCAGTACAATTAGACTTAAATGGTACAGGGGCTAAACTAGGCAATAGCACTAGTAATTAATAAAAAAATAAAGTGCGATTTTAACGTACTTTATTTTTAATATTATCTATATGTAAATAATAATCCGATTTAGTTTCTAATTTTTTACCAACAAATCTGATGTATCTGTTTGTTGGTTTTCCCAATTAAATACATATGGTATATTTCTATAGTAGTCTCCATAATTTAATCCATATCCAACTACAAAAAGATCGGGAATTTCAAAACAACAATAGTCAGGTATTATATCAACTTTCCTTCGATCTATTTTATTCAAAAGAACACAAGATTTAACGCTTTCAGCGCCTAAAGATCTAACTCGAGCCATAATGAAATCCATAGTTATTCCAGTATCAACAATATCATCTACTATTAATACATCAAATCCTTCTATATTGTCAGGAATATCATTAACAACATTAACTGATCCTTTTGATTGCTGGGCATCACCATAGCTAGAAGTTGTCATAAAGCCTATTTTAGTGGGCACAGTGATTTGACGTACAAGATCTGCAGTGTATATAAAACTACCTCTTAATAATGATAGAACATATAATTTTTTATCACTATAATCTTTTGAGATTTCAGCACCAAGTTGTATAATTCTTTCTTCAATTTGTTCTTTAGATATAAGAATATTTATTTTTTTATTATCCAATGATAAACCCTCCATCTATATATATTTACAATATCCTTACAATATTGTAATGTTACCGTTCGAGCCTTGTAAAATCAACGCCATTCGGTAAAACGTCAAAAATTCCGTCAAAAATTACAAAATATTATTAATAATGTTAGTAGCCTTCTTAATCATGTCATCATTAACATGAGAATATGTTTTCATTGTTTGTTGTACAGTATGGCCTAGAAATTTAGCTGCTGTCTTAAAAGGTACTCCATTACTTATCAATACCGTGGCGTAGGTGTGCCTCAATTCATGCACCGTTATATTATAACCTCTAATTTTAAAAAGTCTATTTAAACATATACTAATGGAATCGGTATTTTTAAAATTTAAGACCCGGCCATTAATGTTCCTTACTTTTGTAGCTTCATTTAGGGCGGCTAACGTCTTGGGAGAAATCGGTACGTCGCGATAAGAATTTTTAGACTTAAGTGTACCAAATCCGTATGTGTTATCTTTTAGTTGTTTCCACTGTTTTGTAACTTTAACTAAGCCGTTTATTTCATCTATATCTTCCCATGTAAGGCCTAGAATTTCGCCTAGCCTTAATCCACACTTTAAAGCTATAAGAATAAGTGGATAATATTTATTATATTTTTTCACTTTAAAACCTTCAAGTAAATTTTCACATTCAGCGTCAGTTAGTGCCCTTTTGGTTGATTCTTCTTTAGTTTCATTATATTTTATGTTTTTAATTGGGATTTTATATATTATATTATAATCATCCATAGCTGAATTAAAGATTGTCTTCAACAGAACCAAATAACCTTTTATAGTATTGCTTTTTATTCCTGATTTAGTAAGCTTATCAACAATTGGTTGTATATCCATTGCTGTTATTTTAGCCATTTCTATATCGTCCAAGTCTACAAAATGATTTAGTACAGTCTTGAATGCTAATATTGTATTCATTTCTCTATACAAAGATATGTGGGCCGTGTACATATCTGTAAATTTCTTAAAAGTGACTCCTAACATAAGTTTATCTATATTATTCTCTAATTGTTTTTTTAGTACAGAAACAGTTGCATCCATATCCTTTTGAGCTTTTTCTTTACCTGCTTTGTTTAGATCATATCCCTGTTTACTTTTAGTTTTCCATTTGTTATCTACTTTATAAGTTATAACGTATTGGTAGCCCTTATCCTTTTTTCTTATTAGAGTTGAATATTGCATTTATTATCTCCTTTCAAAAATTATTCAATATCTAGGTGGTTTT
>Ga0209540_10001062_pt1 | contig 22008 bp, 14 predicted proteins | sample BarGraIncu01121A_FD_184501 | JGI IMG/M metagenome (GOLD analysis project Ga0209540, IMG submission 184501) | Arctic peat soil microbial communities from Barrow, Alaska - Barrow Graham LP Incubations 011-21A (SPAdes) (version 2) | ecosystem: Environmental > Terrestrial > Soil > Wetlands > Peat... | reverse complement strand
AAATATCCTGGTGCTTCGAGATGAAATTATTAAAAGTCAGTACGTTGTCTGCCGCATAATCCTTATATTCAACTGCCTTTTCATAACTGACAAGGCTGCCGTAAATCTTTTTTACATGAACATCGGAATTTTGATTCATAATATTCATCATAGCAGTAACATGGTCTTCGTGCGGATGTGTTACAAGCCAGGCATCAACAGTCCCCCCAAGGGCACGAATGAGTGCCAGGAGATCCGGCGTCACATCCGTACTTCCTCCGTCAATCACAACGACCTTGCCCGATGCCGTCTTTATGACATATCCCATGGATTGTTCAGCGTCGTGGTTTGGAAGCTGATAGATTTTGCACTCCGACTGTACAAAAGGCTGCGTGGTCGGACCCGGTGCCGCTGTACCTTTAGGGACCAATTCGATCTCGATCGCTTCCAGACGGTAGCTATACGCCGCCGTTCCAGCCGATTCACCGTTTTTGGCCCAGTCAAGCCAGCCGAAATTCTGTGCGTGTACGCGGTAATAGACATCATACTGGTCCGCTGCGGCTCCCGTCAGGCGGATTTGGATCGCTTCCAGTCTTTTCGACTGTCCGCTCGTGCCGCTTAATGCCCCGTCGGCTGCCCAGCCCATCCATCCGATGTCCTGGACATGCGTCCTGTACTCGATACTGCCCGCCATGTTTTCCAGCTTGATATGAATCGCTTCCAGTCGCCTGGACTGTCCGGTTGTTCCTGATAAAGCACCGTTGCTGACATAACTTTGCCAGCCGACATCCTGAACATGCGTCTGGTAACTGACTGTCGGCGTTACTGCATAAAGGTCGACAAATGAACGGTTAACGGCACCCGGTGCTGCAAGGCCTTTGGATATAAGTACAATTTGAATGGCTTCCAGACGATATCCATATCCGGCCGTGCCTGCCGACGCCCCGTTTTTGGCCCAGTCGAGCCATCCGTAATTCTCGGCATGGACATGGTAATAGACATCGTACGTATCAGCTGCGGCTCCCGTCAGACGGATTTGGATAGCCTCCAGGCGTTTGGACTGTCCGCTCGTGCCGCTTGACGCCCCGTCCGACACCCATCCCATCCAACCGATATCCTGTACATGCGTCCGGTATTCGATGCTTCCGCTGACGTTTTCCAGCTTGATCTGCATAGCTTCCAGACGTTTGGATTGTCCGCTCGTTCCTGAGACCGCGCCGTTGCTCACCCATCCCTGCCAGCCGATATCCTGGACATGGCTCTGGTAGGTAACTGTCTCGGCGGCGGCATTGATTCGATCCGTTCCCAGAACGACTACTCCCAGTATTATAACCAGACTAAGTGCGGCAGAAATAATACGATGATACCATTTGTTTTTCATTTATTATTCTCCAAGTTATATATTAATCTACAGGCTATTCGGGAACCTCTCAGCCCTGTATAAACGGCCGGGCTGTAGAGCCCGGTGCAGGGCCGCCTTTTGGCACCAGTACCACCTTGATCGCTTCGAGGCGGTATGAGAATCCGGCTGTTCCTGCCGGCTCCCCGTTTTTGGCCCAATCGAGCCAGCCCGTGTTCTGGGCATGCACACAGTAATATACGTCATACCGGTCCGCGGCGGCACCAGTCAGACGGATTTGAATTGCTTCGAGACGCTTCGACTGTCCGCTGGTTCCGCTTAATGCGTCATCGGCAACCCAGGCCATCCAGCCAATATCCTGTACATGCGTCCGGTATTCGATGCCGCCCGCCATATTTTCCAGCTTCATATGAATTGCTTCCAGACGCTTCGACTGTGCGATTGTCCCTGATAAATCCCCATTACTTACATAGGACTGCCAGCCGATATCCTGCACATGGGTCTGGTAACTGACTGTATCAACAATTGCCTTTGGCGCATAGAGATCGACAAACGGTTTTGCCGTCGCGCCCGGTGCAGCACCGCCCTTGGGTACAAGCTTGACTTCGATAGCTTCGAGTCGATACCCGAATCCGGCTGTTCCGGAAGAATCGCCGTTTTTGGTCCAATCGAGCCATGCGTTGTTCTGTGCATACACACGATAATATACGTCGTACTTATCTGCAATGGCTCCCGTCAGGCGGATTTGAATCGCTTCAAGTCTCTTGGACTGACCGCTGGTTCCGCTTAAGGCCCCGTTGGCTACCCAACCCATCCAACCTATATCCTGCACATGCGTGCGGTATTCGATACCGCCGGTTTGGCCCACCAGCTGAATATGCATCGCTTCCAGACGCTTGGACTGATCGACCGTCCCGGAGATGGATCCGTCACTCGCCCATGCCTGCCAGCCTACATCCTGTACGTGGCTCTGATAGGAGACCTCACCGGCTGTGAAAGTATGGGATGTCCATTTTACCGATCCATCCCTATTGATTACAGCAATTTTTAATGTATGCTGTCCGTCCGCAAAAAAGCCTGCGGGCACTGTATACGAGAAACCGCTGTGCAGCCCGTCGTTGTAACGTCCGTTGCTGTTCATAGCCTGCTGCACATCGGAGCGTTCAAGTAAATTCGACGTAGAGCCAACCCAGATGTTGTCATCCACATAAAAATCCACCCTGTCCACGCCGGCATGGCTTAATGCCCAGCCGCTTATTGTTATTTCACCGCCGTTAATATTGGACTTCGAGGGAGAATCCACATTGGTAACAGCCGTCGGCGTACTCATGAGAATATTATCCGTCGCTGTGCTCATATCCAGCCATCCGCCGGATGAATTCGGTATTGAGGACAGCGTGCCCGACGATGTGTACTGCCACATATCCCATCGGGACCAGCACCACATGCTTTCCGGCATCCATGAATTCGAAATACCGGACATGGGAGCGGGCACATTATAATGCGCGATCCACAATTTATAACCGCTCCATTGATAAGACGTATCAAAATCACTTTTCATGAAGCCCGGATAGGTATAGATCATCACATCGGTGCCGCTTAAGGCCCTGAATTCATCTGCAAAAGCCTTTATCGATGCTGCCAGTTCCGCTTTGGTCAGACCGGCTGAATTGTCTTCAACATCGAGTACGGGCACGCAGCTGTATGCAAAACTCCTGATAAAATTGTAATAGGATTGTGCCTGGGCCCTGGCATCTGCCGGGTCTGCTTTCTTGGGAATATAGTAATAATAGAACCCATAATTCAAGTTGACCCGCTGCGCGGAATTCGCATAAGTAACAGCCTGTTTGTCTATGGCAAGAACATTGCCTGAATGGCCGAATGAACGGATATAGACAGCGTCAACCTGTGTTTTCAGCAAAGCAAAATTGATATTATCCGTACCGCTTGTAACCGAATCATTCCACTCGGAAATATCAACTACATTGAGATAAGCCGTACCGGCTGACGGCATAAAGCCCGCAGCATCAACAGACGTGTGAGAAAAAGCAAAATAGCCGCAAGCTGAAAAAACAGCAATCACCGATACAAGAAGAACCATAAACCCTTTTTTAGTACGCATTTCGATCCTCTTTTATATATTTATAGATTTATAGATTTTATGCCTGTACAAACGGTCGTGCCGTGGGACCCGGTGCAGCGCCGCCCTTGAATACCAGTACAACCTTGATCGCTTCCAAACGGTATGAGAATCCGGCCGTGCCTGCCGGCTCCCCGTTTTTAGCCCAATCCAGCCAGCCGTTATTCTGGGCATGGACGCAGTAATACACATCATACATATCCTTTGCGGCTCCTGTCAGACTGATCTGAATCGCTTCAAGCCTCTTTGACTGTCCGTAGGTTCCACTTAAGCCGTCATCGGCCGCCCAGTCCATCCATCCGATATCCTGTACATGCGTCCGGTACTCTATGCCGCCCGCTATGTTCTGCAGCTTGATCTGAATTGCTTCAAGCCTCTTGGACTGCGCACTTGTACCGGATACTGTTCCGTTACTGACATAGCCCTGCCAACCAATATCCTGCACATGTGTCTGGTAACTGACCAACGGCTGTGAGTAGAAATCCTTATATGGTTGGGTCGTGGAACCCGGTGCCGCACTGCCCTTTGCGACCAATCGGATATCGATCGATTCTAGACGATAAGAGTAACCTGCCGTACCGGCCGATTCACCGTTTTTAGCCCAGTCCATCCATCCTGTATCCTGTGCATGGACCCTGTAATATACATCGTATTGTGCTGCGGCGGCTCCTGTCAGACGGATTTGAATCGCTTCCAGTCTTTTCGACTGTCCGCTCGTTCCGCTCACATTGCCGTCAGCCACCCAATCCATCCAGCCAATATCCTGGACCTGTGTCTTGTATTCGATTCCGCCGGCCATACCATCAAGCATGATACGGATAGCTTCCAGTCGCCTGGACTGTCCGCTGGTACCGGAGTCTGCTCCGTTACTCACCCAGTCCTGCCATCCGCTGTTCTGAACATGACTCTGATAGATCACGGTTCCGGAAGAAACCGGCACGGCAGCCGCAGGCGAGTTCAGCAGAATACCTGGCGTAGCATGGCTCATATCCAGATGATTGCCGCTCGAAAGGGGGATCGATGACAACGTGTCGGTTGAAGTGTACTGCCACATATTCCAACTCGACCAGCACCATGAGCTTTGCGGCATCCATGACGAAATACCGGACATGGGAGCAAGCGCATCATATTGTGCGATCCACAGCATATATTGACTCCAGTTGAAGGAAGTATCGAAACTAGTCGACATAAAATACGGATTCGTATAAATCATCATATCAAATCCGCTCAGGGATTTGAATTCATCCGTAAAAGCCTGGACGGATGCTGCCAGCTGCGCCTTGGGCAGTCCGGCCGTATTGTCCTCAACATCCAGGACGGGCACGCAGCTGTATGAATAACTTTTCACAAAATTATAAAAAATCCTGGCTTGTGCCCTGGCATCCCCGGTATTGGCCGTAGGTATAAAATAGAAATAGAAACCGTATTTCAGGTTGGCATTCTGCGCTGAAGATGCAAAATTCGCAGCCTGTTTATCAACAGTAATTTTGGAACTGGTATGACTGAAAGAGCGGATATAGACAGCATCTACCTGTGTTTTCAATACTGAAAAATTAATATTATCTGCATCCGTACTATATAAATCATTCCACTCAGAAAGATCCGTCACTTTCAAATCGGCGGTACCGGCTGACGGCATAGAGCCGGCTGCTGCTGCAAGAACCACGGGATGAATGAAAGTCACATAACTGAATACGGAAAGAACAGCAATCAACGATACAACAAAAACCATAATTGTCTTTTTTGAGCGCATTTCACACCTCATTTTCATTGCGGTAATATCGAAAAAGATTATACGGAGTGCATTATACCACACAAATCTGAACAGACTAAATTTCGCGGATTATTTGTGATGCATTATAATATATATATTTATAATTTTCCTCTTATCAAAGTGAGTCTATGATCTATTTGCAGGCGCCATGTCCCTTGGATACGATCGACATAAGATTCTTTGGAACAAATAGTTTCCAACAGGGGTTAAATACAGGTGATTCATTTTCGATTCCGCGATAAAAATAACGGACGCTTTTCCCTGTCATTTTTTCGCAGACATCATAGAATGAATCCGTCAATTGAAAAGCAATCTGATAATGGGCCAGTATATAGCCGGCCTTCTGAAATAGAAACTGTTTTTCATATTTCTTCAAATAATATAGAAGCTTCTTCTCGTCAAGTGATGGAACAAGATCAAGACAGCGAATAAACTCCTCAAGGCCGGCTACCCGTTCAAAGTCATTAATGCTGTCTGCAACGGTACGTTCGAGATCTGTTATCCGAACTCCGTCACGACCTTGAACGACACCGGAATCGATGCGGGGCGCTATATACCGATAAGCCGCGTCATCATAAGTAAAAGCAGTAAATTTGGCTTTGGAAGCGACATATACCTCGCGAAACACTTGATTTCTGTACCCGTAATATTCGAAGGCAGAATGATGTGTGATATAAGAATCCGGTTTGATATGGGAAGCGATTTGAAAACGTGTCGCTGCCGGCTGTTTCGTTTCCATGCCGGTTGCCACATATAGATTTCGCTTCACTTGTTCTATATAGCCATTCTTCTTGTAATTTTGCAGCAATGAATAGGTTGTCCCGCTATTTCCGGTCAACTGTTCGACATCATTTTTTGTAAAGCATCCAAGCTGTACAAGCTGCTCATAATATTTCATATATTACCCTCATTATTGATTTTAATTTTGGCACATAACTAGCATTTTTCAATAGTAACAGGACCAATTTAAAATAAATTTTTATTCCCCGCTTGTAACTGGTAATATATCAATAGTTACCGGCAAAATTTAAAAACTTAAAAAGACCCAAAAAGACCCGTCGAATGATGCTTTCTGCAGAAGTTCGACATATGCATCATTTACAATCCTTCTGAAAATTCCGGAAAAAGGCAGGTTGCTTTTGCGCAGCCTGCCTTCCTGAACATCCGTCGGGCAGTAAAAAGCTGTCCGCATTTTCACAATATCTTACCCCTGCACAAACGGCCGTACCGTGGATCCCGGTGCCGCTCCGCCCTTGGGGACGAGTTGAATTTTGATCGCTTCCAGGCGGTACGAATAACCTGCGGTTCCCGCCGACTCTCCATTTTTGGCCCAATCCAGCCATCCGATGTTCTGTGCGTGCACGCAGTAATAGATGTCGTACGTTTCCGCAGCGGCTCCTGTCAGTTGGATCTGTATCGCTTCGAGTCTCTTTGATTCTCCGCTTGTTCCGCTTAATACATCGTTAGCTACCCAGTCCATCCAGCCTTTATCCTGTACATGCGTCCGGTATTCGATACCGCCTGCCATGTTTTCCAACTTGATCCGTATTGCTTCCAGTCTCTTTGACTGTCCGCTTGTTCCCGATACGGCACCGTTGCTGACATAATCCTGCCAGCCGATATCCTGCACATGGGTCTGATAACTGACTGTGTCGACAATGGGCTTTGGAGCGTAGAGATCTACAAATGGACGCGTTACGGCTCCCGGTGCAGCGCCGCTCTTCGCTACCAATTGGATTTTGATCGCTTCCAGTCGATACCCGTACCCTGCGGTTCCTGCCGGCTCGCCATTTTTGGCCCAATCCAACCAGCCGTTATTCTGGGCATGCACACAGTAATACACATCATACAAATCCGCCGCTGTTCCCGTCAGGCGGATTTGGATCGCTTCCAGGCGTTTCGACTGCCCGCTTGTACCGCTTAAGGCACCGTCCGTCACCCAATCCTGCCAGCCGATATCCTGCACATGTGTCTTGTATTCGATACCGCCGGCCACATTTTCCAGCATGATATTGATTGCTTCCAGGCGTTTCGATTGTCCGCTTGTGCCGGATACTTCTCCGTTGCTGACATAGTCCTGCCAGCCGATATCCTGGATATGCGTCTGGTAACTAACAACTGGCTGTATCGGCATTGGTGTCGGCGTAGGTGTTGGCGTTGGCGTTGGTGTAGGTGTCGGATAGGTTACAACCGGTCTGGGAACGATGTGTTCAAGAAGCAATGATGCATTTGCAAGACCAAATCCATAATAAACATCATATCCGGCCGTACCAAGATCCGTGCTTGTTTCGGTTAATATTTGCGCAAACTCCAGGGGGGATATATCCGGATCACAGCTTGCAGCAAGGGCTGCAATACCTGCAACGCACGGGGATGATAATGAGGTTCCGCTGTGATAGCCATAATTACTTGATGATGTGGTTACGTTGGTTGTTCTAATATCTTCTCCGGGGGCCATTACGTCCAACATATTATTATAATTTGAAAAAGATGACCGGATAGAATTTTCCCCTATTGACCCTACGCTGATAACACCGTCGCAGGAAGCCGGATAAGAATCTGTATCGTTACCGGCATTCCCTGCTGCCGCAACAATAATACAGCCTTTGTTGTATGCATACGTCACTGCATTTTGCACGGAACTGGTGTACATCCCGCCAAGACTTATGTTAATTACCTTACAGGAGATATCTGCTGCTGCATATAGTGCTGATGCAAGATCGGAGGATAAGATTTGTCCGGAATCATCCATGACACAATAGGGAATGATTGCAACATTAGGAGCGATTCCTGCTATCCCCTCATAATTATTCATCGTGGCAGCAATGACTCCTGTTACATTTGTTCCGTGACCCGAAACGTCTAATTCCACCGCACCGCCGCGTATCACATCAAGGCCATCATGAATATCGGCGTTCATCAGATCCGGTTGATCTCTATCAATTCCCGAATCAATAACAGCAACATAGGTACTGTCTATTCCGGTACTGTAATCCCAGGCCGTTGTGATGTTAAGGGCAGACAGATACCATTGGGAATAATAATACGTGTCGTTTGGTGTTGCAAACAGTTCGCTGCTGGTTGCGTCCTGTTCAAGAGACACAGGATCGGCAATATTTTCCCCGTCGCTCAGTTCAACGTCATTTTCGACATATTCGCAGTATCCATCTAATTTTGTCTTTATTGTATTGAGATCATCCTGTGATTGGATGGAGAATACCCGGTTGCTGCTTCTTCCTATTACTTTAAAGGAATAGTCCTTAATCAAGCTGTAAATCAGTTGATATGAACAATCCGTATTAAATTTCATAACAAAGTGATTGGGTCCGCTGTCCGGGGATTCCAGTGCCGCTTGTTCCTGTGAAACTGCTGCGTTCTGCGAAGCGTCAACGTCATTTGCTGTTGAAGTTTTGAGGGATTCCGAGTATGAACTGTCCAATGCAGCAAAAGGGTTCATCTCTGTGTCCTGCGTATTACCAGATGCAAAACCAGAAGCGGCCATTAATCTGACACCGCTTCCCGCAAACACTCCCATTACTATCAAAAAGCATAATACGACAGACAATACTCGATTCATTCTCAACTTAATTTTCATTACATATCCCCCAAACTTCATTTAACAATAACAACTTTAAAAGACAACTTGAAAAAGACACTATCGAAATACAATGTGCTTATGAACATTATATATGTTATATCGCAAAATACAGCATGTTATTTTTCAAAATTATCAATTAACACTGTATATGAACAGAAATCATTGGGTCAAATCATCCTACCGGTACAAGCAGGTTAATCTCAGCGGGATCAAGAGTTACTGATACATCTTGCGTCCACGCATTTATACCAAAATTCACATCCGTTGCACCAACCAGATGAAGCAGAACTTGTGAAGGAATAAATTGCAGATCGGGAAACTTACTCTGTACAGCTGCACGGTCGGCATATTCTACTGTTCCGTTATCCGAAATCCCCAAATCCTTCAAATACGCGACAGAAGTATTTGTCCCGTCAGTAAGGGTTACTGTGGACTCATCAATATTCAGGTAGTAGGGGGCATCTTTTGCCTGTGCATATGTCACTGCGCCGCTATCTGCTTCAAATGTATATCCGAAAATTACACTTCCCTCTGTAATAGCAACATCGGCACTGGTAACAGCACTCACTGCCGCGGGTACTAATCGAATTTGTACAGCTTCCAGCCGAAGGCTTCTTGCTGTGGTTCCTGCCGTCTGGCCATCACTGACCCAATCCATCCAGCCGATATCCTGCACATGAACACGATATTCTACTGTGTATCCCGCCATATTTTCCAGGGATATCCGGATAGCTTCCATTCGCAGGCTTCTTGCCGTAGTTCCTGCAGCGGCACCATTCATGACAGTATCCATCCAACCGGTATTCTGCACATGAACCGAATATTTGATACTGGCGTCAGCCGGTGCATTGAGCAAGCTGATTTTGATGGCTTCTGTACGAAGGGACAGACCTGTAGTACCTGAGGTCTGTCCGTCAATTACCGACGGCATCCAGCCTGTGTCCTGCACATGGGTTTGATAGGTGACGCCCGGCTGCAGCATTCTCGTTGCAAATGCCGACGACGGGAAACTCAAAAGTACCAGAAAAGCCGCCAGGACAATACTTGTCATTTTTCTCAGTGTCATTTTCATCGATTTTTCCTCCTTCAATTTGTTTCTCATGGAATTTGTGCATGTATTGAATGAAACTGCTGACTATCGCTGACTACTGCTGACTACTGCTGACTATCGCTGACTACTGCTGACTACTGCTGACTTCTGCTGACTACTCCGGAACAACACCATCATTCATTATTTTATAGTTATAGTTATCAGATACATTTGTTATATCACAAATCAGCCTGTACTCACCGCAGAATATAAGAAATTTTTGATAATCTTTCCCGTTTCAGCAGCAGGAAAGATGAACATCCTGTCCGGTCGCCCGGCGACCGCCAAATGATCTTTCGACAGCCAAGCCCGGCGAAGCGCCGGACACGCAAATATTGCAGCTTTTATCGGACACAAAAAACCTGTAATGCAGGCACACCTTCAAAGGGTGTCTGCATTACAGGTTGCTATTTAGCCGTATATTTATTATGAGCGCGATACAGATGATACCTGCTGATCAGCCCTGAACAAAAGCTCTGGCCGTCGGTCCCGGCGCCGCTGTACCCTTGAGTACCAATACTATCTTAATCGCTTCCAGGCGATAGCTGAATCCGGCAGTTCCTGCCGATTCACCATTTTTAGCCCAGTCAAGCCAGCCGGTATTCTGTGCATGTACACAGTAATACACGTCATACTTTTCTGCTGCCTCTCCCGTAAGACGAATCTTAATCGCCTCGAGTCTTTTCGACTCCCCGCTCGTTCCGCTTAATGCATCGTCCGCAACAAAGTTCATCCAGCCTACGTCCTGCACGTGTGTGCTGTATTCGATACCGCCGGCCATGTTTTCCAGTTTGATTCGAATCGCTTCCAGCCGCTTGGACTCTCCGCTTGTTCCGGATATCTCTCCGTTACTGACACTTCCCTGCCAGCCTATATCCTGGACATGCGTCTGGTAACTGACTGTATCAACAATTGGTTTGGGGGCGTAGAGATCCACAAATGTACGTGCTGTAGGACCCGGCGCTGCTGCTCCCTTGGGCACAAGTACTACCTTGATCGCTTCCAGGCGATACCCGTATCCGGCCGTTCCGGAAGACTCACCGTTTTTGGCCCAGTCAAGCCAGCCATAATTCTGCGCGTGTACGCAGTAATATACGTCATACATATCTTCTGCCGCTCCATTTAGTCGGATTTGTATCGCTTCCAGTCTTTTGGATTGTCCGCTTGTTCCGCTTAAATCTCCGTCAGACACCCAGTCCATCCAGCCTATGTCCTGTACATGTGTCCGGTATTCGATGCTTCCATCGGCTCCCAGGTTGATACGAATCGCTTCCAGCCGTTTGGACTGTGCGCTTGTTCCTGATACACCGCCGTTGTATGACCAGTCCTGCCAGCCGATATCCTGGACATGGCTCTGGTAAGTGACTCCCTGTAAATTTACAGCAACCGAATAGAACCCGGTCGAATCACCTATATCACTGACACGAACATAATATGTCTCGCCTGCAACAAGGGATACTTCCATATAAAAGTTGAACGTCCCAATACCGTCATCATTGGAATCTATCTCTGCACCTGCTGCATTATATAAAGTACCCATCGTATCAAGTGAACCGCAGGAATACATGCAATATACCGCAGTTGACGCCGGTGTAAATTTGAAATAATCCTGATCGCCCACTGCTTCAATTTCGCCCGGCAGCGCTGCATAGGTAATATTGTTTCCTAAAAGGCCGGCAGTTGCTATGCTGTTGCCGTAATCGTCCCCGTTCCCGCTTCCGGTCCATTGAGCATACATATTAATATGGGAAGTAACAACATAGGGGAAGGTTATTTGCGTTCCGCCGGTAATGCCGGTAAACCAACCGGAAAATACATAACCCGCACGTGTCGGTACGGCTGGCGCGTTGATCGTCTGATTGTTAACAGCTGACATGTATATGATTCGATTTCCATTTTGTGCGTCCATGCTGATTACGCGTGTTGTTGTATCCAGCGCTATGGATACCGATGATGCACCGACAATATTAATCGTAAAATTCCCGATGGTATTAGAACTATATGCACGAACCAATAAATAGTATGTTGTATGTCCCGTCAAATTTTCTGTCATCAGAAACTGCAATCCGCCTGCTGAATCATCGTCAGAATCAATGAAAGTACCGTTCGAACGATACAAAGAACCTACCGCATCAAAACCTGCCGTGCTTGTAATGGTATATGCACCATCCGGCCCGGAAACGTTGATTGCATACAGTCGATTATCACCCTTTTGCACAAGGCTGCCGCTTATTGTGCTTGTTACTGCGGCCGTAGCTGCAACACTGTCCCCGCTGACAGCAAATACCCCAAATACCATGATCAGACCCAGAATGACAGACAAAATCGGATTGCTTCGAGTAACCTTCACTTCTTCATCCTCCATAGATATACAATTCATTTTATGTTGTTCATAACTATATCAACTATATATGATAGTTATTTGATAATCAAGTATACAAACTTATTATAATCCTTCGTTGCCAAATCAGGCTCACTTGCTCATAATAGTCTAATATGGTACTATTCTCGTGTCATTTGGAGCTTAATTGCCTTGACGAAATCAGGTTGTTTATTCTTCAAATAGCCTTAACTGGATTTTTTATGCGTAATTTTTACATTGAGGAAAAGTGATGAACCAAAATATGGCGGTCGGAATCATTACATATAATCCAGGGGAGAGTGTTCTGCAGAGAGTTCGCGAGACGGCTTCCGGCGGTTATAAGGTATACATATTTGACAATTCCCCGGAGAATGCTCTGATCAGGGATTATACACACAGCACAGACGCCGGTGCATCACAGGTTACATATCTTACTTGCGGCAAAAATGTCGGGTTAGGCTATGGACTTGCCGCAGTTTGTGCTCATGCATACTATGATTCGTTCCCGACTTTGCTCTTTTTTGATCAGGACACGGTATACAGCAGCATGACGCTGGATTATATATCCGGTTTTTATACGGAAAACATCGGACTCACCGACAAATACAGTTCCATCGTATTCAATTCCAAATCACTTGATGCACCTGCGGCGGAAGGCCCAGCTGTTAAGGATGTCCGCCTCGCGATAAACAGCGGGAGCCTGTATTTTCTTGCTAACCTGAAAAAGATGAACTGGCACAGCACGAAGTATTTCGTCGACTGTGTTGATTATGAGTTTTGCCTCTCTTCGAGCAACCATCATCTCAAAATCGGCGAACACAGCGCGACGCCCGGATTTGATCATTGTTCGGAACAGGGTGATACGCGCTATAAAGTATTTGGGGTCGTACTCCCTATGCGGGCGTATTCCTGCCCGCGAATATGGGATTCCTATTCGGCGTCGACAAAACTGATTTTTAAAGCCATTGGAACAGGCAACTTCACATATGCCGTCGAGTTCAGTAAATCCATTCACAAGTATCTTTTTGTTCAGTTCTATGTAAGAATCGCAAAACTTTTTCACTTGAAAGGTTGTTGAATACATGAAGACTCTAAATATCCTCTACCAGAGCAATGACTATTACTCCGTTGTCACGGGCGTTTCGATGACCTCTCTGTGCGAGAACAATAAAGATATTGATGAGATCAATTTCTACATCCTGAATGATGCAATTTCCGACAGGAATTTAGCAAAGATGCAGCAGGTCTGCGATACCTATAACAGAAATCTTATTCTGGTTGATACGCAGGTGATTTTGCAGCGGCTTCTTGACCTGAAGGTCGCGCCTTTCAAAAACACATACACGACATATTTCAAGCTGATGGCATTAAAGGAACTTGATGTGCCCAACGGACGGATCTTCCAACTCGACGGCGATACCGTAATAAACGGATCCCTTATGGAATTAATTGACATGGACCTTACCGGCTATATACTCGCCGCCACCTACGACTGCACAATGAATAAGTACAAGTCGCTGATTGATATCCCGGAGACGGACAAATACTACAACGGCGGCGTGCTTCTGGTCAATCAGGATATGTGGAAGTCCGAGCACTGCGAAGAACGGATTATTGATCATCTCAAAAACGTCCGGAACGGTTACTACACCGTCGACCAGGATATTTTGAATGTGCTTTTCCGTGACAAATTCAAATATCTGGATCTCAAGTACAATTTCAACAGCGGATTCTATATATACGGAATCAAGGAATCGCTCAAAATGTATGATCTTAAGGCGCCTTACTATAATTCTGTCGAAGAGATTCAAAAAGCCTATGACAATCCTGTGATATACCACTGCATGGGAGCAATGACCGGACGCCCGTGGGAAAAGGACAGCATCCACCCCCAGAATGCTATTTTCGACCGCTATCTTGCGCTCTCACCCTGGAAGGATTTCGAAAAGGCTTCTGTTTCGAGAAAAAGAATCTTCAGGATTCAAAGAAAGCTCTATCAGATCCTCCCTCGCCGCATGTATATCCCTCTCCATATGGCTGCTCAGAACAGGTATCTTTCTAACATGAACAAGGCAGTTCAGGGCTGACGGTACAGATCTGACGATTCAGGACTGGCAGTACGTCCCGGTTTATCAGAAACCGGGCATTCGCGAAATGAAGTATCGATGCGGTGAAGTTTTCAAATATCTAAATATCGATATGTTGCAATATCGCGGAGAAAGTTAAGGCAGGCAGTTTATTGGAAAATGTAGATAACAAAACCATCGCCCGGAATTTTATGTGGTACAGTGTCGGGTCCACCATCTATATGGTCGGCATGTGGGTCATCACTTATCTGGTTATGATCATATCCGGTGCTACTGATACCGGACTGCTTGCTCTTGCCATGACCTCGACCAATGTTTTTTATACCATATCCGTATGGTATATGAGGGCGTATCAGGTTTCCGATCTACAAGGGAAATTTTCAGACAATACCTATATTATGTCCAGGCTTCTAACATGCACAGTCTCCCTTTTGGCCTGTTCGATATTCGTTTTTATAAAAGGCTTTACGGTTGAAGAACGCCTCTGCATCCTCCTTTATATGGTCTTCAAGCTTTCTGAGGCTTTAGTTGATGTATATAATGGAATCGTACAAAAGCACTGGAGAATGGACGTTATCGGGAAATCATATATCGCCCGGGCTATTCTGACGGTTACGGCATTTTGTCTGGTGCTCAAATACACGGGCAGCCTTTTGCTGGCAATCGTTGCCATGATGATTTGCTCATATGCTGTCATATTCCTTTATGATATTGTACAGACGGTCAAAATTGCACGTGTGAAGATCAAATTTGATTTTCATGGAATAGACAAACTCCTCATAGCCTGTGCACCGCTTATTGTTTGCGCCTTTTTGTATTCCTTTAATGTTATGGTTCCCCGGCTTTTCCTGAAGGATGCATACGGAACAGATGTTTTTGGATATTACTCGGCAATAGCCGCCCCGGTATTAATCATACAACTGCTGGCCAGCTTTATTTACGCCCCGCTGATACCGCTGTTCTCCAAAAGCCACACAGAAAAGAATACAAAGGCCTTTGCCGGGTTACTTCTTAAGACGATTCTTATCATCCTGGCACTGTCTGCCATAGCCGTGGTTTGCTGTTACTTTTTTGGAGACTGGGGACTATCCATCCTGTACAGTTCCAGACCGAAGGTCCTTGATTATTCCTATCTGCTTGTTCCAACAGTACTCACGGTAATCTGTACGGCCTTTATCTGGCTTCTGAATAACGTAATTACGGCCATCCGTCAGATCAAGTTCCTGTTTTTCAGTGCGATTGTCGGCTCCATAATATGTATCGCCATTTCAAAGATCTGTATTGACGTTTATGGAGTAAATGGTATTAACGTCTCCATGATTATCGTCCAGCTGGTGCAGATTATTCTGCTTTTAGGGTATCTGATCCGGTATATCTATGTGGGGCGTAAAGAGCATTCGGTTTCTGAAATAAATTGATATGAAATCTTACAAAAAGAGCACTTGCGGTCTTTTGCAAGGGCTCTTTTTGTTATTATCCAGGCTGTCTTCCAATTACTTACTCACATATTTGAGCGTGATATTGGATCCGTCTTTCATCACCTTGTAGATCGAAGTGCCCCCGATGCTATCCTCGTTTTCAAATAAGCTTTTATATGTGTTTTTGAAAGTATCATCCACACTGTATGTCACAACATAATCATAATCAGTCAGCTGCTGTTTCCACTGATCAACGGTAAGGTTGGCAGTCCAGACGTCTTTGTCCGAAGATTTCTCCCCAAGGCTCCAGAAGGCGCCCTGCTCTGCATACTGCTGAATAAATTCATATTTCAGAATCCAATATTCAAATCCATCCGTATGCTCTGCAATAATCCAGATCTTATCCCCGGGTGCAATTTCGCTGTTTTTCACTTTCTGTACAAGGCCGCTGAATTTGTTCCTCATACTGGCAGCATCAGTTCGTGTACGGCCTGTTGTAATATTGGATATGTTATTCATTGGGATAAATATTGCAAGAAACACCAGAAGCGCCAGCTTCATGACAGCCATCCGGTCCGGTTTTTCCTGCTTATGACTGTATGTGCAAAATAGCAGGATCATTACAGCGCAGGCAAACATCCCCTGCAGATATGTGCTGATATACCGCTGAAATGACGATAGAATGGTCGCTTCATATTCTGAAAAACGGAAGAGGTATGTTATCAGCATGCCTGCTGTGAAAAGTACCAGGCCGGAAATCGTGATCAAATTAGCATATCCGGCAAAGCGCAGGTCCTTTCTATTGAAATAATAGAGTGAATACAACAGCAAGCCAAGAAAAGCGGCCCAAAAATAGAATGTACCCGTGAAAAATCCTGGGGTCAGGCTTCCCGAAGAAAGTGTATAGATAAAATTATCATATACCGACATGCGGTAATTATCCGTATTTCTTCCAAGAATCGCCTTCAGCATAGTCCAATCGATCGAACCGGAGAATATGCTTGTTGTATGGGTCAGCGTCATATTGAGATTCCACAGGGCGCTTGTAACAGTGGGAACGGCCAACAGCAGAATAAATCGCAGTCTGTATATAAATTTCCTGACGGTCATGGGTGTATGTACCTTGGTGTTTTCTCCCGGTGCAGAAATTTCCGTCACATCCATGTAAATCGCCTTGGATATCAGCACAATACATGCGATGACAGCCAGAAACTGGCCGGATTCCTTAAGGATCGACAGCACGGAAAGGCCCATGCAAATACGTACCAGGGAGAATACATTTCCCTTTTCATACAGATACGATTCTGCCAGGCAGTATCCGAAGAACAGCGCAAGAATCGGGTCAACCAATACGGATGTGTAAAAACTGCTGAAGAACAGCATCGGTGTCAGAATTACAAGGAGCACCGTACTTATTATTGTTTTGACATTCCCCCACTTTATATTTTTCATAAATGGAAGAAAGAGAGTAACGGCAAGTATCGCATAGCCGCGGAATAAGTTTGCTTCGTCCCATTTTCCCCTGATAGACATGAGGAAATACTGATAGAGCGACAGGGCCGGCGGGTATGAACGGAAAGTTAATTCAATATCCGTGTAGGTGGAAAGCTGATTTGACATAAAGGTTGCTTTTACAACGCGCCCCCAATGTGAAAACTCATCCCATCCCGTCAGCACCATACCGCGGTCATAATACCAGATGACAACCGACAACAGCATAAAAATAAAAAATGCGGGAGTAAAAAGATTTCTCGCCGCATCGTTTGTTTTCTTTTGAATCACAGCCAGAATAATTCCGCCGGCCGACAGCAGCACACAACCGGCTGCCGCAACCCAGAAACCTGCTTTAAGCTGATTGACCAGACCAAAAAGGAACAGGATCAGGATAATGGAAAATGTAATAACCGACATGGATTCCTCGAATTTTTTGCCGAATTGCACAGAGAAAAAAACACTGGCCATACCCATCAAAGCAAAAGCAATTATCCATGTCATATGCTGTTACCGCCCTTTCTCCGGGAAGGTCTGAATACCCATCTCTTTTGAACCTGATAACTTGCGAAAAACAGGAGTCCGTCAATAACCGCCTTGACCAGGATCTCGTCAATCCGCGAAAAATGATGAAAGAAATAGACAAGTCCTGCGGAAGCAGACATTTGAACGGCACACAGAAGGTAGTACTTTATCACTGTATTAGTAACGCGGCTTTTCGACCGGAAAACCACATTCTTATTAACAGCATAATTAAATATCGAGGAGCATGCCCTGGCCGCAATTGTAGCCGTAAAAATAGCTGCGGCATCCGAATTTTTCAGTACGAGCTTCACCACCAGCGTGAAAATCGCCAAATCCAGAAGGGCCGACAGAATTCCGGATAACGAATAGAAGAAAAACGACTTCAGTATGACCGCATATATCCTCAGGGAATCGATAAATGGTCTGAAATGCGAACCACTGTTATCTTCGTCATGATAGATTGTCTCGATCTTCATTTCCTCAACTTCAATTCCCCGATGCACACAGTATAAAAGAACATTCATTTCGTATTCATACCGCTCACCTGCAACTTTATTAGTAAGACTCTCAAGCAGTGCATTGGGGAAGCCGCGAAGACCCGTCTGTGTATCGGAAAAATAGTGGCCGTGGAAGATTTGTATGATCCGGCTTGTGACTTTGTTGCCGAATTTACTTTTAAAGGGAATATGTTCGCCGGAGAAATCCCTGGAACCAAGAATAACTTTCCCTGCTGCTGCATTCATTGCGTCGTTTATCCGCAGGACATCATTCACTGCGTGCTGTCCGTCAGCGTCAACCGTGATTACGCCGGTGGAATCATACATATTTGCCATGTAGTATTTCATTGCGGTCTTAATCGACCGTCCCTTGCCGCGATTTATGTCATGGCGTAGAACAATACATTCCGGCTTTTTTTCTATTTCAAGAAATATTTCGCTGCATTTCGGTTGGGATCCATCGTTAACAATAATTATATGTTGAAATCCCTGATCGATCAGACTCTGTATGTACTCGACCAGTGTCCGGTCAGGATCAAGCGAAGGAATAATAATGGTTGATTTAGGTAAATACATGTAACCGTCCTCTTACATTGATAATTTTTCAATTTCGATGTTAATTTTACCACATATTACATCGAATAGCATCTCAATGAGTTGCCCTCGCAAAAAGGGGCCTCGCAAAAAGGCACCCTCCGGTTTCTGGGACCTTCGGGAGTCATTTTGCTGCTTGTATATTATTCACAGGGACGATTTCTCACCAGATATTTGCAACATATACAGCAAGTTCCTGAACACTTCTTTTTGCACCGTGCCCCAAGACCCTATTAGTTGCTTCAATAGCCCATGCTTTGCCCTTCGTCTTCCGGAACCAGTCGTAATACATTTGTGCACAGCCTTTTCGCAGCGCATGATTTTTGGTGTTGGCATACTCTATGTCAATACCCATGGTCACCAGCGCCTTGCGAAATTGGTTGGTGATGCTTTCCGGCTCCATATTTCTACCATCCTTTTTTTGAATCAGAAAATCCATTGGTTCCTTCCCTGCAATTAAATTTCCGAGAAAATCCCTCGTCTTTTCGCTAATGACAGGTATAATTCGATCTCTGCCACCTTTGGCAATATTATCCGTAATGGCTACCTCTCCTAGCCCAAATTCGCCGCCAAACAACGTCACAGCCTTTGCGCGGATCAACGAGGTCTCTTCCACACGCAGGTTTATATGTGTGGACAGCAGAGGGCTCTTATACGCCTCTGATTTGCTTTGAGCTTTCATAGTTGCAGCGATTTTTTCTGCCAACTCCATCGGGATGGATTTATTCCGTAATTTTCCTGCAGGCATCATCGATGCCGGAACCAGGAGTTCGTCTATGTTCCAAGTAAAAGCGCTTTTGTAAGTGTGTCGGCAGAGCATGTCGAGCTTTCTTATTTGGGACATCAGTTTATTTAATGAAAAGTTATTATTTGTTTTTGCTTTTTCATCCAGAAATCCTTGGATATCCTCCGTTTGGATATCCTTTACAAAATTATGCTTCGCGGTGCTGTCCAGGTATTTAGACAATGCTTTTGCTAGTTTTAATACATCATCCTTTTGCGAATATGAATACACTTTGTAAGTGTTAGCGTCACTTTTTTTATTCATTTTTTCTGCGCGTTTGGATTGCCTACATGCACAGCAATTATATATCGCATGCTTGAGTTGATTATTCAACGATTTCTTTCCCATTGTTTTATCCTCCTCGTATTTTACCGTAGCAGTCACGTATATGACCCTTTCTCGGCAGCATTTGCATCCGTTCCGTTTTTCAGTCTATTTCATCAGAAATGGCAGTGTCTCCTCACTCCCTTCGTTGCTCCTGCCATTTCAATTTCTCGTTTTTCAACTGTTAGTTTTCGAATTGTTAGAGCCGTTCACTATTTATAGAGAGATCTTTCCCGCACTGTTTTAAGAAGGAAGCACCAGTTGGCACCTATGGGGATACAAAAATCCCCCGGTCTTTTTGTGGCCGTTGCGAGCACATACCATAAAAATACCTTAGCGATCTCTTATACCAGATCACCAAAATGCGGCATGTTTTTATGCGTGCTGGCTGCACACAAAAAACAAAAAAACAAAAAAACAAAAAAACAAAAAAACAAAAAAAGAGCCCCTAAGCGACTGACAAGAATCAGTCTCTTTAAATTCACTCTATTTTTTATTGATATCGAAAAGCACATGCTGGATGCATGTGCTTTTCGACATCGCTTTTTTTTTGGGGGTTGAAAATTCGGCAATAAAAAAGTGCCCCCTATTCATTCCTCTCGTAGGAATTAATAAATGACACTCGTTCTCGAAAATACGCATAGAATCCCCGAGAGTTTCAATAAGTTACTCTTATTATAACATTTTGTATCTGCATTGTCAAGAATAATATTTTATGGGGTATGCAACTTTATTCGTGGGCGAACCCAAAATAAAAGCATGTGAGAAGTCAACGGTTAGATTAGTATTTAAGTTAAATTGCATGAAAATGGCGTCATGGCATCTCTCTACTATCACAAATGTCAGATCAAAAAAGAACGGATATATACGAAAAATTCGCATATATCCGCCCATTGTATAAAGGACAACTCTTTCTAATTCACTTTTGTAAAGTCACCGGCTTCCGCAAACTGCGGCTCGATCACGCAGTCTCCCTTTTTGTCGATATAGCCGAAGTCTCCACCATCGGCATCACAAACAGCCGCTAAGCCGTTCTCTGAAAAGTCATGGGCAAGTAAGAACTGCGGCTCGATCACGTATTCTCCCGTTGCGTCGATATAGCCACAGAGAGAACTGTCGGCATCCCGAACACATGCTAACCCGTTCTCTGCAAAACTATCGGCTTCCGCAAACTGCGGCTCAATCACGTACTCTCCCTTTTGGTCAATAAAGCCCCGAAGATACGGCGACCCAGGATACGTTACGCACGCTAAGCCGTTCTCGGCAAAGGCAACGGCATACTCAAACTGCTGCTCGATCACATAGCCACCCGTTTCGTCGATATAGCCAAAGAGCAAACTATCGTCATCATAAACAGATACAGTTGCTAAGCCGTTCTTCGCAAAGTCAAAGGCTTGCCCAAACTGCGGCTCGATCACATAGTCTCCCGTTTTGTCGATATAGCCACAGAGAGACCTGTCGACATCATAAACACTCGCTAAGCCGTTCTCGGCAAAGGCACCGGCATACCCAAACTGTGGCTCAATCACGTAGTCTCCCGTTTCGTCGATATAGCCCCAGAGCGCGCTGTCGGCATCTTGAACAGCCGCTATGCCGTTCTCGGCAAAATCACATGTTTGACTGCTGAAGTCAAGCATCCCGGACACTAAGAATTGCGGCTCGATCACATAGTCTCCCGTTTTGTCGATATAGCCACAGAGCTGGTTGTTTGCATCCTGAACAGCCGCTAATCCATTCTCGGCAAAGCTAAAGGCAAGCGGAAACTTTGGTTCGATCACGTAGTCCCCCGTTTCGTCGATATAGCCATAGAGAGAACTGTCGGCATCCTGAACAGGCGCGAGATAATGTGCATCATTTTTATTCAGCATTGGGATCACACCAAGGAAAAGAGCCAACAAAACCGTAATGAGAACAAGGCCGCCTGCAACCAGGCCGACGAAAAGACCTGCGCGACTCTTTTTGTGTGGTTTGGGAGAGGGGCCTGC
>Ga0209540_10001061_pt1 | contig 22028 bp, 19 predicted proteins | sample BarGraIncu01121A_FD_184501 | JGI IMG/M metagenome (GOLD analysis project Ga0209540, IMG submission 184501) | Arctic peat soil microbial communities from Barrow, Alaska - Barrow Graham LP Incubations 011-21A (SPAdes) (version 2) | ecosystem: Environmental > Terrestrial > Soil > Wetlands > Peat... | reverse complement strand
AACTTCAAGGTTATCATGGATGCTATTATCAAGGCTAAGCCTTCAGCAGCTAAGGGTCAGTACCTGAAGAATGTTACACTTTCTTCAACGATGGGTCCCGGCATCCGCCTCAATGCGGCCAAGCTTTAATCCATACGATTGCTTCAGCCCTGTGCAATTTGATCCGGTCAGCATCTTCCAAGTTGATTGACTGAGGGTCAGACTGCATACAAATCAATAGAATAACCAACGTGCTAAAGACAGCAGGAAGTCGAAATGACTGTAAACGAGAGAGTCGTCCTGCCGAGGTGATGTTGTACAAGTTGCCCCTTACGGGACTATGCTTGCATTAACTGCCCCTTGTGTTCTTTGCACAAGGGGTATTTTAATATACTTGAACAAGGAGGTGTCATTATTTATGCCAAGTCAAAAGATTTTAGATGCTAAAAAAGCAGTTGTTTCTGCTCTCGTTGCAGATTTCAAGGATGCCAAATCTTTCGTTTTTGCAGATGCCCGCGGACTTACCGTTCTTCAGGATACGACTATGCGTGCAGAACTTCGTAAGAACAACGTAAAGTACCAGGTAATCAAGAACACAACTTCAGCAATTATTTTCAAGGAACTCGGTGTGGAGGGTCTTGAGGAAGTTTTCAAAGGACCTACAGCAATCGCTTATTCTAAGGAAGATGCAATTGTATCTGCAAAGTTCATGAAGCAGTTCGCTGACAAGTTCGACAAGCTGTCCCTTAAAGGCGGCGTTATCGACGGCAAAGCCCTTTCTGCCACTGATGTTAATGCATTGGCTACGATCCCATCGAAGGAAGTACTCTATGGACAGCTCGTCTATACTCTTATTTCCCCGATCACAAAGCTCGCTGTTGCGCTTAATGCAATTGCTGAGAAGAACTCACCAGAAGCTCAGCCTGAGCTTGCAGTTGTTGGAGCATCAACAGAAACAGCTGCTGAATAATACGGCAGTCAACCCGAAAAAAATAAACAAAAGCCGTACATCGGCAGCACAATGGAGGTAATTTATCATGGCTAGTGAGAAAATCGCAAAGTTTATCGAAGAAGTCAAGACCCTTACCGTTATGGAACTCTCCGAGCTTGTTAAGGCTCTTGAGACTGAGTTTGGCGTATCCGCTTCTGCCGTTGCAGTAGCAGCACCTGCAGGCGCTGCCGCAGTTGTTGAAGAAGAGCAGACAGAATTCACAGTTGTTCTTAAGAGTGCCGGCGGCACTAAGATCGCTGTTATCAAGGCTGTTCGTGAGCTCACAGGACTCGGCCTCAAAGAAGCTAAGGACGTTGTTGACGGTGCTCCTAAGAACATCAAAGAGAACGTATCCAAAGAAGATGCTGATGCTGCCGCTGAGAAGCTCAAGGCCGCTGGCGCTGACGTAGAAGTTAAGTAATAACGTCCGACATAGGGTTTTTACATGACCTGATAAGAATCTTCCGGGGATGCAAATCTCCGGAAGGTTCTTTTTTGTGGCATCAATTTTACTGCAACAAAACTGTTGCACTGCATCAGGATTATCCGGGACCCAAGCAATATATACTATTCAATATCAAATTCAATGCACACAGTTACTTGGGTTCCACTGAGCCCCGGCGCAGGATCATCCTCATAATACTCTGAGAATGATTTGATATATCGATAGTGTCCGGCAATCAGATTGTCATACAGAAGGCCTAAATCTTCTTCATATTCATTGATGGAATTCGGCTTCAACAATATGGCTATTGCGGTCCAGGCAATACCGTCTTTGGTTGGCACTACGTACCATTTTGTGTCTGTCCGGACTTCCAGGCGCGGCTCGTGACCATAAAGGAATTCGGAATTGGTTTTGTTCTCGAAAAGAATGGTTATGTTTTTTGAATCTGATGCCATATCGGTCGTCTTAATTGAGGCTGTTATCTTATCATTTGAAAGTTCAGATGAATTGAGTCCATTTTTCATCAGATCGGTGTTCCAGGAAGTGGGATTAATACATCCGGAAAAAACGATCATCATAACGCAAAGAAAAAGCAAAATAGATTTTCTCATGTTGATATCCACCTCCGCAAAATTCAAATTGCACGTGCAGTATCTGAATTCATTGTACAACTTCATTAACAAAAATAAAGGCGAATCTATTGTATGATTCTCTTCATGCTGTGCGAACTTGCCTGTGAAGCATACCAGGTATTCGTATCCTGATAATAGCGGAACCCAAAGAGGCTGAACTCCGGACTGCCTCTATTTATTATCGGGTGTACTAAAGAAGCACCGATATTCTGATCTGCGGAATCCCGGTTCTGCTGCCACAGAGGAGGAAGTGTAAGCGTAACATACTGGTAGGATGACAAATCCATGGGTGTAAAAATCTCGCCCTGAAGATAGAAAGCTTCCGTGTGTAGATCACCTCTTTCCGTAATCCGTTGGTGCTGGGACTTGATGTCAAAAATATTTTGTAAAATACTCTGGTACCATGCCGACAAGGGACTCGATTCCCCGGCTGCGATAATGCCGCGCAGTTCAAGACTTAGATTCTGCTCTGCATGATGGTGATTAAGCTCTCTGGAAATACAAGAAAGGACAGAAGGCAGCGACTTGTTGAAAAAAACAACCGGAGTATACATATCTGCCTTTCGTCGGATCATAAGATCACATGGGATTTCGTCAAGTACATCCAAATATCCCTGCATATTCAAGCTATCTCTGGTACTTTCTACTCTGTCCATTTCACCCGCCTCACTTTTCGGTAAGACTATTGTGTCAGATACGAAAGCGGTTGTGAGGGCGAAAGTTCGACAAAAACTGACAAAAGGGATGCGATTCTCTGGCTCGAGGTCCTCGGGTTATCACCCTGCGGAAGTCGCCTAAGAATCGCATCCCTTTTGTCCTGTAGGGTGCTTCGCACCAAGGAAGATACAATTTCCGGCTCGGGTAAGTCGACCCATTACATTTGCTCCCATGTCCTTGGGTAAGCGGACCCATTACATTCTCTCCCATGTCCTCGGCTTACGCCTGCGGAAGGTCGCTCATGTAACGGGTCCGCTTACTGGATTGGCGCCCTGTGGGCGCTAAGGAATATAATACCGCGGCGCGGAGCGCCTTAATTAAGATGTAATGCCGTTTGTGAGCGCGCCTTAGCTTACGCTAGCCGGCTTCAGCCGGCGGTAGTAAGCGTCCAGCGCGAACAAATGGCATTACATCTGGCTTCAGCCGGCGGTAGTAAGCGTCCAGCGCGAACAAATGGCATTACATCTTCTATGCACTACATGCATAACGGATGAATAAAAGTTATTTTGAAGATCAAAGCCCATGACTATTAGCGGTATCGAAGTCTTAGACAGGAAACGGGGCGTAAATTGTGCTCTGTAAAATTTCTGAATAGTGTATACTTTTGCTCGAATTTGTATATTTCTACAATTGACAAAATCAATTGCAGACAGTAGTGTATGTATAATGAATAAATAGTAAGTGCGGCGAAGCCGCGATATGTGGACGGAGGATATTATGAAGAAGGCAATTAAGATTTTAGCAGCTGTAATGACCATGACCCTTTTGGTAAGTGCTGTAGGCTGCGGTGCAAAGAATGACAACGGACTTAAAGATTCCAAGACAATGGTTATGGGCACAAATGCTGAATTTCCTCCGTTCGAGTATCTTGACGGCGGCGCAATTGCCGGTGTTGATGCAGACCTGATGGCAGCTATTGCCAAAGAGATGGGCGTAAAGCTTACGATTTCCAATATGCAATTTGATTCCCTGCCGACGGCTCTGGCAAACAAACAGATTGATGTTATAGCTGCAGGATTTACAGTGACATCCGACCGTGAAGAGACCATGAACTTCTCAACACCTTATTACACAGCGGCTCAGACGATCATTGTTCTTAAGGATTCCACTATTGCCACTGTCGCCGATCTTACGGACAAAGTGATCGGCGTGCAATCCGGAACATCAGGACAGTTCTGTGCGGAAGACGCAACAAGCACTGAAAATATCAAAGGATTTGCCAGCGGTATGCTTGCAGTTGAAGCTCTGAAGAACGGTCAGGTTGATGCAGTTATTATCGATAACAACCCGGCAAAAGCATATAGGGATGAGAACCCGGATACACTGCTGCTTATCGAAGGACAGTATGACGATGAGAATTATGCAATTGCTGTTGCTAAAGGGAACGACGTTCTTCTGAAAAAGATTAACGATGCACTCGAAAAGCTCAAGACAGACGGAACATTTGATGAAATTATCAGCAAATACATAAAATAATTCAGCAATACTAGTGAGAAAAAAGGGAAGTCGGCTTATAATAAGTGGACTTCCCTTTTTAGTGCCTGCCATTCGATTATTTGGTCAACGTAAAGGAACGCCGATATGAGCTATTTATATGACATCATCAAAGCCTTTTCCGACGGTATCTTCCTGACTCTGATCAAGGATGACCGTTTTTTGTATCTCGTAAGCGGCTTCAAGTTGTCCATCCTGATAACGTTGCTTGCGGCTGCTATCGGTATTGTCCTCGGACTTATCGTTGCAGTTTTGAGACTGAGGGGCAAGGGTATCCTGGCCGCTATTGCAAACGGGTACATTACAATTATTCGCGGTACTCCGGCTGTTGTACAGCTGACAATTATCTACTTTGTCATTCTCGGGCCGTTCGGACTTTCAGATGTTCTTGTAGCATCGGTAGCTTTTGGTATTAACAGCGGAGCGTATGTCGCGGAGATAATCCGTGCAGGAATCATGGCGGTGGACCGCGGCCAGATGGAAGCGGGAAGATCCCTGGGGCTTTCTTATCTGCAGACAATGGTTCACATTATTATTCCGCAGGCTATTAAGAATGTTCTCCCAGCCCTCGGCAATGAACTGATTGTCCTTCTAAAAGAGACCTCTATTGCCGGTTATATCGGTATGAGTGATCTTAACAAGGGCGGAACGACCATTGCAAGCATTACTTATAACTATATGGTGCCGGCCCTGTGCGTCGCCTATATCTACCTGATGATGACCACAAGTATGGCTTCCGTCATCACCCGTCTTGAGAGGAGGCTGCAGCGAAGTGATTAAAGTAATTGATCTATATAAGTATTTTGGCGAACTCGAAGTCCTTAAGGGTGTTAATGCCTCGGTGGAAAAAGGAGAGGTAGTCTGCGTAATCGGTCCTTCGGGATCAGGTAAGAGCACTTTTCTGCGCTGCCTCAATCTTTTGGAGGAACCCACAAAAGGCGAAGTATTTCTTGACGGTGTTTCCATTATTGAACACAAGAAAGATATCGATAAGCTTCGTCAGAAGACCGGCATGGTGTTCCAGCAGTTCAATCTTTTTCCCAATCTGACTGTAATCGATAATATTATGCTGGCGCCGCGCAAAGTCCTTAAGCTGTCGGAACCAGATGCCAGAAAACGTGCGGAACAGCTCCTTGCACGCGTTGGTTTGTCCGAAAAGGCAGATCAGTATCCGAGCCGTCTTTCGGGCGGTCAGAAGCAGCGTGTGGCTATTGCCCGGGCGTTGGCGATGGACCCGGAGATCATGCTGTTTGACGAACCGACATCCGCACTTGATCCGGAGATGGTAGGAGAAGTACTGGAAGTAATGAAGCAGCTTGCCAAAGAGGGAATGACAATGGTGGTAGTAACCCACGAGATGGGATTTGCAAAGGAAGTCTCCAACCGCGTTTTCTATATGGACGAGGGAATTATCTATGAAGAAGGAACTCCGGAGCAGATTTTCATGAATCCGCAGAAGACAAGAACCCGCGAGTTTTTAAGCAAGGTATTATAGGAGGCGGCATGCAGACAGCAAAATTCATATACATTCTCATGTGGGCGTTATTCATAGTGCCGCTGATCGGATTCAATGTAAAACGCCTCTCCGAGAAAAAATATGGCGAGAAACGCTCCATCAAATGGGGGTTTATAGCTTTTATTGCGGCACTTTGTGTATTTATTAGTGTTTTCCTGCTCTTCGCGTATAAGGTGACACTTGATACCCGTTATGAACTGGCGGCCGAAAGATACATCGACCTGCATGCCGAATACGTGACCGGACAGCTGACCTATGACGAATACATTTCTCAAAGCGCATTGCTGGAGACACCGGATGCAGACACCGCGGCCTTTACGGACGCGCTTGCGAATACCAAAGACTCTCCAAAAGAATCGGTGCGGTTTCAGATAGGCAACTGGATTACTCCGCAATACTACCAGGATGATGAGAGCTTCCCGAAGACAGAAGTTGTAGATGCAAACAACCCGGTCTTTGTAATTTACCTTCTTGACGTGGGGGATCCCGATACCATCGCAGACGACAAAACAACACTGGAATACTACTTGATTGAGATGATATGGAGCGACGGCGGCGGCTGGAAAATCGCATATCATGCCCCCGCTACAGATGAACAATTGAAGTCCGAAAAGGATTCCCTGCCAAGTCTGATCAATGGAAAATGGTTTGCAGTATCGGCATGAAGATAGCCGAAAGACACCTTGAAGACACAATTTGTTTATTTCAACGATTATGGTTGACAACAAGGACCTTGGCTGATAGAATCTAATAGCGTTGCGGAAATAAGCGCAATTACTGATGTTATGGCGGCATAGCTCAGCTGGCCAGAGCGTCCGGTTCATACCCGGCAGGTCGTAGGTTCGAATCCGACTGCCGCTACCATTACGGCCCGTTGGTCAAGCGGTTAAGACATTGCCCTTTCACGGCGAAGCCAGGAGTTCGATTCTCCTACGGGTCACCAAATGGAACAGTAAGAACCACCGGCAACGGTGGTTCTTTTCATTCCCGGGGAAGTATTTTCTGATTCTCCGCTTCCGTCACTACTTCTATTTTTCTTTAGGTTGCTCTACATTTCCGCTGCTGATTCTTGACTTGTTTTTTGTTTATGGTATAGTTATTTAGCAACATATGAATACATTAATCTGTACACATAAACCAGTAATGTCCCCGCTAACGGGAGCTTAGCTCAGCTGGGAGAGCACTTGCTTCACACGCAAGGGGTCGCAGGTCCGAGTCCTGTAGTTCCCACCAAAAGAAGTCTTAGAACCGCAGTGGTTTTGAGGCTTCTTCTTTTTGCCCGCGGGGGTGCGGAAAATCTTTGCAGCTGTATTTCCATACCGCTATTCACCTTTGTAATAATCCACTTTATCTTTTATTTCAAAAAATGCAGGCTCCCCAACGACGATAGTACCCATTTTCCCTGAATGCGGATAAAAAGCAACATCTGCTATTGACGTGGTGTCGCAATCCAGATATACAAGCATTTCGGACTCGGACATGTTCGTAATTCGATGCGCACCCTGCTTTCCGGGCGGAAAAACAATAACATCACCTTTCGTGACCGCCCTTTCGCCATCTGGCGTTTCCAGGCTTCCTATGCCGCTTATGATATAAAAAACCTCAGTAATACCCATGTGAAAATGATAGGGGTATGACGACTTTTGCGGTGGAACCTCCATAATGGCTACGGTACATTGGTTCTCTGCTGCTTTAGGTATACATACAAAAGCATAGCAAAATGCGCGCAGATACGCAACGAATGGAGATTCTTTTCCTCAAATGCATATTGTTGATAAATTAATGATACAATATAAAATTATCATATGCTTTTATGCAGTATAAATAAGGGAGAATTATTCCAATGAAGTTATATAGTACGGCGTCTGGCAGAAAGATCATCACAAAACAGCGCGTCACCCGGATTGCCTGCATGGCCCTTTGTCTAGTCGTGGTATTTTCTGCAGCATGCAGTACAAAAGGAAAGGACAGTGAAAGCCGGACTGTATCGGCTGATACTATCTATTTTTCGGCACAAAAGCTTGACTACTATGCGGAACAGGAAGGGGAAGCCTGCCGCGTACTTTCTGCTGTACCCTTAAGCGGGCAGACAGCGGTGCTTGCTGCTGTTTCAGCAGGCGGAATTGATTCCGGCATTGCCGATAAGTATCTGATCCTGATCTTTGATAATACGGGCAAAGAGACCGGGCAGATTGATTTGAGTGCTGCATTTAATTCTGCTGACAGTGCGCTTCTACTGACATGTGATATGAACGGGAATCCGGCGGTGCTTGTCAGTCGTTATGATGAGGCAGCTTATGAATTCTCTTACCTGCTTCATTCTTTTGATACAAAGGGGGAAGAGACCGGTGAACCGGTACTACTATCACTTGAATCGAGCTCGAGTCCAGAAAAGTTGGCGATCGACAAAGAGGGTAATATATTTGTTCTGTATTCGGGAATGCAGGGAGTAGAGATAACTGTTCTGGACAGCGCGGGACAGCCACTCTCTGATATTTCGGCCGGATCCGGAAATAGATTAGCCGGGAATATGTTTGCGTACGCAGGTGTCGTATATGCTGACGCCTATGAGCAAGGCAATGACGGGTATAAATACGTATTGTATCCAATGGACACTGCTTCGGGTAAGACCGGAGACCCGATAGATATCAGTGCCTGTGTCGTTCCGGGAATGCCCGCCTTCTATGCCGGGACGGGCGGTCTCTATTACTATGACTCAACAGGCGTCTATTCTCTTGATTTACAGACAAAGCTTACAACAACACTGTTGATATGGAAAGATTCGGATTATGCGGGGACTGCTAATGAAGAAAAAATTATAGTGCTGTCGGCTGACAAAATTATGGCAGCCAGTACACCTTACACAGAAGACGCTGCACATACCGAGATCTCACTTCTTTCGCACGAAGATACGAATCCCAATGTTGGCAAGGAAATTATTACGATAGGCGGTGTGGGAATTTCCTATAATGCAACGGTGGTTTCAGCCGTCTGCAATTTTAACAGGACTAATAAAGAGTACCGTGTCGAAATTCGCGACTATATAGCTGAACAGTCAGTCACAGACGAAGATTATTTTGGCAAACTAATCAGTGCGATGAATCTGGATATTCTTTCAGGTGATTGCCCGGATATCATATTCGGCGGGTATGATTCTTTTGCAAACTATGAAGCAAAAGGTCTGCTGGTCGATCTCTACACACTAATGGAAACTGACAGTACTTTCAATAAGGATGATTATATTCCAAGCCTGTTTTCCGTCTGTGAATCGGACGGTCATCTGTATAAGTGGGGTACGAGCTTTACGATTATGGGGTATGCAGGAGCACAGTCTGTTATCGGCAGCCGTACCGGCTGGACAGTTGACGAATTCATTGAGATGGCCGGGCAGCTTCCGGAAGGCATGTCGCCGGTTTACGGCCAGACTAAAAAAGATCTACTGCGCTCCTCGCTGCAGGCTTCAACCGATGCTTTTATCAACTATAAAACAGGTGAGGTAAGCTTCGACTCGAATGAATTTTTAAAACTGCTGGAATATGCAAAAACATATGGAATTACTGACGAAATGCAGGAGCAGATACAAGCAGGGGTTGGTGTTTCTGACAGTACAAAAATGAAAAATGGTGAGGTGGCAGTGATGTCAGCCGGTATCAGCGCGCCTTCAAATTATTTCTATCTAGTATATTTGGCAGGAGAACCTGTCTCTGTTATTGGTTACCCTTCCTCCGACAGGCGTGGACCGGTATGCAATATAAGCACAATGCTAGCCATCTCTTCGAAGAGCTACAGTCAGAAAGCCTGTTGGGAATTTGTAAAATCATTATTTACCGAGGATGCTCAGACTGCATCAGCGGGAATGGCCGGCGGCAGTATTCCGGTTCTAAAGTCGACGTTTGAAGATCAGATTGAGAAGGCGATGAATCCGGATAAGAATGCAGGAAGCGGAGGCTCTGTGGGCCTGTCGGGTGTTGTAAGTGGAATGATTGTGAGCGGTGGGTATACGTCAGTTCCTATGACCCAGGAAGCTGCAGATGCCTACAGAGACATGGCCTATGGATTGGATACTCTTGCCAGCTATGATCAGGCGATCTTAACTCTGGTTGAAGAAGAAGTCCCACCTTACTTCACCGGGCAGAAGTCGGTGCCGGAAGTAGCCGCATTAATCCAGAACCGGGTGCAGACGCTTGTGGATGAGAGGTAATAGGAGATTACAGATGAATAATACAAAACTGACAAGGATAACGACAGCATCAAATATAAGCAGTATAATCCGAAAAGCTGCCAGTATGGCTCTTTGTCTGGCACTCCTTTTTTCATCAGCATGCAGCGCCAAAGTCAAGGAAAACGATGAGAAGACTGTTCCCGCTGACGAAGCATTTTTTACTTCTGAGACGCTGGATTTATCTTCGGCCATCGACGGCGAGTATGCCGGTATCGAAGCTGTAAAGCAGTTCAGGGACGGAATTGGCATCCTTCTTTTTGGTACATCCCAATACTTCATTCAACGATATGATAATAATGGGCAACTGGTTTCACAGACAGCCCTGGAGTCAGCGCTTGATCCGAATGCAAATCTGATTGATATGGCGGACGATGCAGACGGTAATCTTCTTGTGCTGACGCAGTATATGCGGGATACCACAGAAGAATTTGTTTCCGAGCTGTATACCTTTGATTCTAAGGGCTTAATTGTGGGAGCACCTTTGGAGATAACCAATTTAGATTCTGTTTCAGAAACAACGATGGAAGTCGATAATCAGGGAAATATTTATCTGTACTATTCGTCGAATGAGACTTGTGTCAGGGGCATTGCAGTTTTCAACAGCGACGGAATTCAATTGTACGATATTCTCGAAACAAATGGTCTTAACTATGGAGATTTCCTGAAAATGGATGGTCAGATGTATACAGTTGGCAATGATTATTCAAGCGGGGCTACGGTAATAGGTCTTTATCCGATAGATAACGCAAAGGAGAAGCTGGGAAACCCTATCGATATTACAGCTGCATTGGGTATTGACGCAGGCTCTCTGAATGTCAGTAAAGCCGGCCTGTATTCGTCAAATGATAAGGGCGTATATTCCGTTAATATAAACAAACAGAAGATAAAAACTGTATTTTTATGGAAAAATACTGATTTCACGAAGTCTCACGGGGATCAGGTAATTGTACTCTCGGACACGGCAACGATAGTTGTCAAAAAATCGGAATCAGATGGATCTTCTATTGTTTCTGTTTCTTTCTTGACCCGCTCGGCCGTTAATCCCGATGCAGGCAAAAAAATAATATCGATTGCAGGTTCGGCGATTTCATTGGATTCCACTGTTCTAACGGCTGTACATGAATTTAATATGAATAGTAAAGAGTATCGTATCGAGATTCACGAGTATTATGGGAATCCGCAAGTCAGTAACAACACAACCAGTGTAGTCAGTGCAATGAATCTCGAAATTCTATCCGGCGATGCACCGGATATCATCTATGGGGACATTCAATTATTTGCAAATTGCGAAAAAAGGGGGCTGCTTACCGATCTCTATTCTATGATGGAAAACGACAGTGTATTCAACAAGGATGATGTCATTCCGAGCATTTTGAAAATCTGTGAGACGGATGGTCATTTGTATAAATTGGGAACCGGGTTTCAGCTGAAGGGATTTGTTGGAGCGAAGTCAATTATTGGTGACAGGACAGGATGGACTGTTGATGAATTCAATAGGTTAGCCGAATCACTGCCGGACAAAATGACACCTCTGATTGGTTATTCCCAATCAGAATTACTGGACCTTTCATTATCTGCCAACATGGATTCTTTTGTCGATTTCAAGACAGGAACTATCCGCTTTGATTCGGACGATTTCAGGAGCCTTTTGAATTATGCAAAAACATATGGGGAACCTGACAGTGACACGGATGCCATATGGCCGAATAGATCAGAAATGATTGCAAATGGTGAATTGGCAATGTATTCGACATGTATCAACAGTCCAACGTCGTATGCAAATGACGTTTTGACATTTGGCGAACCGGTTTCTGTAACCGGTTATCCATCTTCGGAAAGCAGTACCGCATCCTGCTACATGGGTACCATGCTTGCGATCTATTCCGGATCTGATAATAAAGAGGCAGCATGGGAATTTCTCAAATATTTCTTTACAGAGGAAGCGCAAAAGGCGCTGGAATCAAAATATCAAAGTCCGGTTCTGACAAGTGTATTTGAAGAACAGATAGAAAAAGCGTTGAACCTGGATCCGAATGTCGGAGGATCAATGCTCTTTGATATTTCGGGATACCCAACACAGATTAGTGCCGAAATGGCAGAAGGATATAGGGATCTTATCTATGGTATGAATTCTCTCGGTAGTTATGATTACGAAATACGGGATATTGTCCTTGAGGAAGCCGCCCCTTATTTCTATGATCAGAAGTCGGCGGATGATGTTATCGCATTAATCCAGAACAGGGTGCAGACGCTCGTGGATGAGAGGCAATAGTGTCGGTCTATTTTTACACTAAAGGCAGTTCACCACGGAACACGGACTGGAAAATTAGTGCAGCTGCTCCCACAAGCGGCGACTGCTCGCCGAAAGAAGCTACACGAATAGGAATGTGCCGGATCGCCCGCTGAATACTGTGCTTGTTTAATATATTTTCCAGTTCCGGGAGCAGAAGCGGCGCCAGATAGATACTTTGGTGACCAAGAAGTATTATTTCCGGGTCAAAAATATTGGCGGTGTTAATAAGCGCGGAAGCTAATGCCTGCAACATTCTCGGATACCAGCAGTCAGTAGACGAAGGGTCCTTGATTGCCTGATCAACCATATCCTGTATTCTATGGGCTCCGGATTGTCGAAGGAGTACCGGAATGTTCGCATAAAGTTCAAGACATCCGCGATTACCGCAAAAACAATCGGGACCATCCAGGTTTACGCTCATATGCCCGAGTTCTCCTGCGAAACCACCGCTTCCCTGAAAAATCCGTCCATAGGAAATAATGCCGGCCCCGATGCCGTTTCCAATACCAAGATAGACAACGTGCCGGTAGTTTTTGGCAGCGCCGTAAAGCTGCTCCGCCTGCACGGCGGCATGCATATCATTATCTATTATTATAGGAAGACTGCATTTCCGGGACACGAATTCAGTTAAGTCCACATCGTGTATACCATGGAAATTCACGGGAGAGAGAAGCCTGCCGGTTGAGATGTCGACCGGTCCAATGCAGCTTATTCCTATTCCAATTATGCGGAAGTCTTTCGTCTCAGCCATCATTTTATCTAGTATTGCTGCCAACAGAGTCAGATAACTGTCTGTGTCAGTAAATTCGTCCAATGGGGAATTCCAGGTCTTGATTATTTTTCCGGATACATCACATAGCACGCCTTGTATCGCATCACGGGAAAGATAAAGCCCCAAAGCATTGATTCGCTCCGCGTTGATAGCAAGTATGGAGGGTCTTCGTCCGGCGCCTCCCGCTGAATTTGCAGAAATGGATTTCGCGGATCTGCTTTCCGGAAGGGCAGTTCCCTGTTCCCTGATCAGTCCCTCTTCCATCATCTCGGTAACAATTGCACTGATCGCCATTTTGGACAGGCCGAGCTGGCGGGAGAGCTTGATCCGGCTGATAGGTCCGACAATGGCCAGGCAGCGAATAATTTCAGCACGATTGCTAATACGAAGGTATTTCAGATTTTTAGTTCTTCGTTGGGATTCCGAATTTTCGTTTGCCATTTTTCTCCCTTTCCGCTGCATAAAATAAACAGTTAGTGTGCTTCGCGTTATGATACATTTTAGAGAACAAATATATCTTATCATTATTCTTATGTAAAGTAATCAGAGTAAGAAATGGTTAGCCTGCTTAAGTGTTAAACGTGCTAAATATTAATGGAGGTAAGGTACTTTGGATAATCAGCTCAAAGAACAACTCATCAAAACCATGCTTAGTTCCAAAAAGTCTCGACACAGAGAAAAAGGGTTATGTGGAATTCAGAGATGTTAATTTTTGCTGCCAGGGCGCGGATGAATAAGAAAGACGCGACAGATGAAGAATTATTACAACATCGCAAGTTGCACAGGCTATGGATATCCTGATGAATTGCTCAGCAGAGGCACAATCTACTCGCAGCTGTACAACAGCCAGTTTGAAGTGGCCGTCTAAATGATCTAAATGAAAATAATTTGAAAACAGTAACGGCAAGAAATATTCTGCCTGGCACTTTATATTTATCAATACTATATTATGTATAAATAAACTGTGCATTGTATCGAATAAGTGATATAATGATTCATGTAGAACTCAGCAGTGAAGAGGTCTATTTATAGGAAACTGACGGCACCTTTACAGGTCACTTCATAGGAGGTGATTTTTTTGACTCATCCTATGCTGCTGACAGACACGCCATGAATAGCGGACCGGAAACCATTGCAGAAGTGTATCTGAGAAAAGATGATCACCATCGGACAATGCAGACACGCAAATTGTGTCTGAGAGTGAAAGTGGGTTTGCACATGATTATTAAAGAATTAGTTGACATGGTCGGCAAGGATAGAAAAAAGAAAGAAAGAGTCAGAAATACGAAGAAACTTGCAGCTGGTATCGGCATTGCCGCAGCAGCAGGAGTCGCAGCAGGTATCCTTTTAGCTCCGCAATCCGGCAAGGAGACCAGGGACGATATAAAGAACAAGGCAGAAGACATTGCGGACAGCACGAAAGAAACAGTCCACAAGAAAGTTGAGACCGTGAAGAAATCAGCTTCACATGTTGCTCAGGAAATCAGTGATGTCATAAAAGATGCGCATGTGAAAAAGGATGCTGTAAAAAAGGACGTTAAGAAGAAAGTTGAAAAAATACACGATGCAGTCGTTGCGGATATTGACAAGACCTCCGAATGAACGCAAATGATCAAAATTAATTAAGTGAGGGCATCCAATATGGTAATTCAATTTACACTGCAGGATCTGCTGTTTTTTCTGGGATGCGTACTTGTGGCTGTCATCGGAGTTCTCCTGATTGCAATTCTCTTAAAAGCGAACAAAGTAATGGGAATCTGCCGGACAATGATCGAAACCAATAAGGATTCGATCCAAAAAACAATACAGGCGCTTCCCGGAATAATGGAGAATTCGGAACAAATCAGCAAGAATGTGAAGATCACGACGGATCAACTCAGCAAGTCCGGTCCGCTGATTCTCAAAGATGCTGAATATATCACCCACACAACAAAGGAAGGGGTTGAAATAGCGAGCTCTGCAATCATTAACGTGAGTACCGGAGTCAATGACACGGTAGACGCCATCAAGCAGGAGGCTTCCGAATTTTCAACTTATTTCCATATTGCATCAGAGATAATCAAGATTATCATCCATGCTTTTTCTTCCGGAAAGTAGCAATTTCCGTACGACAGTGATCTTAACACCTTTGCGGACAAGTGCCGTGAAGGTGTTTTACTGTCCGCAAAATCTTACTTTTGCAGCAAATTCTTCAAGTGAACTGATGAACCTGCGCATAATACGCAAGCTCTTGCAGACTCAATCAAATCACATAAAATAAGTTAAAAGAACTATGAGATATTTATTCTCATTATCGGGTTATAATCAAAGTAGAATAGCAGCATAAATTTATGGAGGAAATAAATATGATCATTACAGATGAGGCAAAAGAAATTATTAAGATTGGCTTAGAAGCCAATAACTGTGATTGCCTGACGGCTGCACTTCAGCAATCCTGCTGCGGATCTTCCGTGTCTTTTTCATTGGCCAGCCTCACAAGTGAGGATAAGGCTGAGATTGTTAATGAAATACCGGTAATAATGGATGAGGAGATTATAAAGCGGGTTGAACTGGTAACACTCTATGCAGAAGACGGTGAGCTCCTTTTCAAGGATGATGCTCCGTCTTCCTGTTCTTCCTGCTCATCCTGTTCATGACTTTCTTGTTTTTTGTTCGTCTCATTAGATCCAAGCAACAAAACAGACCGCACGTACCATACGGGCGGTCTGTCCTATTGTCCGGGGAAATGTGATCAAAAGGAAGAGAAGTAAGGCGCATAGGTACATATTCAAAGCAAAATTGATTAAAAAATCGAGATGGATTGAAATTGTTTAATGAAACGGCTGTACAATGAAAATAGTAGAGAAGCGCAGAGCGAAGATAGAAACAGCGCGAAATTTTCAAAGGAATACAACGGAAAGAAGGGATATGTATGTTTTCAAAAATAATTGTCGCAACAGATCTCTCATCGGCCGCTTTTGCAGTTGTCAGAAATTTGAGCGGGTTCAAATCGTTTGGAACAAAACAATGCCTGCTGCTGGAATGCCTGAGCTTGTCTCAGGTCAGCTCGGTAGCGATTTCCTATACCTATTCTCTGTTGGAGCAAAGTCTGCAGGAACAGAAGGAACTGCTGGAGAACCAGGGATTCGAAGTGGAAACCCGTATTCTTCCCGGTATGGCTACCCTTGAAATCAGCAGGATAGCAGCGGAAGAGAATTATTCACTGGTAGTAGCAGGTGCGGAGTCACGATCTCTGATGAGTGAGGCACTGCTCGGCGGTATTGCTTTTGATATTCTTCATCGCTGCCGGATGCCTGTTTTCATAGTGCGCCTGGAAGAACATAAAGTGGAAGGTCTGTCGTATATACAGGGAACCAGAAACGATTATAAGCAGCATGTGCTTTTTCCGACTGATTTTTCCAAAACGGCAGATCAGGCATTTGAATATGTAAAACAACTGGTATCCTCAGGTACCCGGAAAGTCACGCTGATGCATGTGCAGGATCAGGCTCATATAGCTCCGCATCTATCTGAGAGGCTCCCCGAATTCAACGAAATTGATGAGGCGCGACTCACTGCCATGAAGGAGAAACTCCTCGAGCTTGGTGACGTGGATGTAGAAATTGTAGTGGCTTACGGGAATCCTTCCAAGGAGATATTGACTACCGTGAGAGACAGAAATGTACAGCTTACCGTGTTGGGAAGACAGGGACGAGGCTATGTATCAGATTTATTATTAGGAAGTGTGAGTCATAATGTGGCGCGTCAATCGGCAGCATCCGTACTTCTGATTCCTGCTAAGTGACCGGTATAATTGCCGTAGCTCGTCAAAAGAACAAAAAAAAGACCGGAGGAGGTAACTATGGAAATCGGACTTGCATATGCAACAAAGACGAAACACTCTAAAAAAATTGCCGAAAGCATTGCGGACGAACTGAAAATGGAGGCTAAAAACGTATCTTCACATCCAAGTTATGAGAATATCGACCTGCTGTTTCTGGCAGGCGGTATTTATGGTGGGGAAAGCATGCCGGAAATGATCGAATTCGTAAAGCAGCTTACCCCGCGGCAAGTTAAAAATGTTGTTCTGATTACATCCTGTGTCTCCAAAAAAGCATATCAGGAAGCGGTCCGCAGGCAGCTCACGACAAACGGCATTAATGTCATAGATGAATTTATGTGTCAGGGAAATTTTTTGTTTTTTGGCTTTGGACACCCCAATATTAAAGATATTGAAAATGCGGCGGCTTTTGCCAAAGAGGCCGTCAATAAATTATCCGCCGGATAAACGAATTCTATAGAAGAACGCAACGAATATTATGGGAGTACGCATGGACCTTTTAATGAGACAAAATCGTGAATTATTATGCAACGAACTGCTTTTTCGTTTATAATGACATGAAAATCATATTCATGTTGAGGCGATCGTGAGATCGTGAGATCGTGTAAATATTTAAATGTTTGAACATTTGGACATCTGTTTGTTTGATTGTTTGAGTGAACAAAGGGGAGCTACTATGCAGATTTTGGAATGTAAACCGCTGTTTAATATTCGTCAATTTACTAACCTGAGGGAAATGTTCCAGCAAAGTGTAAGCCTTTACGGCAATTTGCCGGCATTTCGTTTCCGAGAAGACCCTAAAGGTGACATTATCAAGAGGACCTATCGTGAAGTGGGTGCGGATGTTGAGGCATTCGGTACGGCGCTGCTTACACTTGGTCTTGCAGATAAAAAGATAGCAATCATCGGAGAGAATAGTTATCGATGGAGTGTCGCTCATCTGGCTGTCGTAAACGGCATCGGGATTTCGGTGCCGCTTGACCGCCTCCTTCCTCCGGAAGAGATTTTGGCGCTTCTCGACAGGGGTCATGTCTCGGCAGTCATTTTTGACGGATCTTTCATCGAAACTATGAAAAAGGCTCGCGCAGATATGCCAGATATCACGACTTTTATCTGCATGAAGCCGCCCAAAGCATCTGTTGCATCGCCTGAGGATGATTTTCGCGGTGCACAGTATTATGGATTCGAATCGCTTTTGACTGTCGGCCGCAAAACATTGAACGAAGGCGACACCGCCTATGCAGACCGCCCGGTCGATCCTGAAGCGATTGCGTCTTTGCTTTTTACTTCCGGAACTACCATGCAGTCCAAGGGCGTCCTTCTTCGCAACCGCAATATCACAGCAGACATAATCGCACTGGCCATGGTCGAGAAATTTGCCGTCGGAACACGAGTGCTGTCGATACTTCCGCTGCATCACACTTTTGAAAATACATGCGGCCTTTTTTATATCCTCTATATGGGCGGCTGCGTCTGTATATGCGACGGACTTCGCTATATCCAGAAAAATATGGAAGAGTACAAAATCAATTTGATTATTGGCGTACCGACATTGTTTGAGAGCTTCTACAAAAAGGTAATGGACAATCTGACCAAGTCAAATAAGCTGAAGATTGTCCAGAAGATGATTCGTATTACAAAGGTTCTTCGTGTGGTGAAGATAGATCTTCGCCGTATAGTATTTAAACAGATTCATAAGGCGTTTGGCGGATCATTTAAAATAGGTATTTGCGGAGCCGCTCCAATAGATGCGAAGATTATTGCGTTCTTTGATGATATAGGAGTACATATTCTGCAGGGATACGGCCTTACGGAGACAGCTCCCGTCGTGGCCGGCTGCAATTACAAGGTCTTTGTTCCGGGTACGGTCGGCCTGCCTCTCGGAGGCATTACAATAGCGATTGACAACGAAGTGGATGGCAACGAGGGCGAAATTCTGATCAAGGGTCCGGTTGTCATGGCCGGATACTATGAAGACCCGGAAGCAACAGCGGCGGCTATTGATACGGAAGGCTGGTTCCATTCGGGCGATGTAGGACGAATCGATTCGAAGACGGGATGCATTCTGATTACCGGCCGACTCAAATCCATGATCGTTCTAAAGACAGGTAAAAAAGTATTTCCGGAAGAAATTGAACAGCTCATCATGCATTATCCTTTTATTAAGGAATCAATGGTATTTGGTGAGAGTGAAAAAGACGGCGATGTTATTATTAACGCCAAGTTTGTTCTCGATCCGCAGATTCTTACCAAAGAAGGAATAACGGAGGATGAACTTGTCCGGCGTCTCGACCAGGTTGTAAAGGAAATCAACCTGCAGATGCCAGGTTACAAGAGTATCCGGAATTACGTATATAGTTTTAATGATCTCATCAAAACGACAACCCTCAAGGTAAAGCGCCCCAATGAGATACATCAGATGCAGGAACGTATGGACAAGGCAAAAGTAAAGTTCCGTCAGATTACCGGTATGAATATTGATCTTCTTGATTCCCTTCTTGCGATCAAGCCTCTGGAAGAGGTCGTGCAGGCAGAATCCGCACCCACAGAAGAAGGTGTTCCCGCTCCGCTGCCTGCAGCTGAGGATAAGAATACTGAGAAATGACAGTATCAACTTCTGAAGATATTCAGGATCATGCACTGGATGAGGTATCATATTGGTCCGGGAGCTCTATTTTTGAAAGGTATTCACAGGAATTGTCAGAATTCAGTTGACGAAACCTCTGCTTTGATGTTATTATGCAGACCGTTGATTCTTACTGCGGCGCCATAGCCAAGCGGTAAGGCAGAGGTCTGCAAAACCTTTATCCCCAGTTCAATTCTGGGTGGCGCCTCCACTACGGAGACCCGAAGTCCATTGAGGGCCTCGGGTCTCTTTTTTTAACAATGGAAGTGCGTTAAAGTTATAGCAGAACGAATCGGATTCCTTAAAACACATATCGGATTTGTTGAAAGCACGTAAGTGACGTTTGTATATGCAGGGGGCAGAAAAATGGATAATCTTATCAAACAGCAGGCAACATTCCTTTTTAGTGAGTATAACCGCGTATTGGGAGAAGTATATGATGAAGCATTAGAAGGTGTCACAAATGATGCGACGCTGGCTTCTGCCGAATTCCAGGAATATCTCCAAAATACTGTCATAAATAGCTTGCAGCCCTGGTTTGTTACGGAACTTGAAGGACTGGAAGCAGGCACACCGGAGGAGTTTTTCGATTCTCTCCTGACGCTCGATGATGTCATGACGATCTTTGCCATAGCCGCCGATATGCTAGACGGAGACATGCCTGACCAACTGATGCTGCGGGTCGGTGCCTTTGGAGAGGCTTCTTCCGATATGCTCGTCAAAATGGCTCTGACGCACAACTGGTCGGCTGCCGAGGGAGAAGATGATGATGTTTTCCGCAGTAAGCTGGCTGTCGATCTGGCAGCACTGCGCGTATTGGGGCAGTGGACATACGAACCGGCCATTGAGCCGATTCTGAATCGCTTCTGCGAGCTCTCCGAGCCGGATGAATATGTTGCCGATGCAGTTAAATCATTTGTCGTGCCTTTTGCGGGAAAAATTGTTTCTGAACTTTCTGCACGAATTGAGGGGGCTGCCGGCACAGGTTTGAAAGGACCTTTTGAATATCTTGTGATTTTCCTGACCGAGATCGGACGCACTGAGCCGGACGAGGAAATTTTTCAGAGCCTCAAGAAAGCTTTTCGTAGTATGGAGCATAAGGTAATTGCAGCGATTTGCCTCGGAGATTATGGCGATGGCCGTGCGGTGCCGCTTCTGAAGAGCTACCTGGATCGACATATCCGCGAGATAGACCGTCAGTTCTTTTATGAAACCATATCATCTATTAAACGCCTTGGCGGTGATGTTTCTGATATTCAGGATCCCTTCAATGACTTCAGCTCGAAGAAAAGGTAAGAGAAGATCTGCCGGCTCAAGTAAGCTGTAAAATGTCTGCACCTTTGCAGGACCGACACGTCCTGTGGAAAGGATTTGCATGAGCGATTTCGAAAAACAATCCGAAACAGGTACGGTCCGTACGATTTTTGCTGTCCCCAAACAGCCGCTCGTTGATGCGGATACCTGCGTCTGTGTTAAATATTCACTCCATTCGGCGGACCTTGATGCCACTGAAAACACGAAAGAGCTTCAGCGTCTGCTTTATGATATGTCAAAAAGAAAAAGAATTATGTTCGGCCAGCAGAATGCGGGGCACATTGGTGTTTCGATCAGCCGTACCGACGGTACGGACTCTGATGTCAAACGTATCTGCGGAATGCATCCGGCTGTGGTCGGCATCGATGCCCTTTCCTTTACAGGTCTTGAAGGGACACTCGGCCAGGCGATTGAAGTGACCAGACAGCTGCATCGTGAAAATGTGATCGTCACACTGTCGATGCATGCCCCCAATTTCGCCGTCTGCGATGACGTCTTCTCAGGATATTCACCGAACCGTACAGATCCCGGCATAGTAACTGATATCATGCCGGGCGGCAGATACCATGCAAAATATCTTGGTTATCTGGAGCTTGTTGTCGAATATGCAAGAGCTGTAACCGATGACAGCGGGGAGCTGATTCCGGTAATATTTCGTCCCTTTCATGAAAACAACGGCAGCTGGTTCTGGTGGGGAGGGGATCACTGTACGGCTTATGAGTATAAAGAGCTGTTCCGCTATACCATTCTCTATCTTCAAAAGGAGAAGGGTATCCACAACTTTCTCTATGCTTATTCTCCCAACGGTCCGTTCGCGGATGAGGCGGAATATCTGTCACGTTATCCCGGGGATGATTTTATAGATATTATAGGCTTCGATATGTATCATGACCGTCCGGCAATCTCGGACAACTGGATTGACGCACTGACCGCCGCCTGCCGCCAGGTCTGCGCAATCGCGCGCGATCATCACAAAGTAGCGGCTGTCACGGAAACAGGGCTTCGTATGCTCGACACGGCCTCAGACGGCAGAGAATACGAAGGGCTGTCTCCCGCGGGTAATCCGCGGCCAAACTGGTTTCTTGAATGTCTTGAGGCCGTCACGGGCGATTCACTGGCATCAGAAATCGCATACTTCCTTGTCTGGTCCAACTTCAGCAAAAACCAATTCTGGGCGCCCTATATGCTGGACGAGAAACACGGGCAT
>Ga0209540_10001059_pt1 | contig 22043 bp, 21 predicted proteins | sample BarGraIncu01121A_FD_184501 | JGI IMG/M metagenome (GOLD analysis project Ga0209540, IMG submission 184501) | Arctic peat soil microbial communities from Barrow, Alaska - Barrow Graham LP Incubations 011-21A (SPAdes) (version 2) | ecosystem: Environmental > Terrestrial > Soil > Wetlands > Peat... | reverse complement strand
AGGTAACTGGGCGCACTACCTTTGGGACGAAGTCCGATCCTCCGAAAGGTGATCACCATGGCCAAGCTGATCTTCTCAGCGATCACGTCGCTCGACGGGTATATAGAGGACGAAGATGGCAACTTCGACTGGGGGGCGCCTGACGAGGAGGTGCACAGCTTCGTCAATGACCTGGAACGACCGGTTGGCACCTACCTCTACGGGCGCCGGATGTACGAGACGATGGTCTACTGGGAGACTGTGCAGGCTCTTGCCGACGAGCCGCCCTGCGTACGGGACTTCACGGAGTTATGGCAGGCAGCCGACAAGATCGTGTACTCCAAGTCGCTGGAAACCGTGTCAAGCACCAAAACGCGCATAGAGCGCAAGTTCGACCTGAGGGTGATCCAAGAGATGAAATCCTCCCAGGAACGAGACATCACCGTGGGCGGCCCCAACCTGGCAGCGCAGGCTTTCAAGGCTGGGCTCGTCGACGAATGCCAGCTTTTCCTGACGCCCATTGTCGTGGGAGGTGGCAAACCATCACTGCCCAACAACGTCCGCCTTGACCTCGAACTGCTCAGCGAGCGCCGTTTCCGCAGCGGCGTTGTATTCCTCCACTACCGCACCTCGATGGCTGACTCAGAGCATCCCTGAACGCCGGGGTGGGGCGACTATTGATCTCTCCTTCAGCTCAGCTCGCGGCCGAGGAAGGCCGCGACTCGGTCCGCAGCTGGGCGCTCGTCGCCGCAGGGCTGCTCCTCACCGAATGGACGACCATCACCGCGGAGCCCAGGGCGGCTCATCATCTGCTTCGAGAACGCGAGTACGTATTCCGCCAGTTCCGGGTCGAGGTCGGTCGGCTGTCCGGTCGCGATGGCGAGGTCCCAGGCGTGGGCGAGAAGGTCACCTGTCCGCAACTCGATGAATGCGGTGCCGGGAAGTTCTCCGATGGGCAACTGGTAGGTGCGGGTAAGGGCCTGGGGCGCAGCGAAGGTCTCCTGCGCCGCCTTGGCAGAGGCGCGGTGGGCGGCGCGGAGGTCTTCGGGGAGTGGCGCCACTTGACCACCGGCTCGCTCTACGACTCGCTGGTTGCCCGCTATGACATGGTCGATGAGGGCCTTCACATCCCATTCAGGACACGGCGTGGGTGACGACAGCTGATCGGATGTCACGTTGACAAGCACATGGGCGAAGATGTCCTGCGCCCGCTGGTGGGCGACCAGTGGGTCCATGCCGGTGGACCATACAGTGCATACCGTCGCCACGGTCGGTCCTCGAGGCAATCGAGGCACCGGAGGCGACTCCCGCAGATCTGGCCAACGCGTACCAGAGTCGCCCAATAAGGCGCTGGTCTCGGACGGCCAACGCGACCCACACCGCCGCCCGCATCTTCGACCTGGCCGCCCTGTACCAGGTCGGCGCAGCCCCGCACGGACCCTCCGATGTGTCGCCGATCACCCTCGCCGTGTCACTGCAGCTAGGTCTGGCCACCCCGAACTTCGCCATTCAGGAGTTTATGGGCTACGAGCCCATTGTGGACGAGGTCTTCGAGCACGCTTACAGCTATGCGGATGGCTACCTGCACCCCGGGGATGCCGCGGGGCTCGGCGTCCAACTCAACGAGGAGCTGGCAGCGCGCTACCCGTACAGCCCGGCGTACCTGCCCGTGGCGCGCCGACGCGACGGTACGATGACAGATTGGTGATGACCACGATGTTGCGACTGGTAACCGCCGGTCCAGCGACCTCGGCACTCTTTGGGTGCGGACACGATTCCACCAGGCCGCACGGCCGGCTCACCATGAAGGATACAATTCACATCGGGCTCAGGAGTTTCACCGCGGGCTGCCTGGATGAGGTGAAGCCAGGTCTGTATCGGGGTGAGTGAAGGATCCGCACGGCCCGGGTCTTTGGGGCTTGGCTGGCGCGGGAGTACAGCCTCGCCCGCGGATGTTCGACTCACAACACCACCGGCTCTGAGTTGGTGCTCAGTGGCGCTCACACGAGCCGGCCCGAGGCTGGCAGCGCGCGACCAGCCGGCCCGGCGCCTCAAGGGCGCCGGCCGGCTGGCACCGTTTCAGGTGGCACCGATACCCACAGGGACGCGACTTTCGGGGTGTCGCTTCCTCACGTGACCTACTTCCCAGTGGGAAGCCTGGAAGTGGTCTCGGTGTGTCGGGTCCCCTCCCCGCAGACCACGTTGAAGTGGACTCCTATCAGCTCTCGACCTCCGGCCAAAGCGATACGAGGACTTTCCCGGAGTTCTCCGAGTCTCTCGCGACGTCGAACGCCTGGGTCACCTTTGACGCGTCCACGACGTGCGTAATGACCTTCTGGATATTCGGATCCTTAGCCAACAGTGTGATCGCGTCGCCTATCTCGTCGTCAAAGCGGAAGGAGCCGCGGTAGTCAACCTCCTTCGAGATAAAGGGCGAGAGATTGATCGGCTTGGCTTCGTCGGGGAGCATCCCGACCTGTACGACGATGCCGGCTCGGCGGGCGGCGACCAGTGCCGGGCTCACCGCTGCTGGGACGCCGGAGCACTCGAAGACGACGTCGTAAGCCATCGCGGGGATCTCCTCAAGTCCCACCTGAATGGTCTTGTGCACACCGAGTTGTCGCGCACGCTTCAGGGGACCGGTCAGGACATCTGTGCTTGTGACCTCCTCTGCGCCCATCGCCAGCGCCGCGGCCGCACCGAGCAGACCGATCGGCCCCGACCCAGAGACCAGTACCCGCTTGCCCCTGACCCCGCCAGAGATGTTGATCGCGTGCAGAACTACCGCGAGCGGCTCCGCCAGCGCCGCCGCTTGCAAGGAGAGGCCCTCCGGGAGGACCCGGACCATGTCCTTCCGGACCACCAGGTATTCGCTCATGCCGCCCTGCGTATGGGGCCATGTCGATGCGCTACCGAGATAGCTTCCACCCGACCACAGGTGTCGACGGTCCTCGATACCTGGCTCGGACTCACCGAAGGTTGCTGGATGCACTGTCACCGGGGTCCCTGGCGCGAGGTCGCCAGATGGGTCGAGGTCCACGGTACCGGAGACCTCGTGTCCTGGGACGAGCGGCTCCTTGATGACGTATTCGCCGTTGGCACCGTTGAAGAAATAGTGGATGTCCGACCCGCAGATTCCTGCATACGCCATGCGCAGCCGGATCTCGCCCTCGCCCGGTTCCGGGGTGGCAATCTCATCCTCCGTGATCCGCATCTTGCCGTTGATAGTCAGGGCCTTCATGAAAGCACTTCCTTGCATCGTTGTTGCGTGGGTGTCAAAGACGGCGTCAGGAACAAACAGTGGTGCGCGTCGCCAGGGCCTCGGCGGCGGCGGCTCGCACTCCATCGGTAACGATCAGTTCCGCGTAGTCCGCGATCCGATCAGTGAATTCGGTGTGAGCGGTGAGATCGTCGGGGAAGAATCCGCCGTTCATCACCGCTCGGACGTGAGCACGAGTGCCGTTCGTCTCCGCGGTGACCTCTGCGAGGCTCCCCCGCGCCGGATCCTGCATCGCGTTTGCGACGGGTCCCGGTATGAACCCTGTCGGGGGCGCCACACAACAGATCCAGGCCGCGACAGTCAACGCAAGATGTTGGGGAAGAATGCCCTTGTCGAGGAGGCGGAGGGCAGGTTCCGGGACGCGCTGCAGAAGCTTTCCCGATCCATCCGATCCGACCTGCGACGCCTTGTGGCCGAGTAAGCTGTTCGACCAGCGTATGAACAGTGATGCGATGTAATCGTCGACATCGAAGTCCTTTGGCAGGGTGACACTCGGGAGGTACTCATCCTCGATAACCGCACGGGCCGCGGACTCGACGAAGTCCTGGCCCCGGGACTCCGAAATCGTCCAACGTCCGTCGAGAGCTCCCAGGTAGGCGATGAGCGAATGCGTTCCATTCAGCAGGCGCAGCTTGACGAGCTCGTAAGCCTCCACCTCGTCGGTGAAGATCGCGCCAGCAGCCTCCCACTTGGGCCGGCCGGCCGCGAACTTGTCCTCGATAACCCACATGGTGAACTCCTCGGCTGGGACTGGAACCAGGTCCGCTACACCAAGCAGGCGCTCTACGTCCGCACAAGTCTGGTCGGTGCTGCCAGGCACGATGCGATCCACCATGGCGTTCGGGAACGTCACTGAGGAAGCGATCCAGTCGAACACCTCATCTGTTGCCCCGGCAGCGTGGAGGAACTGCTCGACCAGCGCGTGGGTCATCGTGCCGGCAGACTGCAAGTTGTCGCACGACAAGATCGTGATCGGTGCCTGGTTCTTGTCGGCGCGCTTGATCAGACCGCGAGCCAGCAGGCCGATCGTCGTCCGCGGGTTCTCGGGGTCGGCCAAGTCGGCCTTGATGTCGGGTGACTCGAGGTCGAGATCGCCGGTTCGGGCCGATCGGTGGTAGCCGATCTCCGAGACCGTGATCGTCACGATCTTGTGGGCTGGATCAGCGATCTCCGCGACAACTTTCGGCGCGTCCTGGGTGGCCACGAGGGTGCGGCGATGAACGTCCAACACTCCGACGTGCTCCCCCTCGGGTGTGAGTTGCAAGATGCTGTAGAGGTTGTCCTGCTCGCGCAGGGCGTCCACGATGCGATGCGAGCGGTTCGCCACGCCCACAATGCCCCAGTCTCCGGGCTCCGCGGCGAGTGCCAGCGCGGTGTAGACCGCGGCGTGTGCCCGGTGGAAGTTGCCCAGGCCCAGATGAACAATTCCGGTGCGTTCGGGTGCTGATGCGCCGATCAGGACACCCTCGGGGAGGGTGTTGCGATTGAGGCCTTTCGTCATGATGTCACCAATCCGTGAGAGTGCCGTCGGTCTCTCGAGCGACGGGCGAGTGTGCTGTTCGTAGAGCCGGTCTTCGTGACGGCTTCATCGACGTCGCCGCGGGACGGCTATTTTCCTGGGTGGAGGACGCGCTTCTCGCAGGAGGAGTCATGCGCGAGACGTCTCGTGCACACTGCCCAGCGAAACACCCGCCCCCTCACCTGGTCGGAGGGTGGGACGCGGATCGGCTGGGTCGGGTTCCTTCCGCATGGGTCAGCGGGCGATCTCTCCGGAGGATCGTTGATAGGCCTCCAGGTAGCGCGCGAACTTCGTCTCGTATAGCCGGCTGGTGCCGGTGTCGGGGGTGATGACGGTTCCCGTGGACGGACGGTAGGCCTCCAGACCCGAAAGGATGCCGGCCTGCTCCGAACAGATCATTGCCGCGCCGAGCATGGAACTCTGCTCTGCATGGCACGAGACCAGCGGCCGGCCGAAGATATTGGCGCACATCTGTGTCCACAAGGCAGACTTCAGGATGCCGCCTGAGAGCATCACTGTCTCCGGCTCACCGTTGAGCTCGACGATGGACCCATAGCACTGGAACAGGTTGAACAAGACGCCCTCCTGCACTCCCATATACATGTCCTGGTAGGTGTGCCACGGTTTCAGCCCGGTGAATCCGCCGCTGCGTTCGTCGTCCCAGCCCGGACACCGTTCACCCGAAAGGAAGGGGAGGAAGACCGGCGTGTTCTCGCGGTCGTGGACGCCGTTCTCGAGATCGCGGTACGACGAAGGCGTGGCGCTCAACGAGTTCCGGAACCAGTCCACGCAGTTGCACGCTCCTGACGTGGCCGCCCCGCTCAACCAGCCCTTGGGCGCGAGGTAGCACCACGTGTCGTGGCGCGGCGATAGAAGCGGTGAAGGTGTGGTCAGCCGCATGGCACCGCTCGTACCGACAGACAGGGTCATCACCCCGTCCCTGAGGGCGCCGGAACCGATCTGGGTCAAGCCGCCGTCCGCGTTCGCCGGCAGTACCGGGATTCCTGACGGCAGGTCGAGCAGGTCGGCGCCGGTGCGGTTCAGGGGGAACGAGTTGTCGTAGGGTACGAGCTGACCGAGGTTGTCCAGCGTGATGTCGAGATCGTCCATCAGCTCTGGGTCGAACTGCTTGAGCGTGATGTCCAGCAGCCCGGTGCCCGACGCAACGCACTCCGTCGTGGCGAACTGGCCGGTCAGCCGGTGGAAGTTGTAGGAGCCCTGGTCGGAGACGATGTGCGTGGCCGGGTCGACGCCGCGGCCTTTGAGGTGGAGGAGCTTGAAGTACGGGTAAGCCGCATTCACCATGCACCCGGTGCGACGGTAGTACCGGTCGACGAAAGCGTCATCCTTGCGAAGGCCGCGGCAGATGTCTGCGGCACCGGTGTAGGACCACTGGTAGACGGGCGTGGCCGGGTGCATGTCTCGGTCACACAACATGGTGCTGTGCCAGGTCGAGCTGAGCGCGATGAAGGCGATGTCCTTCTGGTCCTCGCAGATCATCCGGCCGACCCGGCACAACGCGTCGAGGACGACATCGGGGTCCTGCGCGCCGTTGTTGCCCATGGCCGGGTAGGGCTCGATCTGAACCCGGTAGTCGCCCGACGTCAAGTCATACAGCATCGCCTTGGCGGATGCTGTGCTGGATTCCAGGACAAGGCAGAGCATGTGGGATGCGTCCATTCTGCGCGGCCCTGTGCCTAGACCGAGCTGAGACTCGAGGGCGAACCGGACGTCAACCCGTCGATGAGGTTGTCGATGGCCATCTCCGCCATCCGCCGAGTTGCTTCCGTGGTGTGTGCTCCCGTGTGCGGGGTGACCACCACGTTGTCGAATGCGAACAGCTCGTGATGCGCGGCGGGCGGCTCCTCCTCGAAGGCGTCCAGGCCGATGCCGCCCACGGCGCCGGCCCGGATGGCGGCGATGGCGGCGGTCTCGTCAATCAAGCCCCCCCGGGACGTGTTGACCAGCAGGACGGAGTCCTTCATCAGGTGGAACTGCTCCGAGCCGATCATATGTCGGGTGGAGTCGGTCAGTGGCAGGTGGAGACTGATGACGTGCGACTCGGCGAGGAGCTTGTCGAACTGTACGAGCGCGAGGTCGTGCCTGGTGGCGTACTCCGGATCACCGTAGGGGTCGTAGGCGAGGACGGTCATCCCGAAGCCATGTGCCATGGTGGCGAGTTTCTTCCCGATCGCCCCTAGGCCCACGATGCCGAGGGTGCCCCCAGAGATCTCCAGGCCGTTCGAATGGACCCAGCCGCCGGACCGCGTGCTGCGGTCAAGGGAGGGGATTCTGCGTGCGAGGCTCAGGATCAGGCCCATGGCGAGCTCCGCGACTGCGGTCGAGTTCGCCCCGGGCGTGTTGGTCACTAGGATTCCGGCGTCCTTCGCCGCCGCCAGATCGACCCGGTCGAGCCCTGTTCCGTAGCGGGAGATGACCTTCAGCTCAGGGCAGGCGCGGATGACTTCAGCCGTGACAAAGTCCAGACCCGCGACGTAGCCTTCGCAGCCAGTGAGCAGATCGGGCAGTTCGTCCGCCCGTAGAGGTCTGGTATGGGGGTTATAGACGATCTCATCACAGATGCTCTCCAGCCTTGCGATCAGATCGCTGTTCTGCGCCTTTCGGATCGAGGTGGGCGTAACCAGGATTTTCATCGACTCTTGTCCTTAGGGAGTACGGCGGAATGGCTCAGGCAAACCGGGTGCCGTGGAAAGACCCGGGGCCGGTCGCGGACCGCCCCGGGCCTTTCCTCGGTCACCCCAACTGCCGCGACCTGCTCACACGGGTGTTAGATCGAGGGCGATCTTGCGGCCCGTCCCACCAGGAAAGTCAGTCTTGCGGGAACGCGGGATGCAGCCGGGAGAGATCCATTTCTTCGGTCTCCACGTGGCCGTAGACCTCGGGCAGGATGAACTTGGCGGCGAGGAAACCAGTCAGGGACAGAAGCGCGACGGCCAGCGTCGCCCCGAACGTTCCCCAGGCTGCGCTGAGGACCGGGAAGGCGAAGGCGCCGAAGAACGAAGCAGCCTTCACGAAGATGTACCCGAAACCTGAAGCAGTGGCCTTGAACCGGGCGGGAGCGACGAGCGAACAGATGGTCATTCCATTGGACGCGTCCCAGTAGTGGCCCCACATAAGGACGCAGGCGAACAGAACGATCATGAGCTTCCAATTGTTCTGCAGGGCGAAGGCACCACCGATCAGTCCGACGAACGCCAGGCCGAATCCCCACATCGACACGCCTCTGTGACCGATCTTCGGGAGCATGATCGGGGCGACGAAACCGGAGACCGTCGCGAGGCAGAAGATGCCTGCGGTCACCAGGTTGGTGCCAATAAGGCTGCCGCTGGCGCTGACACCGACACCCGCGACGGTGAGGATGACGGGCAGGTAGAAGGCCCACGCCGTGAACTCTGCACCTTGGCAGGCGTTGGAGATCCAGCCGAAGATCGAGGCCCGTTTCTTGATCGGGTCCGCCCAGATGACCTTGAGGAAGTCGCCGGTCTTCGGCTTCTCGATCTGCACGTTCTGGTCGGGGAGCATGTCAAGCGGGTCATTGAAAAGCCGCAGGGAGACCTGTTTGGCTTCCGCGAACCGGCCACGTTGGATGAGGGAGAGTGGGGTCTCCGGCAGGTCGAGTCGCGCGAGCAGAAGCGCGATGGCGGGGATGGCGCCCATGGCGAGTCCGATCCGCCAGAGAATGCCGTGACCCATGCCGGTGGCGTACATGGCGGTGACGATGAGGATGCAGACGACCTCGCCGAGGCCGAACATGAACTGCCAGCGGCTGCCCATGACCTCCCGCTTGCCCTTGGACATCGACTCCATGATGTAGGCGTAGCCGTTGGCGATGTCGCTGCCGAGCGGGAGACCGATCAGGAAGCGAATGATGATCAGGCTCAGGATGCTCCAGGCGAAGGCCTGTGCGACCGCCAGCACGATGAACAGACACATCGTCGCGAGGAACATCTTGCGGCGTCCGAACTTGTCTGCGAGGAAGCCGCCGAGTAGCGCGCCGACCAGTGCACCGGCCTGCACGGCGCCCGCGATGAGCCCGAGCTCCCATGCGCTCGGGCTGAACTCCTTCTTGATGAAGATGAGAAGGAAGGAAATGGCGTACAGATCCCATGCCTCGATGAGGATGGTCGCAATCATCAGCCAGCCGCCCTTTTTACTGGCTCCGGTCTGAGGTTTGTTCAGGAGAACTTTCGTCGCCTTATCCGACAGATGTCGGATTTCCTGTTGATCCATCATGGACATGTCCTTTGAGTAGTTCTTTGCTGGAGTCGAGGAAGTCGTTCGGAGGCTCCCTGAGGGTGATGCGTGCCTGGCCGCGTCGCCAGGTGCTGACCTGGCTATCTGGTGTTCATGGAGCCTCGCCGTCCACGGCCAAGCCGTCGGGGACTACCGGATCGGGGTCCTCGGCGGGGAACCGCCGCAGCAACAGCTCCAGACGCGGCGCGCTCACCGACCCTCACCGGCCGTGAACGCCCTCGTGATCACGGACTGCGTCTGGGCGAGGTGCGCGTTCGCGATCGCTAACGCCAGCTCCCGGTCGCCAGTCTCGATCGCAGTCACGAGATACCTGTGCTCCTGGCGCGTGCGCTCGGGGATGACGTCACTCGTCACTGCGTGCCACATCTTGATCCAACCCGAGCCGTGGGTGAGGGCTGAGCTCACAGCAATAAGTACCGAGTTCCCGCTAGCCTCGACGATCGCCTGGTGGAACTGGGGATCCAGCCGTGCGTACTCCGTCGGGTCATTGACCTGCTGCATAGCGTCCAACAGGTCTCGGATACCGGTCCTCTGCTGCGGCGTAGACCGCTCACACGCCATAGCGCACGCAGCCGGTTCAGTCACCCGGCGGAACTCGGCGAGGGCGATGGCGGAGTCAAAGCTCAGTAGGCCGTTGCTGTAGTCGAGGCCGCGCAGCAGGTCGCGAGGCTCCAGAGATGTCACGAAGGTGCCAGACCCGTGCTTGCTCTCGAGCACCCCTACGAGCCCCAGAGCGCGGATCGCCTCGCGCAGCGCGTTCCGGGAGACCCCGAGCGAAGCTGCCAGCTCGGTCTCGCGGGGCAGCCTGGAGTTGGGCGGGAACTCGTTATCGGCGATGCGCTCCCGGATGAGGCCCATTGCCGTGTCGGCAGCCGAGAGGCCAGACGTCCCGACCTTGCGCATACCTAGCCCCTTTGCCAGAGGTAGAACCTCTACCCATGTGCGCGATGATCGCAGAAGCAAAGGATTCTGTCAAATAGCCGTTCCCGGGAGGGCGAAGCAGGCGCCGCTGCTCGAACCGTAATGACTCCCATGGGGCTCAGCCTCAGCAGCTCCACGCACGGGGTCGCGTGCTAATCGGAGCAATTCAGTGCCCAGAAGGTGTCTCCACTCGGGGTCGCCATTGCGCCGTCGCACGCGCCCGGCGAGGACAGCACGCCGGCGCCAACACGAGGCGCTCCAACGACATGAACCCGCCGAACGTCTCCGACGTAGGTATACCTAGCCTAACTAAAGGTAGGACCTCTATCTCACGGAACTGCGACTTCGCTGCCGTCGCCGGACCATAGCGTGTGGAACGCGCCATCCTTGTCGACCCGGTGGTATGTGTGTGCGCCGAAGTTATCCCGAAGCCCCTGAATGAGAGCGGCCGGGAGCCGGTCGGCCCGCACGGTGTCGTAGTAGGCGAGCGCACTTGAGAAGCCGGGCACCGGGACCCCCGCCGTCGTCGCTGTCGCAACGACCCGTCGCCAGCCTTCCTGGCGCTCCGCCAGGCCGGAGGCGATGCTGGGGGCCACGAGGAGGGTCGCGAGCTTCTGCGCCGCATACTCGCCGCTGATCTGGGCGAGCAACCGGGCGCGGATGATGCATCCACCGCGCCAGATCCGGGCCACGGTCGCGATGTCGATGTCCCAGCCGTACTCCTCACTCGCCTTGCGGATCTGTTCGAGTCCCTGGGCGTAGGCGACGACTTTGGACGACCACAGGGCGTGCCGCACGTCGTCGACGAGCCGCTGACGGTCTGCCGCCGCGATGGTGCGCTTCGGACCGGTGAGGACGCCACGGGCTGCGTCCCGGACAGCCGTGTCTCCGGAGCCGGATCGGGCGAACACCGACTCGGCGATCGCCGAGACAGGCACTCCCAGCTCCAGCGCCGTCTGGACCGTCCAGCGGCCGGTGCCCTTCTGCTCGGCCTCGTCGACGATGAGGTCGATCAGCGGCCGACCGGTCGCCGAGTCCGTCTGGGCGAGGACATCGGCGGTGATCTCGACAAGGTAGGAGTCGAGTTCCCCGGAGTTCCATTCCCGGAAGACCGCGGCCGCCTCCCCTGCTGAGAGGCCAGTGGCTGAGAGGACGTCGTAGGCCTCGGCGATGAACTGCATGTCGGCGTACTCGATGCCGTTGTGGACCATCTTGACGAAGTGGCCCGCGCCATCGGGGCCCATCCACGCGCAGCAGCCCTCGCCGTCCACCTGCGCGGCGATCGACTCAAGGATCGGGCCGAGCGCGGCATACGACTCCTTGGAGCCGCCTGGCATGATGGCCGGACCCTCGAGGGCCCCGACCTCCCCACCGGAGATGCCGGCGCCCACGAAGTGCAGCCCCTGCTCGCGCAGTCGCTTCTCCCGACGGCGGGTGTCCTCGAAGTGGGCGTTGCCCCCGTCGACGACGATGTCACCCGGCTCCAGGAGCGCGGCAAGCTCGTCGATGACGGCGTCGGTCCCCGCGCCGGCCTTGACCATGATGATGATCCGTCTGGGCCGCTCGAGGGAGTCGACGAAGTCCTCGATCGACTCGGCGGGGATGAAAGTTCCCTCAGAGCCGTGCTGCTCGACGAGGCTGGTCGTGCGACTGGCCGTGCGGTTGTGCACAGCGACGGTGTAGCCGTGGCGGGCGAGGTTGCGGGCGAGGTTGCTGCCCATCACCGCGAGACCAGTGACGCCGATCTGCGCTGTTGCATGGTGGGGGGTGGTCACAGTTTTCTCCTAGGACTTGTGTTTGACAGAACGGCGGGCGCGACAAGGCCTCGACAGCGCCCGCTTTGACCTATGTGACCAGCTGAACCTCCGGTCAAGCTCTTTGAACCGGGTCAGCGCAGCCGGAAGAGGACCTCGCCGGCTCGTGGGACGACGAGCATGTCCGGATCGGCCTCGGCGGCTGAGATGTCGATCGAGCTCGGGTCGAGATAGCCGAGGTTGGCGGCCCGACAGGCCGCTTCGGGGATTCCTGTCGCCAGGGTGACCCGGACACGAAGCTGTTCCTGCCCGGTTTGGGCGTCGTAGGTGCCGGCTCCGCGTAGGTGGGTCGAGTGGGCGAGCACCCCCAGGTGAATATGGCTGAATGCGTCCCACTGCTTCACGAAGTAGTCGCGGCAGTGGTAGCCGATCTCGGCGATCTCCGGATGCATCGCCGAGAACTCGTTGATGTGCGGCGCGAAGAGGATGACCTCCCCGCCGTCGGCAACGACCGGCTCGAGCTTGTAGAAGCCTTTGGCACCCGTCCAGATGTCCTCGTACATCTCCGGCACGAGCGAGAGGACCCGGTGGACGGGGGCATCGAGATACGTGACGTGGGTCGCGGCGCACACCTCGGCCGCGCTGGCCCATGACGCGATCGTGTCGCCGAAGCTGATCGAATGAAGGTCGGGGCTGCCGGATCTCCCGACAAAGCAGAAGGCGAGCTTCTCCGCAGGGATCAGGGAGGCGCACTCGTTGATGAGGGCCCTGACCGGGGTGACGGCCGTCGTGCCGATGATCTCAGCCGACGTGATGAGAGCGCCGAGCCAGTGGGAGATGTCGACGATGTCCTGCCCGGCGACGCCAGGAAAGAAATACTTATTGCCGCCCGAGATTCCGACGACCTCGTGCGGCAGGACCGGGCCGAGGACGAGGGCGACGTCGTGCTCGACCACGGCCTTGTTGACGAGTACCCGCACGTCCTGGCTGAGCCGGCCCTCGGACAGCTCCTCTAACCGAGAGGCCGGTATGGTGCCGAGGTCGGCGAACGTCGATGGGTCCCACCACTCGTGGTTGATCACTGTCATGCCGGGATACGTCTCCGCGAGCCCCCCCACCGCATACCCGAGGTGAGCGGCCAGCCGCTCCTCGCCCATCGCGGCATGGGTGCCAAGCGCGATGACAGTGGTGAGCCGCGAGACCCGGCCGTGCAGGGCGCCGTGCACCGCTGCGAGCAGGAACGGAAGGGGACAGGTGCGAGTCCCGTCGGGGACGACGAGGCACACGCTTCGGCCGTCAAGGTCCTTGGCGTCGAGCTGCTCACGGATGAAGGCGACCACTTCGTCGGGTGCCAGCACCCCCTCCGGCCCTCCCGCCCGTGCCGCGTGCCGGGCCGCCTGCGCTGGGGTCTCCTCAATCGTTGACGTCATGCGCCCACTGTCGCAGGTCGCGTCAGGAGGGCGCCGATGAGGGTCAACCTCGCCGAGGTCACCATTCGGCGAATGATCCGTCGGCGTGGCGCCAGATGGGGTTGCGCCAGTGGTGGCCCTCCTGGGCGCGTTCGACCACATAGTCCTCGTTGACGTCGATCCCCAGTCCCGGGCCGGCTGGGATGGTGACCATGCCGTCTTGGTAGGCGAACACCGTCGGGTTCGACAGGTAGTCCAGGACGTCGTTGGTCTTGTTGTAGTGGATGCCGAGGCTCTGCTCCTGGATGAAGGCGTTGTAGCAGCCCGCATCGATCTGAAGGCAGGTGGCCAGGGCGATCGGGCCAAGAGGGCAGTGCAGCGCGAGGGCGACGTCGTAGGCCTCGGCCATGAAGGCAATCTTGCGGGTCTCTGTGATCCCGCCGGAATGGGAGGGGTCGGGCTGGATGATGTCCACGGCCCCGCTGGCCAGGATGGACTTGAAGTCCCAGCGCGAGAACAGCCGCTCGCCGAGTGCGATGGGGGTTGGGGTGTTCCGCATCGTGCTCAGCAAGCTGTCGAAGTTCTCGCTCAGGACGGGCTCTTCGATGAACATCAGCTTGTAGGGCTCGAGCTCCTTGATGAGGACCTTGGCCATCGGCTTGTGCACCCGTCCGTGGAAGTCGACGCCGATGCCGATGTTCTGCCCGACTGCGTCCCTGACCGCAGAGACGTTGGCGATGGAGCGCTCCACCTTCTCCCAGGTGTCGATGTACTGCATCTCCTCGGTGCCGTTCATCTTCACCGCGGTGAATCCGCGGTCGACGGCGGCCTTGGCGGCTGCGGCGGTCTCGGCGGGACGGTCACCGCCGATCCAGGAGTAGACCCGGATCTTGTCGCGCACCTTGCCGCCGAGCAGCTCGTGGACCGGCACCCCGAGCGCCTTGCCCTTGATATCCCACAACGCCTGGTCGATGCCGGCGATCGCACTCATCAAGATCGGGCCACCGCGGTAGAACCCGCCGCGGTACAGGACCGTCCAGATGTCCTCGATATTGCGCGGGTCCTTGCCGATCACATACTCGGACAGCTCCGCGACGGCGGCGGCCACAGTGGCGGCCCGTCCTTCGATCACGGGTTCGCCCCAGCCGACGATGCCCTCATCGGTCTCGATCTTGAGAAAGAGCCAGCGTGGCGGGACCGGGTAGGTGGTGAGCTTGGTGATCTTCACGCTTTGTCCTCTTTCGATGCGAGAGCTTCTTCCAGGGCTGTGATCATCCAGACCGCTCGCTGGAATAGTTCGTCGACGGTGATGCCCGCCTTGAACAAGGACGAGCCGATCCCGAAACCGGTGGCTCCGGCGTGAAGCCAGGCTCCGATATTGGTAGCATCCACGCCGCCAACAGGAATGAGCCCGATCTCTGCAGGAATGACAGCGGTCCATGCCTTGAGCCCGGCAATCCCCACCTGCTCCGCGGGGAAGATCTTGACGGACCGAGCTCCTGCGCCGATGGCCGCGAATACCTCGCTGGGGGTCGCGGCCCCGGGGAAGCTATCCATTCCAAGCCGCACAGTCTCCGCAATGACAGCGGTGTTCGTGTTCGGCGAGACGATGATCTGAGCCCCGGCTTCGTGGCACTGGCGGACCTGGTCAACCGTGATCACCGTTCCCGCGCCAACCACACAGTCGGCAGGTAGAGCGGCCTGCAGGGTGCTGATGGTGCGCAGAGGATCCGGGGAGTTCAGCGGAACTTCGAGCGTGCGGAACCCGGCCTCATAGAGGCACTGGCCGATACCCGCCGCCTCCGCGTTCGTCAAGCCACGAAGGATCGCGATCAGAGCTGTGGACGCCTTTTCGGTTGCTGTATTCACTGTTCAGCCCTTCAACTGCTATGTCGTTGTCGTTGTTCATTTGTATCGGGTGTGGTGAGTGGGGTCTCGCCCGGCTCCGGATGAGCTCGCCCACCGGGCAGAGCTGGACGGGGCAAAATTGCGGGATCAGCATCTTGACCCTGCTCATCGAGCACGGTGTCGTACGGATAGAATTGCCGTCGGATTGGCCGACCAGACCGCCGACAGAAGTTCCGCCGCCCTTGGTCAGCGGGGCTGCCCGGCGGCCGTCCTGTGCAGTTCCTCAGCCGTGTTCGGCTCTCGCCTGCAACCGGCATCACCAGCATCACAGACAAGGAGCACGCACAGATGAGGAGCACCACCACACCGGCCCCCTACGCGGAGGCGCTGTTCAGCCTCGAAGGAATACTGGCCGTCGACGGTGGGTGGCTGGCGCGATGAGGATCGTCATCACCGACTGCGACCACGACTCGTTCGCTCCCGAGCACGAGATCACCGACCCGATCGGCGTCGAGCTTGTGCTGACGCAGTCTCGCACCGCGACCGAGCTGGTCACGAACGCCTTTGGCGCTGACGCCATCCTGGTCCAGTACGCGCAGATCACCGCCGAGGTGATGGATGCCCTGCCAGGGCTGCAGGCGATCGGGCGGTACGGCGTGGGCGTGGACTCCGTCGACGTGACTGCGGCGACAGCACGCGGGATCGGGGTCTGCAATGTGCCGGACTACTGCACCGAGTCCGTCTCCGACCACGCCATCGGCTTGGCATTGGCCTGCGCCCGAGGCATCCCGAGCCTGGACCGCAGCGTGCGGGCCGGTTCGTTCGACCTGACCGCCGTGCGCCCGCTGTACCAGACCCGCGGACAGGTCTTCGGGGTGATCGGCATGGGACGGATCGGCACGGCAACGGCACGTAAGGCTGCCGGGCTGGGTTATCAGGTGATTGGCTACGACATTGCCGCGGAGCCGGGAGCGACGACTTTCCACGGGTTCGCCTCGGTGCGCCTGCAGGAGCTGCTCGTGCGCTCGCAGGTGATCTCTCTGCATACGCCGTTGACCGATGTCACCAGGGGCATGATCGGCGCTGAGCAGCTTGCGCTGATGCGCGGCGACGCGATCCTGGTCAACACCAGCCGCGGAGGCGTCGTGGACACGGAGGCACTCGTCGAGGCGCTGGGTTCCGGCGGCATTCGCGGAGCCGGCCTGGACGTTCACGAGTCCGAGCCCCTACCCGTCGAACACCCGCTGACCACCTTCGACTCCGTCGTGCTCACCCCGCACCTGGCCTGGTACACGGAGGAGTCCTACATCGACCTCAAACGCCGCACCGTCGCCAACGTCATCGAGGTCTGCGCCGGGCGCGTCCCGCGCAACATCGTCAACCCCGAGGTCCTCCGGGCACCAGAACACAGCAACCGCAACGCCGCCGGCTCTGCAGCCGTCGCGACAGGAGTATGAGATGACCACGATGAGCACCCCCTTCGACCTGAGCGGCAAGACGGCTGTGGTGACCGGTGATGGTCGTGGCCTGGGGCTGGGCATCTAGGATGCGCTGTTGGAGGCTGGCGCGGATGTGATCGTCTTTGGTCGTAGCCCGCTGCCGGTCGCGCTGACCAAGCACGCTGCCGAGCTGGGGCGCCAGGTGGACTTCGCCGCTCTCGACCTGGCGAACTCCGACGCGATCGCTGCGGCGGCCGATCAGGTGCTGTCCGCCCGCCGGGTGGACATCCTGGTGAACAACGCCGGTACCCAGGACCGTTACCCCGCCGTCAACTTCCCTCTGGCGGCGTGGGACTCGGTATTGGACGTCAACCTGCGTGCGGTGTTCCAGCTCTGCCAGCAGTTCGGCCGGCCAATGCTGGAGCGCGGTGAAGGCAAGATCGTCAATCTCGCATCGCTGCTCAGCTTCCAGGGCGGGACGACCGTGCCCGCGTACGCCGCGAGCAAGGGCGCCGTCGCGCAGCTGACCAAGGCGCTGTGCAACGAGTGGTCGAGCCGGGGTGTGAACGTCAACGCGGTCGCGCCCGGCTACATGGCCACCGAGATGAACACCGCCCTGATGGCCGACCCGGTTCGCCTGGAGCAGATCTCGATGCGGATCCCGGCAGGTCGCTGGGGAGAGCCGGAGGACATCGGCAACGTCGTGGTGTTCCTTGCCTCTCCGGCTGCGGCATACGTTCACGGCCAGGTCCTCGCCGTCGACGGGGGCTGGATGGCCCGATGACCGACGGGCCGGCCCGTGACCAGCCGGCTCCCGGCCTCATACCAGTCCCTACGGAAACACATGTCAGTTCAGTCTTTCCCCTACTGAAACGGATCTCCTCATGAATGTCGTAGCAGCAACGGATCCCCTCACCGATGTCCTGCCCGCCCTGAGCGCCGCACGTCTCGTGCCGGTGGTCGTCCTCGACGATGCCGCCGACGCCGACTCCCTGGCCGGCGCCCTGGTCGCCGGCGGCCTGCCAGTCGCGGAGGTAACCTTGCGCACCGCTGCTGCCCAAGACTCGATCCGCGCGATGGCCGCACGCGGCGACATCCTGGTCGGTGCCGGCACCGTGCTCACCGTGGCGCAGGTCGACCAGGCCGTGGGCGCCGGTGCCCGCTTCGTAGTCTCGCCAGGCCTGTCCCGTGCAGTCGTGGAACGTTGCCAGGAGCACGGCGTGCTCGTGCTTCCCGGTGCCGTCACTGCGACCGAGGTCCAGGCAGCACTTGAGCTCGGGCTGAGCACCCTGAAGTTCTTCCCGGCCGGGACCTCCGGCGGCGCTGCCGCGATCAAGGCTCTGGCTGCGCCCTTCGGCAACGTCCGCTTCGTGCCCACCGGCGGTGTCGGGCCCAAGAACCTGGCCGAGTACCTGGCCGTCGCCGCGGTCACCGCTGTCGGCGGCTCGTGGATGGTTCCCCGCGACCAGATCAATTCTGGCGACTTCGCCGGTATCACAAGACTGACAGCCGAGGCTGTCGCCCTCGCTCAGAGCTAGCGGCTGCACTTCAACCGTTCCGGATGTCCAACGAGCACGTCAAACTACTTCTGGAGGCATGAGCCGTGGCCACTCCCGAACACACCATCCCCCGGCCGTCTCCCAACGCGTATGGGGATGCTCCGGGAAGATCCATGTCGAACGCTGTCGCGGATGCCGTCGCGAAGGTTGCCACCGCGATCGGACGGCCCGCCCGCCTCGGCGTGGCGTTCTCCGGTGGCGTCGACTCCTCGGTGCTCCTCGCAGTTGCCGTGCGCGCGCTCGGCCCGCGCCGCACGCTCGCGATCCTCGGTGTCTCACCCAGCCTGGCCGCTGACGAGCGGGCCGCGGCCCACGCCGTCGCCGCATACATTGGTGCGCCGATCCTCGAGATCCAGACCCACGAGGGGGACAACCCTGCCTACCGGGCCAATGGCCCCGACCGCTGCTTCCATTGCAAGGACGAGCTCTTCACCCGCATCTCCGACGAGGTGGCCGCGCGCTACGGGCTTACGGCTGTCGCCTATGGCGAGAACGCGGACGACGCGATCCGCGCCGACCGGCCCGGCTCGCGAGCCGCGGCCAATCACGCGGTCCTGCGGCCCCTGGCCGACGCGGGCCTGGACAAGGCGGCCATCCGCGCCGTAGCTCATGCCCTGGGTCTTCCCAGCGCCGATAAGCCCGCCGCGCCCTGCCTGGCCTCCCGCATCCCGCACTTCCAGGAGGTCACGCCCGAGAAGCTGCGCCAGGTCGAAGCCGCGGAGTCGGCCCTGCGCTCGCTCGGCCTACGCGAGTGTCGCGTTCGCCACCACGGGGACATCGCTCGGATCGAGCTGCCCGTCGAGGACCTCGTGCGCGCGGTCTCGACAGGGCTCCGGGAGGACATCCATCGGGCGGTGACCGCTGCCGGATTCCGGTTCGTGGCGCTCGACGTCGCCGGGATCCAGTCCGGCGCCTTCACCCTGTCTCTGGTCCCCGTCCGTGGTTGAGGACGCGAGGGCCAGCCGCCACGACGTGGCGCCCGAAGCTGACGACTGGGTTGCTCCCGCCGCGCTGGCCGGCTTCGCAGAGCTGGACCACGACCGCGCGCGCCGCCGCGGATACCCCGAGGCCATCTACTGCGAGCACAAGAGCCCCGCCCAGCTGCGAGCGATTGCTGCCGCGGTGCGATCGAACGGCACGCAAACTCTGTTCACCCGCGCCGACGCCCTGCACGCCAAAGCTGTGCTCGCCATGCTGCCAGATGCCATGTTCGACGTCGAGGCGCGGCTTCTCGCCTGGCCGCCGGAGCCGCCGGAACCCACCGGCGGCCTCGTGGTCGTCGCCGCGGCCGGCACCTCCGACCTCCCGGTGGCCCGGGAGGCGCTTCTCGTGGCTACGTATCTCGGCCGCTCGTGCGAACTGGTCATGGACGTCGGTGTCGCGGGCCTGCATCGAGTACTCGGAAGGCTGGACCTGCTTCGCCGGGCACGCGTCGTCGTCGTGGTCGCCGGAATGGACGGCGCGCTGCCCAGCGTCGTGGCGGGGCTGATCGCCGCGCCCGTGGTGGCGGTGCCGACGTCTGTCGGCTACGGCGCGGCGTTCGAGGGCCTGGCCCCTCTGCTGGCCATGCTCAACGCATGCACGCCCGGGGTAGCCGTTGTCAACATCGACAACGGTTTCGGCGCCGGGCACATTGCCGCCCAGATCGCCGCCCCGTTGTAGACCGCGGATCGTCAGGCGGGTGACCAGAGGCCACAGTCAGTTCGGCATGGACCGGCCTGGCGTCAGCCCAGCCAGCACAGCAGCGGCGACAGCCTGGTTCAGCACGTGCCGAACGGGTTTCCCGGACGCCGCGGCCACCAGTGCTACGTCCTCGAACTCCGGTGTCGCGGTGACAATCTCGCCGCGGATATGGGCGAGCTTGACCCGAACGCTGACGCCGTCGAACTCAACCGTCCGCCACGCGCGCTCCAGCGCTGTCTTACGCACCCTCGTCTCCCGCACGCCCAGCGTCGGAACCAGCGCGAACACTCGCGCGCGCAGCTCAGGCATGCGTTCGGGCGCAGCCAGCACGGCCACCGTGTGGGCCGGGCGGCCCTTCTTAGCGAGGGTCGGGATGAGCCACGCGTCGTCGGCCCCCGCCTCGAGCAGCGCCGCCAGCACGCTGGGCCACACTCGGGGATCAAGATCGTCGACGTTGGCCTCCAGCACCACGGCGTCGCTCGTCGCAGGGCTCACCGGCAACGTGCCAATCACCACGCGCACGACGTTGGGACGGCGCTCGTCCTCGCGGGTGCCGGCACCGACCCCGACGGCGGTCACGTCAAGCTCCGGTAGCTCCTCGCAGGCGTCCGCGAGGGCGACGACGACGGCCATACCGGTCGGCGTGGCCAGCTCGCCGGCGCCGCCGCTGAAGACACGCCACCCCGCTGACAGCTCGAGTACCGCAGGAACCGGGATGGGCATCTGGGCGTGGGCCGTCCGGATCGTCCCTGAACCGAGCGCAACCGGTCCCGCTGTCACGGATCGGACGCCGAGCGCCTGCAGCGCTGCAGCGACGCCGATGACGTCGGCGATCGAGTCCCAGGCGCCAACCTCGTGGAAGCGCACGTCCTCGACCCGAACGCCATGGGCCTGGGCTTCGGCCTCGGCCAGCCGGGCGAAGACAGCGACCGCCCGGGCGCGGACGGCGTCTTTGAGGTCTGCGTTCTCGAGAAGGGAGCGAATCTCGGTCAACTGCCGGTGCGGCAGGTCCTCGGCGACTCTGTCGACGTCGACCTTGGTTGCACGCATCCCGGCGCGGTGCACTGTGCTGACGCTCAGACGAACGGTGCCCGGGATGACAGCCTCGATCGCAGCCTGCAACGCGCCCAGCGGGGCCCCGGCGTCGACGAACGCGCCCAGGAGCATATCTCCGGCGACCCCGTTGCGGGCGTCTATCCATGCGTGGCAGCTCGAGGATGGCGATGGCCCACCGGTTGGAAACACGTTCACAGCTTCAAGGAGTCGGTCGCAGGGTCGTCTCCGGTCAGGTCGAGAACCGCGCGAGGAACGAAGTCATGGGTGCTGGCGAGAGCACGCGCCGCGGTTGCATGGCCGAGACTCAGGCGTGCCGCAGGGGTTTCCTCACCGAGCAGCGCCGATAGGTAACCGGCAGCGAAGGCGTCACCGGCGCCCACAGGCTCGACCACCTGCACGTCCAACGCTGGTACGAATGTCGACGTGGCGCCATCGAACTCCGTGGCACCTACAGCCCTATCCTTGACGATCAGCAGGTTTGCCGTCCCGACAAGTGATCGGACGTCGTCGGCTGACCTGGTACCCCAAAGGTGCTGCGCCTCGTCCAGCCCTACGAACACTATGTCCACTTCGCGGCTAAGACCGAGCAGGATCGGCGCAGCTACGCCTCTCGACCAAATCCCGCGGCGGTAATTTACGTCGAAGGACAACAGCGTGCCACTCGCCTTGACCCGACGGACCAGTTCGCTTGCCAGCTCGGCGCACGAGGATGACAGTCCAGGGGTGATGCCAGAGAAATGGACCAGTCTCGCGGAGGTCAGCGGTAACCGGTCGAGCGTGGCGGGGCCCATGCGTGACGCCGCCGAGTTGTCACGGTAGTAGTACACGCACGTTCCGTGCGGATCTGGGTCTTTGAAATACACCCCTGTGCGGGCCTCTGTGTCGCGGTCCACCAGCGACGTATCGACCCCAGCGCGTGCGAGTGTGTCAAGGATCCGATCGCCTAGGGGATCTGCGCCAACGCGACTGACCCACGCAACGTCGTGGCCCATTTCGCTGAGGTAGAGAGCGACTGTGGACTCCGCCCCTCCGACGCTCAGCCGGAACAGGTCGGCTTCTGCGAGAGGCACGGGTTCACGAGGGGTCACCATCACCATCGTCTCGCCGAGGCAGAGAATCTGTGGTGCACCGGTCCGATGAAACATCGGCCTTCAACCCTCTCTGACATTGACCTGGTTGTGGTGGTCGCCTAATTTGCAACCTCCCGGACGAGGGGAAAAGCCAGAGCGCAATAATCTTGACGAGCCGCACTGACATGCCACGATCCTCGGTGAGCATAGCGGAGCACACAGGGCAAGACCGTTGCGTGTGATGGTGCAAC